>TARA_R110002020_G_scaffold6366_10_pt1 | contig 11532 bp, 12 predicted proteins | sample TARA_R110002020 | Tara Oceans TARA_R110002020 (sample SAMEA4396489) | marine metagenome | biome: Westerlies Biome; feature: [MES] marine water layer (ENVO:01000295) within the mesopelagic zone...; material: water (ENVO:00002006), including particulate matter (ENVO:01000060) such...
ACATGACAAACCTCCGACAAAACCGTCGCCAGACTGACCCTCCCCAGGGCCACTCGCAACCCGCAACGCCGCGTACTTTGGCGCTGTCTCCCTTGTTCTTCTTTCCGAAAATACTCCGGGGGGGAGCCCGGCACGGGCGACGGGGGCAGCGCCCCCACCACGCCGACAATCCGTCACCCGGCCCCGTAGGGTGCGTGGTCCCCACGCACCGCCCCCGGCTACTGGCTGTTGGCGATCACGAACCCGGCAATCCCGGCCACGATCAGCCCCAGGACAACCGCGATCATGATCTTCACCGTCGACCACGGCCGTTCGCCCTGCACCCGGCCGGTGCGCCCGTTCACGACGAAGCGATAGGTCTCGCCCCGATACTTGTAGGCGGCCAGCCAGACCGGCAGCAGGATGTGCTTGAAGGTCACATTGCGTACATCCGTCTGGATCGAATGGATCCGCTGCTGATCGCCGCCGATGTCGAAGCGCACGTCGCGTTCGATCACCCGGGCCATGTGGGCGCGCGCCTCGGTGTAGCCGGTCTCGATATCCACCGTGTAGCCTTCGGCGCGGAAGCCGGCCAGGAATTGCGGCTGGTAGGGCACCAGCGCGTGCAGGTCCCACGGCTCCAGCGCATCGGTGAATTTCTTGGGCAGGCTTTTCGAGGCCAGCACCAGCACGTCGTCGAAGAACCGCGACACGCGGCCCCGCCGGGGCGACCAGCGCACGCGGGCCACCTGGGTCTGCACCGGCTTCCCGTCACGCATGACGGTGCGGGTCTCGTAATAGACCACCCCCCGCTCGCCACGGTATTCCGAGGCAGTGTCGGCGTCGAAGGTCCAGTAGGGCACGTAGATCCCGTCCATCTTCCGACCCTTGCGCGCATAGGCCTGCAGGCCGTTGGGCGCGAACCACAACCGGCCCAGCCAGTCGTTCATCGCCTTGTGCGCGGTGCGTTCGTCCAGCGCGAAGGGCAGCACGCCGCGCGGCTTGATCAGGCGCTCGGTGCCCGTGTCCACAACGACGGGGGTCGCGCAGAACGGGCATTCGGCGGCGTGGGTCGCCGGGTCGAATTCGAAATGCGCGCCGCAATTGGGGCAGGCAACGCCGCGGGTCTCGGCCATCTCCGCGTCGGGCAGTTCGTGGGCGACCGCGCTGTTGAAATCCAACTCGCGCAGTTTCGCGCCGCCCCAGGGGCCCGCGCCCACATGTTCGGTATGGCCGCAATGGTCGCATTTCAGCTCGCCCGCGACGGGGTCGAACCGGTAGTCGGCGCCGCAGTTTTCACAGGGAAAGCGATGCTCGGCCTCGGGCCTTGCCGGGCCGGTCGACGGTGGGGGAGGCGGAGGGGTGTCCGGCATGAAGGTCGGGATCTCCTGTCGTCAGGTCCGCGGGGCAAACGTGTCCGCGCCGCCAGAGCCGGGCCGAGACCGAAAGGCGTTGCGCTTATGCCCCGGGGGGCGGGGGCGGCGGCATGACGGTGAAAAGCTGCGCCAGCGTGGTCACGTCCTCGGCCTTCATCCAGCCGTCCTGTCCCGCGGTCCAGACGAACGTCTCGCGCTTGAGCGCGCCTTCGGCCGCCATGCGGCCCAGGTCGGCGCGGGAAAAGGGCCCCTTGGTCGCGCCGTTCTCGGCTACGTGCCAGACCTGGTCCGGCGGCGGGGGAGGCGGTGGCGGAGGCGCGGCGGCAGCCGGTTGCGGGGCTTGCGCGGGTTGCGGGGCCGCGCCCCACGGTCCCACGGCGCCCGTCATCTGCTGCGCCATGCCCAGCCCGATCCCGGCGCCCATCCCCGCGGCCATGCCGCCGCCAGAGGGGTTCTGGGCCGCGGCGGTCATGGCTTCGGCGGCGGCGAACTGGGTGTACTTGCCCAGATCCCCGGCAATGCCCATCGACGTCCGCTGATCCAGCGTCTTTTCCACCGCCGGGGGCAGCGAGATGTTCTCGATGTAAAGTTCAGGCATCGACAGGCCGTAGCTTTCCAGCGTGGGCGCGATCTGGGCGGCCACCAGCTTGCCCAGGTCGGCGGTGTTGGCCGCCATATCCAGCACCGGGATGCCGGAAGACGCCACCGAGCGGCTGAACTCTTGCACGATGATGTTGCGGATCTGGTAGCTGATCTCGTCCATCGTGAATTCGCCGTCGGTGCCCACGATTTCGGTCATGAACTTCGCGGCGTCGGCCACGCGGATCGTGTAGGTGCCGTAGGCGCGGATGCGCACTGGGCCGAATTCGGGATCGCGGCAGATGATCGGGTTCTTGGTGCCCCATTTCAGGTCGTTGAACCGCGTCGTGGCGATGAAGTAGATCTCCGACTGGAACGGGCTGCGAAAGCCGTGATCCCAGTGCTGGAGCGTCGTCATGATCGGCATGTTGTTCGTTTCGAGCATGTAGAGCCCGGGCTTGAACACATCCGCCATCTGGCCTTCGTGGATGAACACGGCCACCTGGCCTTCGCGTACGGTCAGCTTGGCGCCGTACTTGATCGCGTGTCCTTCGCGTTCGAACCGCCAGACCATCGTGTCGCGCGTGCTGTCGGTCCAGCCGATGACGTCGATGAACTCGCCGCTCAGGAATCCGAATAGGCTCATGTCTCGCTCCTGTCGTTTGGCGCTCAGAACGCGGCCGGCGGTGCCAGCTCCAGCGCGATCTGTTCGACCATTGGCCGGGCCTCGTCCACGGTCATGCCGGGTTTCAGGCGCGGATCATAGAGTATTTTCAGCAACTGTTCGTCATGCGTTGTCAGCTGCGCGAATTCGTCGTCGTCATTGAAGATAGACGGACGCGCGCCGGGGCTGTCGTTGCGCAGGCCCAGCCCTTGGGCCAGTTCCTCGTGCAGGCAGGCGCGGCGCATCAGGTCGGGCTGTTCGGCCCGCACCAGCGACACGGCCGTCGCGGTGACATAGGGGGTGTCGGACGCCGGGTGCGTCACAACCTGGCAATGCCGGCTATCGGGCAGATCGCGGAACAGTGCCAGTTCCGTCTCGCTGATCCCGGGCATCAGCATCTTGAGCTGTTTCTGGACGTAGGCCTTGTCGTCCTCGGTGCCAACGAAGACAATGAAATTGCCGTCCCGCTGCACGGACGTGACGGGATGGCCGGTGACTCGGGCCAACCGTCGGACATAGGCATTGAATTGCGCGCGGTCGGTGGTGCGGACATCGTCGGGCACCATCGGGCCGAAGCGCAGTTCGACCTTCACCGGCAGTGCCCACCGGGACAGCCAGCCGTCGGCGCGCCGGGCAGACCCGCCGCGGGCATATTCGTCGTAGAAGGCGATGGCCTCGAAATTCGTGGCCAGGTCCCTGGCGGTGAAAGGCGTATCGGGCCCGCCGCCATCGACGCGCAGCAGGCCGCGGGCCAGAAGATCGCGCTGCATCTCGGCATAGCGCGCGCTCAGCACCTGGCTTTCCGCTGACGGGCTTGTACGGGCGGCGGGGGCTGCCGGGGCAGCAGGCGCCGGCGCGGCAGTGGTTTCGGGGGGTGTTTCCCCGGGCAGCAGATCGCAACCGACCGCCGACAGGCCGGACAAGGTGGCGAGAATCAGGCCGAACCGCTTCACGTTGAACCCTGCCTTCGTCCTCAGGAGGGGACGGACGTCGCCGCATTGTCGCCCACGCCGTCGCCCCGCGCCTTGGCCGATTTCAGCGTGTCGCGCAGGTCGTTCTCCATCTGCTGGAGATCCTTTTCGGCCGCCGCGCGCTTGGCCTTGCCTTCGTCCGCGATCTGCAGGCTTTCCTGGATCGTGCCGATCAGGTCGGCATTGGCCTGCTTGACCGCCTCGATGTCGAAGACGCCGCGCTCCATCTCCTTGCGGATCTGCTTGTTGCTTTCGCGCAGGTTGGCCGCGTTGGCCGTCAGCAGATCGTTGGTCAGGTCGTTGGCCTCGGACACGGCCTTCGACGCCTCGGCCGACCGCTGGATCGTGACGGCCTGCGCCAGCTGGGTTTCCCACAGCGGCACGGTGTTCACGAGGGTCGAGTTGATCTTCGTCACCAGCGACTTGTCGTTTTCCTGCACCAGCCGGATCGAGGGCAGGGACTGCATCGTCACCTGCCGCGTCAGCTTCAGATCGTGCACCCGGCGTTCCAGATCGTCGCGCGCGGCGCGCAGGTCGCGCAGCTCCTGCGCCTTCATCACCTGCTGGTCCTCGGGTGCGGCATCCACTTCCGCCGCGAGCCGGGGAATGTCCTGGTTGTCGAGTTCTTCCAGCTTCTCGGTCCCGGCCGCGATGTAGAGCGCGAGTTCGTCGTAGAAGGTCAGCGTCTTCTCGTAGAGCAGATCCAGCGACTTGATGTCCTTCAGCAGCGCATGTTCGTGGCCCAGAAGTTCATCGGTGATCTTGTCGATCTGCGCCTGCACGGTTTCGAACTGGGCGGTGAACTTGGCCATGCCCGAGGCCTTGCCCATCAGCCGCTGCCAGAAGCTGGGCTTGTTGTTGGGGTCCAGCTCGTCCACCGAAAAGCCCCGGATGGCCGACACGATCTCGCGCAAGCTGTCGCCGGCCGGGCCCACGTCCTTGTTGCGCACGCCGCTCAGCATGTCCTGGCTGATCTGCTGCAATTCCGCCTGGCTGCGCGACCCGAACGAGATGATCGAATTCGTGTCCCCCATGTCGATTTCGGCCATGCGCTTTTCGATTTCGGCGCCCACCGGCCCCTCGGCGTCCTTTTTCGACACGATGCTTTCCGGCTCGACCGGGACAGGCAGTTGCGCCTGGGTGACCTCTTCAACGGCGGCAACGGATTGCGCGGCCTTCTTCTGGATGGTCTCGGACATGGGACTTGCTCCTTTGGGGCAGAGTTCTATTCGGTGGCCACGCCTTCGCGTTGCAGGCGTTCCCGCAGCACGTCGATCTCGATGTTCAGATCGCTGCGGTCATCCAGCAGCAGGGTCTTGTTGCGGGCGGCGAAGTTCTTTTCCAGGTCGTCCAGAAGGGCGAGGTAACTGGCACGCGCGTCCGTGCTGCGGTTGCGGCGCCAGACATCGGCGAACTTGATCGTCGCGTCGCGCGCGCCCATCAGGTAGACGGTCAGGTACTTCCGGGCCGTGGCCAGATCGCGCGGATCGTCCTCGACCGTGCGGAACAGCTGGCGCGCGGTGGACTGGAACCGTTCGACCCGGGATACGAGCGCGCGGTCACCCGTCGTCTCGATGGCGGTTTTCATGGCTTTCAGGTACTCCTCGGCCTCGCCCACGGCGGTGGCGACGCGGGTCTTCTGAAAGCTGTCGGCGCCCTCCATCCCCTTGTCGCGCAGCGGGTCGATGCCAAAGGCCGCGGAATGCAGGATCGTGGCGATCACGCCGTAAAGCAGCGGCCCCGCAAGGCCCGGCTCGAACCGATAGGCCGCGATGGCGACGCCTGCGCCGGTCAGAAGGCTGGCAGCCATCTTGCGCGGAAAAGCCGGGCGGCGCGCGACGCGGCGGTCGTTGTAGGCGGCTTCGGCCCGCAGGCCCTCGCGCAGCAGCCAGTTGCCCAGCGTCAGGCTCGCCGCGGCGATGATGGCCAGAAACAGGCTGACGGCACTGCCCAGCGACATCAGAAGCAGCGGCAGCGCCGGGAGAAACAGGAAATTGGCCTTGAACCCGACAGGATCGACCCTTGCCCCGGCATAGGGATTGGCCGACGCCTCGTGCATCGCCGGATCGTCGTCGCCTTGCGGGGAATACTTGCCGCCGAAGCGCTGCGCCATGGTCAGAGGCCCCCGACCAGCCCGGTACACACGCCGAACATCACCACCACAAGCAGCGCGTAGGCTATTCCGCGAATCGCCGATCCCGACATGTTCGTGTCCCCTGAGCTTCCCTCGTTCCCGCCCGCACCGCCGCGTTTTCGCGTTCAGGTTGCGGGCGCGCCGTCAGGAGTTACGTAGGTGACGCAAGGCGTTCTGGCTAGGGGGCGCGCGGCTTTCGACCGGGTTTTGCCCCTGCCGGTCGATCACGTTTCTGCGGATCCTTGCCGATGCTGGCGCGATGCACCTTGCCCTTGGGGGCCGCGCCATCGCGTTTCACGGGCGCACCGCGGGCCGGCTTCCCGCCCGGGCGGGCCGGTTTCTTCTTGGCGGTTCCAGTGGGCTCGGGCTCTCCCTTGGCCACGCCCAGCTGGTCGCGCAGGATCTTGGTGCGCACTTCCTCGACCGCGCCCTGGGCCAGCTGGCCCAGCTGGAACGGTCCGTAGGACACCCGGATCAGCCGGTTCACGGCAAAGCCCAGGGCCTCCATCGCGCGGCGGATCTCGCGGTTCTTGCCTTCGCGCAGACCGATCGTCAGCCATGCATTGGCGCCCTGCTGGCGGTCCAGCGTCACCATCATCGGCAGGTATCTTTGCCCCGCCACGACCAGCCCCTTGCGCAGCGGTTCGAACGCGCTGTCGTCTGGCTGGCCCTTGATCCGCACGCGGTAGCGGCGCAACCATCCTGTCGACGGCAGTTCCAGCTTGCGCTTCAGCTCGCCATCGTTGGTCAGCAGCAACAGGCCTTCGGAGTTCAGGTCGAGCCGTCCGACCGTCATCACCCGCGGCATCTCGGGCGGGAGATCATCGAAGATCGTGGCGCGGCCCTGTTCGTCGCGCGCCGTGGTCACCCGGCCCGCGGGCTTGTGATACAACCAGACGCGCGCGGGCTCGGCCGCCTTCAGGGGCTTGCCGTCCACGGTGATCTTGTCGGCGGCCGTCACGTTCAGCGCGGGACTGTCGATCTTGGCCCCGTTCACGGTGACACGGCCGGCGGTGATCATGGCTTCGGCATCCCGGCGCGAGGCAACGCCTGCGCGGGCAAGAACCTTGGCGATACGGTCGCCGGGAGGAGGGAGCGTGGACATGGCCCGTCCCTACGCCAGTTCCGGCGATTGCGGAAGGGGGCAGGGCGGGGCTAGATGGGCCATGGGCTTCACATCCTACATGGACATCGCGCTGGACGAGGCTCGCGCGGCAGCAGCGCGCGGCGAAGTGCCCGTGGGCGCGGTGCTGGTCTCTCCGTCGGGCGAGGTGATCGCCCGCGACGGCAACCGCACCCGCGCCTTGTCGGATCCGACGGGCCACGCTGAAATCCTGGTCCTGCGCGCGGCCTGCGCCGCGGCGGGATCGGAACGTCTGCCGGATCACGACCTGTGGGTCACGCTGGAACCCTGCGCAATGTGCGCCGCCGCGATCGCCGCGGCGCGGATCCGCCGCGTGTACTACGCGGCCGCCGACCCGAAATCGGGCGGCGTGGCCCATGGCGCCAAGGTCTTTTCCCACCCGCAAAGCCACCACGCGCCTGAAATTTACGACGGGATCTCGGCGCGCGAGGCGGAAGCGTTGCTGAAGACCTTCTTTGCCACGCGCCGCGCCTGAGGCGTTCGCCTTGCCGGATCTCTCCTGATCGGCCGAACGCGCCGGCGTCTCCGTCGGATGCCTCCGGCGGGAGTATTTGGGAAAAGAAGAAACAGGGGACGCGCCCTGATTTCTTTGGTCTCGAAATACCTCGGGGGGAGTCCGGGCCGGAGGCCCGGGCGGGGGCAGAGCCCCCTTTCAACCGGTCAAACCCGTCCTGCGGTTGTCGTTTGGTGGATCAGAGCTCGATCGCTTCCAGAAGCACCGGTTCGATCACCTTCACGTCTGGCAGTTCCTCGATCAGGACCTCGGCCGATTGTTCGAGAAGCGGGAACGTCTTGTAGTGGCCCGGGATCACCGTATCGAAGTTGAAATAGCGCCGGGCGGCATAGGCGGCGGCCTTCATGCTCATGGTGAAATGGCCGCCCGCCGACAGGATGCCGATATCGGGTTTGTAGTAGTCGGCGAACCAGTCCATGTCGGCCATAACATCGGTATCGCCCGAGAAATAGATCATTCGGCCCTCGGCCCCGATCATGTAGCCAACTTCCGATCCGGCCGCCTTCAGCCCCTCGGGCGTGCCGAAGGTCGAGGAATGTTCGGCCTTGACCATCGACACGGTCACGTCGCCCAGATCGACCGTGCCGCCCTTGTTCATGCCGATGGTCTCGATGCCTTCGGCCTCGCCCCAATGGCTCATCAGGTCGAACTGGCCGATCACCGGCACGCTGTATTTCTTTGCCAGCGGCAGCACGTCGGCCACGTGGTCGAAATGCGCGTGCGTCAAAAGGATCATGGTGACGCCATCCGTCGCCTCGTCATGACGATCCTCGGGCATGACCGGGTTTCCCGTCAGCCAGGGGTCGATCAGCAACACCTTGTCGCCGGTCTCGAGCCGAAAACTGCCATGTCCAAGCCAGATGAGTTTCATGTAATTCTCTCCGAAGCGGTCCTAGTTCGTTCCGCGGCGACCCTAACATCGGTTCGGAAAATGTCTATGAATTGGACGCAGAGCATCGACGGCTATTGCGAACGGCTCGATCCCGGGTTCTGGGCCGAGCCTGTGAACGCGCTGACAAACGCCGCTTTTCTGCTGGCGGCGTTCATCATGTGGCGCCGGGTGCGGGGGCGGGGAATGCCGCTGGCGATGGGCATGGTCTGGGTGCTGACGGCCATCGGGATCGGCAGTTTCCTGTTTCATACCTTCGCCCAGCCCTGGGCCGGACTGGCGGACACGGCCCCGATTCTCTTCTTCATCCTGCTCTATATCTACGCCGCCAACCGGCACTTCTGGGGCTTGGGCGTTTGGTGGGCGCTGGCAGCCACGGTGGCCTTCCTGCCCTTTGCCGCGCTGACGGTGCCGATCTTCCAGATGATTCCCGGGATCGGAAGCTCGGCCGGGTACATGCCCGTGCCCCTTCTGATCGCCGCTTATGCCGTGGGTTTGCGCCACCGTGCGCCCGCAACGGCGCGCGGGCTGGCCATCGGTGCGGGCCTTCTGGTCCTGTCGCTCACCTTCCGGACGGTCGACGAACCGGTCTGCGATACCGTCCCCTTGGGCACTCATTTCCTGTGGCATCTGCTGAACGGTTTGCTTCTAGGCTGGATGATCGAGGTCTACCGGCGGCATTTGCTGCACCTCCGGGCGCCGGGCGGTCTTGCCGGCAGCGGCGGCGGGCGGTAAACGCGGCCTGTCCAGCGCAACCCATATCAGAGGACGCCCATGTCGATCGACGAAAGCACCGCCGCGAAAGTCGCCAGCCTGGCCCGTATCCGGGTCGAGGCGGAAGAGCTTCCCGCCCTGGCCGCCGATTTCAACCGCATCCTGGGGTTCATCGAGCAATTGGGCGAAGTGGATATCGATGGTGTCGAGCCCATGGTCTCGGTCACGCCGATGAAGCTGCGCCTGCGCGAGGATGTCGTGACCGACGGGGGCCAGCCCGAAAAGGTCCTGTCGAACGCGCCCGATGCGCGCGAAGGGTTCTTTGCCGTGCCGAAGGTGGTGGAATAATGTCCGATCTGACGAAGCTGGGCCTGGCCGATGCGCGCGATGCGCTGACAAAGGGCGAAACGACCTCCGTTGAACTGACCGAAGCGTTCCTGACCGCGATCGAGGCCGCGGACGGGCTGAACGCCTATGTCCACAAGACGCCCGAGATCGCGATGGACCGCGCGAAAGCCGCCGATGCGGCGCGTAGGACTGCCGAAGCCGGACCGCTCTGCGGTCTGCCCTTGGGTATCAAGGACCTGTTCTGCACGCAGGGCGTGGCCTCGCAGGCGGGATCCAGGATCCTCGAAGGCTTCAAGCCGGAATATGAAAGCACCGTGACGTCCAAGCTGTGGGACGCGGGCGCGGTGATGCTGGGCAAGCTCAACATGGACGAATTCGCCATGGGCTCGTCCAACGAAACCTCGACCTATGGCCCCGCGGTAAACCCGTGGCGGCAGACGGGCGACGACAAGAGCCTGACCCCCGGCGGATCGTCGGGCGGATCGTCGGCCGCGGTGGCGGCGGACCTGTGCCTTGCGGCGACCGCCACGGATACCGGCGGGTCCATCCGCCAACCCGCGGCCTTCACCGGCACGGTGGGGCTGAAGCCCACCTACGGCCGTTGTTCGCGCTGGGGCATCGTGGCATTTGCGTCCTCGCTGGATCAGGCGGGGCCGATCACAAAGTCGGTGCGCGATGCCGCGATCATGCTGGGCGCGATGGCGGGGCACGATGCGAAGGATTCGACCAGCGCCGAACTGGCCGTTCCGGATTTCGAGGCGATGCTGACCGGTGACATCAAGGGCCAGATCATCGGCATTCCGAAGGAATACCATGTCGACGGGATGCCCCCGGAGATCGACACGCTCTGGACCCGCGGCAAGGAAATGCTGGCGGATGCAGGTGCGAAGATCGTCGATATCTCGCTGCCCCATACGAAATACGCGCTGCCGACCTATTACGTGATCGCCCCGGCCGAAGCGTCGTCGAACCTCGCGCGGTATGATGGCGTGCGCTACGGCCGCCGCGCTGCGCTGGCGCAGGGGGACGGGATCACCGATCTGTACGAGAAAACCCGCGCCGAAGGCTTTGGGGACGAGGTGAAGCGGCGCGTGATGGTGGGCACCTACGTCCTGTCGGCCGGCTTCTACGACGCCTATTACAACCGCGCGCGGAAGGTGCGGACGCTGATCAAGAAGGATTTCGAGGATGCCTTTGCCCAAGGGGTCGATGCAATCCTGACGCCCGCGACGCCTTCGTCGGCTTTTCCCATCGGCGCTATGGAAGATGCCGATCCGGTGCAGATGTACCTGAACGACGTCTTCACTGTGACGGTGAATCTGGCCGGGCTGCCGGGGATCTCGGTTCCCGTCGGGTTGGACGCCAAGGGTCTGCCGCTGGGGCTGCAGCTGATCGGCCGTCCGTGGGAAGAGGGCGCCTTGCTGAACACCGCCTATGCGATGGAAAAGGCCGCAGGTTTCGTGGATAAGCCCGCCCGTTGGTGGTAACCTGCTGCGTATAACAAGAACCTGAGGCAGGAACCTTCAAGATGCAGTGCGCTTCCCTGATGCGCGTGGCCGGAGCTGTGGCGGTACTGACCGCGGCTGCGGCCTGTTCACCCTATGTGCCCGACAGCGGCGCCGAGTACGGCGCGGGGCCGATGACAGCCGTCTCCGATACGAGGTACCGGGCGCCCGTTGTTCCGGCCGCGGGGCCGGTCGCGACGCAGACCCTGGGCGCGGCGCCGGGTTCCGACGACATTGCCGGACAGACGGCGGCCGTTCTGGCCGGGTCCAGTGTGCCCGGCCCCAGCGCATCACCGGACGTGTCGATGGCGGGTCTTTCGGACGAGAACGATTTCGCGGCCGTTGCGGCGCGGGAAAGTATCGAGAGCGACGCCGCCCGGCTGGAGCGGCAGCGCGCCGCGTTCGAGATCGTGGAGCCTACGGCGGTGCCGCAGCGCAGCGGCAGCGGTTCGCCCAATATCGTGACCTATGCGCTGGACACGTCCCGCCAGTTGGGCATGTCGCAGTATACACGGCTGGGCGTCGCCAAGTCCGCGCGCGCCGATAGGAACTGCGCGCGGTTCCGCAGCGATGACCGGGCGCAGACGGCGTTTCTTGAGAAAGGCGGGCCGCGGAAGGATCCGATGGGGCTCGACCCCGATGGCGACGGCTTTGCGTGCGGCTGGAACCCGGCGACGTTCCGGCTGGCGGTCGCGGGATGACAGGCCCGGCCGTC
>TARA_R110002020_G_scaffold134212_6_pt1 | contig 11530 bp, 8 predicted proteins | sample TARA_R110002020 | Tara Oceans TARA_R110002020 (sample SAMEA4396489) | marine metagenome | biome: Westerlies Biome; feature: [MES] marine water layer (ENVO:01000295) within the mesopelagic zone...; material: water (ENVO:00002006), including particulate matter (ENVO:01000060) such...
CTATCCTTTATCAGATGAAGAAGTTTCAAACCTTATGGGCGCTTTGGAAAATCAAGACGGCTCGCGTCCAGATAAACCAGAAGAAGTTGAAGGACCAGAAACGTTTGACACATTAATAAAGAAATCTAAAGATGAACCCGGCTTTTTTGAAGATGAAGCCAACGTGGAAAAATGGAATGAATTAACTACACAAGAAGACCCGCCACCAGATAATGCGACATTTGGACCAAATGACCCCACTGAGTGGGATCGCGCCCGCGACGTCGCTGATAGTGACCAAGCTGTGGATGCAGAGCATTTTCGGGATTTCATGGTAGGGGGTGTTAAACCTGAAGATTTGGACAGGGATCAATTAAGACAGGATGTGACTGCAACGTTAATGCGACGAGGTGGAATTTATCCTAATAGGAAAGGTCAGTGGGCAACTGATGATGGTAGAATACTATCAAAAAGTTCATTAGCAAGTATCATAGCTGATAAGATGGGAGGGGAGATGCAAGAAAAGGATGCAAAATATTTAATGCATTTAGCTTCCGATGGAGAACCGCAAGGCGAGGAAACAGAATACTCTTCAGATAAAGAATTTGAACTTCAGATGGCAAAAGCAGACCGAGAAGAAGAAGAAGACAGGAAAGCTAGAATGGGTGAAGAGTCATCTGGTAGACAACCATTTAGAGAACAGTATAACAGACTGTTTGAGTCCCTAGGGAGAATCTAACATGTACTACGAGAGACTCATCTATGACATCCTGAAGGAAGAAGAATTCAAAGCCAAATCAAAAGAGACCGGCAAGGTCGTTACGTTCAAATCCAAAGATACCATGAAAGCAGCCATCAAGGGTGGATCTCATGAACCTCTGGATAAGAAGAAGGTCAAGCCCGGTAGCGTATTCGATCCAGAAAAACCAGCAGATGAACCAAGTGCAGATGGTGCTAATGCTAAAAAGGTAGATGATATGCAGGCAGATGTAGGTAAAAAGTATGGTCTGTCAGCTATACAACTTCATGATAATTCTCAAGATCCCGAAGAGTTTGATTCTTGGGATGAATATGAAGGCCATCTTAACGATGTAGCAAAAGAATTAAAAGACAAGGGGTATAGTGACCCGTGGGGTGATGGCGATGATGAGCGCGACGAAAAAGCAATTCGGAATGCACTGGATGGTGCTATAGAGGGTGCATATGATGCAAGAGATCGTGGTATGGATTATGGCGACCCAGATGTAGCTAAAATGGTTAGAGATGATATAGAAGCTGCAATAAATGTTGGTGCCACAAGAGAAGATTTTGAAAACATGGTTGATGGGATGCAGTCGGCTTCAGTCAAAAACATTGTCAAAGATGCCATGGAAGATTTTTTTGACGACTCAGGTACTGACGCAGATTCAGAATTTGGCAAAGATTATACGAGAAAATTTATGGGCACGGATGAAGATGATTTAGAAGCCAAAGCTGAAGAAAGTGAAACAGCAATAGACGACGCTATAGAAAACAAGATTCCTCAGTCCATGGAACAGTTTGATCAAACTAAGGATGAGATATTCAACGATATTATCAATCTGATTGGCGACGAAGATGAATATGCAGACATCATCGATAACATAGACAGTAAAGATCCAGAAGATTATCCTTTATCCGCAACATTCAATATAGCACATCATGTAGTCCGAGCAGCCATAGCCAGAGGTGAACTAGATAGAGACTCTGACAGTATGGAGGTTGCGAACTTCTTAGAAACATACGAAGAAGACCTCCATGATAGAATGATGGAATCAGCCAAACCCTGGAAGAACCAGTACAATAGACTGTTTGAGAGCCTTCACGAGATCTAAATTTTGAAAACACAACTCCTCTGTACATTCACCACGAAGTCTGAGTTAGATACCATCACAGAACTCATCACTTCCAGCTACGACATAGCATTCCGGAAGATATATGTGCTCCAGAATGAAGAAGTGCCAAATGAATTCATGTGTACATACAACGTAGAACTCCACGAAGGTCTAGATTACAACAAAGTTCCAAGCACGATATCACTACACAGAAAGAAACATACAAACACTCTATACACGATAAATGCCCTAAATGAGACGATTAAGAATCTCAACAATGGAGTCCTGGATACCAAGTACATCATCCCATGGGAGAACTTCCAGAATACCATCCTGGTTACCAACTCACAGGGACTGAACAGGATCACGACCAGAATATTTAAGATTATAGAAATTTAAACAACAAAGAGGTTATTATGAAGTCAACCACCAATACATCAGAACTGTATTACTTTTACACTATAGGATGTGCCTACTGCAAAAAGGTCGATCCAATTGTCGATCAGATGAACGAAGGCGGCTATAATATCTTGAAACTTGATCTAGAAGAACCAGAGAACAGACAGGTCATGAATGAGTTAAAGGAGAAGTTTCCATTCAGTTGTGGAACTCCATTCTTCATCGACCCCAGCACTGGTAACAACGTATGTGGATCCCGGGATAAAGAGACTCTGATCAGATGGGCAGCTGGGGAGAAGATACCACCACTACAGCAACCAGTCACACCTATGCCAAGGATACCACTATTGGATGTATCTCCTGAGGAGGAAGATAAATTCAAACAGGAATACACAGCATGGTCAGAAGAGAATTCTCATATCGAGAATCTCAAGACTGTACAGGAAATGCTCGCAAGTCCAAGACCCAAATCTCAAGCTCCAACTCCACCAAATGCAAACTTTACCCCATCTCAGATCAATGAGTGGAAAATCAAATATACGACCTGGCTAGAAGAGAATTCTCATCTTGAAAACATCGTACCGGTTGACACCGTTCTGCAGAGGATATCAGCACGGTCCGGACCATCATTGGAACAGAGGGTAGGATCCATTGATGCTAAATTGAATCGTCTGATGAGGCACCTAGGTGTCCAGTAGTGGCTAAACCAAAGCCAACGGTCGATAGAAATCCCACTGAAAAAGAATTGCACAATATAGATCGAGTAGAGGAAATGCTCTCTGGTGAACGACCCATTGAGCTACCCAGCAATCTCGATATGGCACGAAACATAGCAGTTGAACACTGGAGATCACTCAAACTGTTCCTCAGAGGAAAACGAGTATTGACGACCAAGGAAGAAGCCCAGAAGCGTTGGGACATCTGTTTAGATTGTCCACTATTAATGTATGATGAGACTAACCCGGATACCGGGAAGGTGGATGGAAGATGTCCCGAATGTGGATGTTTTATGAATGTGAAAGTCCACTACAAGTCAGCCAAATGTCCAATCGACAAATGGTAAATATAAAATAAATGTTTTGGATTTTTAGTCCATATATATATGCAATGGTTATCGACTAAACGATAAATAATAAACACTAAACAATAAACAATAAACAGTAAGGAGAATATCATGGATATTCAACAAATCAAAGATAGGTTAAATTCCCTCCAAAGGACTCAATCAACAGCAGATTCATTTTGGAAACCCCCAGCAGGAAAGACACAAATTCGGATCGTACCGTATAAGTTCAACAAGGACAATCCGTTCATTGAACTGTATTTCCATTACAGTATGGGAGATAACAAAACCCATCTGTCACCAGTATCATTTGGACGACCAGATCCAATCAACGAGTTTGCCGGCAAGTTAAAATCGACCGGTGAGAAAGATGAGTGGATTCAAGGCAAACGCTTAGAGCCCAAGATGAGAACTTTTGCTCCAGTATTGGTCCGTGGTAAGGAACAGGAAGGTGTGAAGTTTTGGGGTTTTGGTAAGACCGTCTATCAGGAACTTCTCAGTTTCATTGCAGATCCTGATTATGGAGATATTTCAGACTCTATGGCGGGCCGAGACATCGTAGTGGAACGTCAGACTCCAGCAGAAGCTGGTAATCAGTACGGGAAGACTACAATCAGGGTCAAGCCTAATCAGACTGGCATGGTAGAAGATGCGGATATGATGGAAAATCTTCTGAACAGTCAGACAGAGATCACCGATCTATATACGGAACCAGAATATGACGAATTAAAGCAAGTTCTGGCTAATTATCTGACTCCGTCATCAACGGAAGAAGATACACAGGCTGCGGCTGCTCCAGTAGCATCGGCACCAGCTTCTTCGAAGACAGTTGCATCTGTCGACGATGCGTTTGATGAACTCTTTAAGTCCTAAGTAACATGGCTACAAAAGATGAGCTCGCGAGCGTCATTGCGGGTGAGCTTAATAAGCAATTCAAACATCAACAAGTTGCATTCTTTTTAGATGAAGGTTCATCTCCAACGGATGTGACTGGATGGATCTCTACGGGTTCAAGCATGCTCGATCTAGCAATCTCTAATAAGGCTTACGGTGGAATTGCTGTAGGAAAAATCACAGAGATAAATGGGTTAGAAGGAAGTGGAAAGTCTCTTATAGGCGCCCACATTCTTGCAGAAACTCAGAAGCAAGGTGGTATAGCAGTATACATTGATACCGAATCAGCAGTCTCTACAGAGTTCTTAGAAGCAATTGGTATTGATAGTACCAAGATGTTATACGTTCAACTTGAAACCGTTGAAGAGATATTCGAGGCTATTGAGAACATAATCACAAAGATCAGAGAATCTGATCAGGATCGATTAGTCACTATCATGGTGGATAGTTTGGCAGCAGCTTCTACAAAGGTAGAGATGGAAGCGGATTTTGAGAAAGATGGTTGGGCTACTTCTAAGGCCATCATCATCTCAAAGGCTATGCGAAAGATCACTCAGATGGTTGCTCGACAACAAGTAGCGTTGATCTTTACAAATCAACTCAGACAGAAGTTGGGTGTAATGTTTGGAGATCCGTGGACGACTAGTGGGGGCAAAGCTCTCCCATTTCACGCTTCTACCAGAATCCGATTAAAGAATGGTGGTCAGATAAAAGATACTAAGAATCATACGATAGGGATGAAGGTTAAAGCTCAGATTATAAAAAATCGACTGGGACCTCCACTCCGAACAGCTGAATTTCAACTGTACTTTGATAGAGGTATAGATGATTTTGGAGGATGGTTGTCTGTATTGAAAGAACACAAGTTACTTAAACAGGCTGGTGCATGGTATACGCTTGAGGATCACAAAGGCAAAGAGATTAAATTCCAATCTAAAGAATGGAATGAAAAGCTCGATACTGATGATGATCTCAAGAAGTACATATACGAACTGATATGTAGTAAAAGTGTTCTAAAGTATCAATCACAAACTCTTGGCATCGACGATGTCAAAGAAACAAGCGACGTAGTAGATGACATCTGAGAAAATTGATAAGCGGTATTTATCCATACTTTCTCAGATAGAAGAACAACATGCCAAAAATGATGAGAGCTCATTTGACATTAACAGTCGAGTTCTCATCATTGATGGCTTAAATACGTTCATACGAGCTTTTAGCGCCAATCCATCTCTGAATGACGATGGTGTTCACATCGGAGGTATAATTGGTTTTCTAAAATCACTTAGATATACGCTGAACAGGATAAAACCAACCAGATGCATCATAGTGTTTGATGGGAAAGGTGGCGCTAAAAGACGTCGTAAACTCTATCCAGAGTATAAGGGTAATCGGAGAGTAAAACAGAGCTTTAACCGTAATGTTGATTGGGGAACGGCTCCTCAAGATGAAGATGAATCAATGAAGTTACAACTCGGACGATTGATCAGGTATCTTGAAGAACTTCCCGTCTCAATTGTTAGTATCGATTACACTGAGGCAGATGATATCATCGCATACATCTCACAACAGCTTCTTGTCGATAGTAGAGTCATCATCATGAGTACAGATCGCGACTTCTACCAACTCATCAGTGATAGAGTCACGGTGTGGAGCCCAACCAAAAAGATAGAATATACAACTGAAAAGATTTTTCTTGAATTTGGAATCCAGTCCGAGAACTTTCTCACTTATAGAGTCTTATCCGGAGACAAATCGGATAACATTCCGGGCATTCAAGGTGCAGGACTCAAAACGATAAAAAAATATATTAAACCAATAACAGAAAATAGTTGTTTTAATGTGAAAGATTTGATAAGTTTTTCACGTGATACAGACCTTAATTATAAATTAATAGAAAATATCAAAACCAATGAACTTACATTGAAAAGAAATTATCTACTCATGCAATTAGATAAGGTGGATATCAGTAATCACAATAAACGATATACTCAACAAGCACTCAAAAGGGAGATACCTAGATTGGTTAAATATAAATTTTCTACACTATTCATGCAAGATAAGCTGTGGGGACAAATTCCCGATATGGACTCTTGGCTGATTGAATTTGTTCGACTGGATAGGTTTGGAGGTACTCATGGGGATCAGTAATCTATCCCAGTTTGGACACGCGTTCCAGATCAAAAGCATTGTGGCTCTCATGACTAAACCTAAGTTTCTTGAGCAAGTAGTGGATATACTAGATGAACAGTATTATGATGGCGATTCCACTAAGTGGATAATTAAACACTGTAAAGAATATTTCATTAAATACAATAAGTCCATTACGATGGATGCTTTCAAAGTAACTGTGAATGAAATTGAAAACGAGATATTGAAGACTTCAGTGATCGAGTCACTCAAGGAAGTATTTCAAAGTTTTGAATCCGACGATCTGGAATTTGTTCAGGACAAAACAGTTGACTTCTTTAGGAACCAAGCACTCAAGACAGCAATCATGGAATCTGTTTCAGTGTTGGAACAGAATGGAGATTTTGAGGTGATAAAACAACTCATAGACGAAGCTATGAAGGCAGGAATGGAACGTGACATTGGTCACAAATATCTTGCAGAGATTGAAGCTCGTTATGAGGAAATGGCTCGCGAGACGATTGAGACTCCATGGGAAGTCGTTAATGAACTCATGCAAGGTGGACTAGGAGGAGGTGAGCTTGGAGTCGTGGTAGCACCAGCCGGTGTAGGAAAGAGTTGGATACTTGCAGCAATTGGAGCTGAATGTGTTAAGCGAGGCAAGACTGTCGTCCATTATTCTTTAGAGCTAAACGAGGCATATGTGGGTCTCAGATACGATAGTATTTTTACCGGAATAGCCAACCAGAATCTCAAGTATCATAAAGAAGATGTAGAGAAGAAACTTGATGGCTTACCGGGTAATCTTATTATAAAGTACTTTCCAACTAAAACGGCAAGCGTTCACTCTTTATCATCTCACCTTCAAAGGACCAGAACCTTAGAGGGAGACGTTGATCTTGTGATCGTAGATTATGCAGATGTGATGAGAGACGCGTCTGCAGCAAAAGAGATGAGACATGCGTTGGGAAATATCTATGAAGATCTCCGGGGCTTAGCTGGAGAATTACAAGTTCCTTTATGGACAGCCAGCCAGGCAAATAGAAGTGCTCTTGATGAAGACATAATAGAGGCCCAGAAGGTCTCTGAAAGCTACATTAAGGTCATGACCGCTGATTTTGTAATGTCTCTTTCTCGGAAAGTGGAAGATAAGATAGGTAACACCGGAAGATTTCACATTATCAAAAATCGATTTGGACCAGATGGACTAACTTATCCAGCAAAAGTCAATACTAATAACGGACATGTTGATATTTATTACAGCGATTCAGTCGGTGGTAAGGAACAGCAGCGGAAAATAGATAATCGAGACAATCTGTCAAAGCAGATTTTAGCTAGCAAGTATGACGAACTAATGACCAACTAATCACAAGGATTCTAGATGGAAAAGCAAAAATTTAAACTCACCGATAACTTTGTCAAAACCTATATGAGGAAAAAACCACCATTTGGTTTTAACGGATTGGGTGAGTTGGTTTATATGAGAACATATTCTCGTCTTAAAGCAGATGGAAAGAATGAGCGTTGGTGGGAAACAGTCAGACGCGTTGTAGAGGGAACTTACTCTATGCAAAAAGATTGGATTGATTCACATCAATTAGGGTGGAACCCGTGGCAAGCTCAAAGATCAGCACAAGAGATGTATGATCGTATATGGAATATGAAATTCTTGCCACCTGGCCGAGGTCTTTGGGCTATGGGAACAGCCATAACCGAAGAGAAAGGTTTATACGCCGCCCTAAATAATTGTGCATTTGTATCAACAAAGACAATTAAGGATGATATGTCCAAACCATTCACGTTCCTAATGGACGCAAGTATGTTAGGTGTTGGTGTTGGATTCGATACAAAGGGAGCAGGTGAGATCATTGTAAAAGGCATTGATATGAATAGAGATGCTCAATTCTTTGAAATACCCGATACTCGAGAGGGTTGGGTTAAGTCCGTCGAACTTCTATTGGAAAGTTACTTTCATGGTCAAGCACCAATTGAGTTTAATTATGATAAGATAAGACCAGCGGGGACACCAATTCAGGGATTTGGAGGAGTCGCGAGTGGGCATCAACCATTAGAAGAGATGCATGGCAACATCAGACAGACATTAACAAAGAATGCAGGCGAACCTATTTCAGTCACTACAATTGTAGACATAATGAATCTGATCGGTAAGTGTGTCGTAGCCGGCAACGTTAGAAGAACCGCAGAGATTGTATTTGGTGACCCACACGATGAAGAATATTTAAATTTAAAAAATTATAAAGTCAACCCACATAGGGATCAGTATGGATGGACAAGTAATAATAGTATCTTTGCTGAACTTGGTATGGACTACACCGATGTATGTGAGCGCATAGTAGACAACGGGGAGCCAGGATTGGCTTGGTTAGAAAATATGAGAAAATTCTCTCGTATGCAAAATGGTGGAGATGATAAAGACCACAGAGTCGCGGGTGGTAATCCCTGTCTAGAACAATCATTGGAGTCATATGAATTATGCTGTCTAGTAGAAACATTTCCTTTTAACCACGACTCGTTAGAGGACTATCAGAGAACGCTCAAGTATGCCTATCTATACGCTAAGACGGTTACTCTTGGTAAGACTCATTGGCCCGAGACCAATAGAGTTATGTTGAGGAACCGCAGAATAGGTTGTTCAGTAAGTGGAGTAGCTCAATTCATAACTAAACGTGGAATGGAGGAACTACGAGTCTGGCTAGATACAGGTTATGATACTATTCAGACTTGGGATAAAGATTATAGTGATTGGTTGGCTGTACCGAGATCAATCAAGACCACATCTGTGAAACCTAGTGGTACAGTATCACTCTTAGTAGGAGCCACACCCGGGATGCACTATCCAGAATCAAGATTTTATGTTCGTAGAATGAGAATATCTAAACATAGTGAGTTGTTAGGACCGTTACGAAAAGCTAATTATCATACGGAACCAGCCTTTGGTTCGGAAGACTCAACGGTAGTAGTAGAAGTTCCGGTAGATGTTGGTGAGGGAATCAGGACTGTAGGAGACCTATCCATATGGGAACAATTCAGTCTAGCATCGTTCTTACAAAGACACTGGGCAGACAATCAGGTCAGCTGTACTGCTACTTTCAATCCAGAAACAGAAGCAGACCAATTACCACATGTATTAAATTATTTTCAATATCGACTCAAAGGCATCAGTTTGCTACCAAGACATGAATATGGAGCTTATAAACAAATGCCGTATGAAGCAATCGATGAAAAAACATATACCAAAATGTTATCCAAATTGGACAAATTATCTTTTGGAGTCGTTAAAGGAGAAGCGGCAGATGTAGACAAATTTTGTAACAACGATGTTTGTGAAATCATTCCGTACACTGGCGATAACGATGACCAGGAGTATACAAATTAAATTCATATACCCTTGCGGACAGGCAGTTGGCACACCTGATAAAAAATGTGCCTTAACCACAAAACGAGGAGACGTTTAATGAATAAACGTAATCTGGTCTCGTCACTAGTAATGTTTTTTGCTCCAATAGTCTTGTTAGGACAAGCTGTTGTGGGCACCGTTACTGCTGAAGGAGGCAAACCACTAGCAGGAGCCAATATAGTTGTCGTAGGCACCGAGTTGGGTACATCAACAGATGATATGGGTTCATATCATATTGATCTAAACCCAGGTAATTACGATCTTACAGCTTCCGTTATTGGGTATTCACCATCGACTCAAGCAGTCATGGTGGGTGAAGACAATGTATCCATCGACTTCGTATTAGGAGTAGATGCTGTTACAATGTCAGCTTTGGAAGTATTAGCTTCCCGGGCAGATGCAACGACACCCGTTGCATATACAACAGTAACTAAAGCCGATATGGAAGTTCGTCTTGGATCTCAAGACATTCCAATGGCTTTGAACACTACACCCAGTGTTTATGCAACACAACAGGGTGGGGGTGCTGGAGATGCTCGTATTAACGTAAGAGGTTTTAACCAACGTAATGTAGCAGTAATGATAAATGGTGTTCCCCAGAATGATATGGAGAACGGATGGGTCTATTGGTCTAATTGGGATGGAGTAGGTGACGCTACTGCTTCCATTCAGATGCAAAGAGGTCTATCAGCCGTTAATTTAGCAACACCATCTATTGGTGGAACTATGAACATCATTACCGATCCTGCCGCCCATGAAAAGGGTGGTAAGTTCAAACAAGAAGTAGGTGAAGGTGGATTCCTGAAAACTACTTTGAATTATAACTCAGGTCTAATCAATGATAAGGTGGCACTTAGCGGAACATTAGTTCGTAAGACTGGTGACGGGTTTATTGATGGTACTTGGACAGACGCTTGGGCTTACTACTTCGGTGGTTCTTATGCCGTAAGTAGTGATCAACGATTCGAGTTATATGCAGTTGGTGCACCACAGAGACATGGACAAAACCTATACAAACAGAACATAGCTACTTATTCACAAGAGTTAGCTGGGGATGTTGATGGATATGATGTTAATGCCTTTGCAGATTCTGCAAAGTTTGAAACTGAAGCCGGTAGGTTTTTTAATCAAAATGTTGCACCCGTAGATGCTTCATACACAGGCCAACAGTATTGGTATATGTATGGTGCTCGAACTACTGATAGGTATAGTTCTGATTTCTTGAATGAGAGAGAGAACTTCTTCCATAAACCATTAGTCAACCTTAACCATTTTTTAACAATAAATGATAAAACTCAATTGAGTACTGTCGCTTATTGGTCTGGTGGTTCAGGTGGTGGTACAGGAACTTACGGTAGCGTCTCAAGAAACATCGCAGCCGGTGCTTCAGATCAAGACCAATCTTGGTATAAGAGTTCACCATGGACTTGGGATTGGAATGCACAGATTGAAGAAAATTCAACAACTGTGGATTCTGCTTGGTCAGAAACAGAACATCGTTCAGATGGTATTCTTCGTAACTCAATTAATCGACAAAACACCTATGGTTTGATTTCTAAATTAAGCTATGATGTTAATGACGACTTGGAGGTTCAAGTTGGTATTGATTGGAGAACTGCTGGTATAGAACACGCACGTGAAGTTCGTGATTTACTTGGTGGTGATTACTACGTTGATTATGCCGACAACAATGCGGCTGATGGTAAAGTAGTTAGGTTGGGTGATATAATTGCCTATCATAACGAAACGACCGTAGATTGGTTAGGTGGATTTTTACAAGGTAAATATTCTACT
>TARA_R110002020_G_scaffold221997_1_pt1 | contig 11530 bp, 17 predicted proteins | sample TARA_R110002020 | Tara Oceans TARA_R110002020 (sample SAMEA4396489) | marine metagenome | biome: Westerlies Biome; feature: [MES] marine water layer (ENVO:01000295) within the mesopelagic zone...; material: water (ENVO:00002006), including particulate matter (ENVO:01000060) such...
AGAAAAAGAACAAAAGTTTTTTGAAGAAATGATGGATGTTGTTACCGATTTATTAGCAGGTGTTTTTAAGGATAAATAATGCCTAAAAAGCGTGATTCGAGATTATCTAGATATGGATTAAAGGGATATAATAAGCCGAAGCGTACTCCTAGTCATCCTAAAAAATCTCATGTTGTTCTTGCAAAAGTTGGAACTAAAGTTAAGCTGATTAGATTTGGTCAACAAGGAGCTAAAACAGCAGGTAAACCAAAGAAGGGTGAATCTGCTAGAATGAAAGCAAAACGTAAGTCATTTAAAGCTAGGCATCGTAAGAACATAGCAAGAGGAAAAATGTCAGGTAGTTACTGGGCAAATAAGGTAAAGTGGTAATGTTGTAAAAGCAAAAAAGTAAGGAGGGCATAATGCCAAAAGGAAAAGGATATGGTTTTGGAAAAGCAAAGCCATTAAAAAAACGTAAAATGAAAAAGAAAAAGAAGAAGAAATAATGTATAAATTCGGCAAGCGGAGTCGTGAAAGACTTAAAGGGGTAGACAGTAGATTAGTTAATGTTTTAAATGAGCTTATTAAGATGATGGATGTTACTATTATTGAAGGGCTTCGCTCTGCTGAACGTCAAAAAGAACTTTTAGCTAAAGGGGCAACTAAAGTTAAGTATTCTAAGCACATGGAAGGTAAAGCTGTTGACTTAGCACCTTATCCAATAGATTGGGAAAATAGAGATGGTTTTTATTATATGGGTGGCATGATTCGTGGAATAGCAAAGCAAATGAATATTAATATTCGGTTCGGTGGAGACTGGGATAGTGATGGGGATACTAAAGATAATTCTTTCGATGATTTAGTCCATATAGAGGTACGAGATTAAAAAAAGTTAAGATTCTTAACTTTTAGTATTGCATTAGAAATATTCATATAGTAACTTAGGAAAGATATGGCTTATTGTACAGAAAGAGATTTAAAAGATATTTATCCATCAATAGATGAGTTTGATACAAAGACTCCTTTATATGGCTGGGTAGTTCATAGTAGCAGTTTATACAGAGCAGATAATTCCGGTCTAGTCACTCAACTCTTTGCAAACGGACAAGACTTAGGCAATGCTCAAGCAAATAGTGGAGAAGTAAACTCAAATGGAGAATGGTACTACGAGTCTACTTTAGATGCTGTTTATTATTATAATAGTGCAACCAATCCGAATGATATACTTATGGAATCAGGAGATGATTGGGCAACACTAAAAACTCGCTATATCTCAAATGCTGAAAAATACCTTGATTCTAGGTTAGATGGGAGACTACCCAGAAAACAATTCAAAGATAAAGATGGCAATTATGATTATACAATTATAAGGACTACTGCTTTATTGGCTTGTTATTTTTTAATTAGATCACATGACCCAACATCAGAAGTTGCTAATGCTTTATTTGATGAAGCAGATAGAAATATACTATCTCTAAATGAGGGTAGCACTAAATTGTCATGGCAGGTTACAGGAGATTCTTCACAAGGTGTTATTAGGGAAGTTTCTGTAAGTGGAAACCTTAGAGTCGTAGATACTAGAGGTCAATACCATGACATATATGATAGAATTGGTGTAAAGATTACTACAGCAGGTGCATTAGGTACAGCTAAGTATTCTGTATGGTTAAAAGATGGGGATAATTTAGGTGCTGAAAGAATGAATAATAGTGAGAGTGCTGACTATGTTGATACAATTAATGGACAATATCAAACATTAGCTAGTGGTGTAGATATAAGATTTGCAGGTGATACAGCAGATACGGCTACACTTAATGATAAATGGGAAATAGAATTTTTTGGCAAAAATGAATCTGTTTTAGATGCAGGTATGCCATACTCAATTAGAATGACTCGCAGATAATGCCAATTACATTTGTAAATATTTGGGAAACAAAAATCTTGGACACTATTAGAACTTTTCTTAATGATGAGTTTGCAGGTAGTATTCCAATATACACAGGAAATTTTAAGGATATGGGCAATCAATCAATTCGCTTAAATCCAGTAGGTTCTGATTTAGTAGAATATAACGCTACAGCAGAAACTAGAGAATATATTTTAGATGTATCTTATACATTTAAAGAAAAAATGTTAAAAAAGGATACTTGGGAGCATATACTTCGTCAAGTATCACATATAGAAGCATTGTTTTTTAACAATCAAAACAACACTTTTCATAATGGTCGATTTAATACAGCTAGAATAAATGAAAAAGAAGAGGCTGAAGAAGCCATAGAAGGATTAAATGTTGTTAGATGGGAATGGCGAGCTTCATATATAGGTAACATATCTTAAAGAAACAAGGGAGAGGTATGAAAGTTAAACTAAAAGACAAATCAATCAAATTGCCGAATTGTTGGAAAGAATGTGGATGTTCTATTGAAGATTGGAAAGAACTTCAAAAAGGCAAAAGCATAGAAGTAAGCAATTTAAATAATCTAGATCATCTATTTGATGTATCTAAATCCAAAAAAGGAGATAAATAATGGCAGTCGTAGGACACGCTTTTTCACCAAAAGAATTTCAAGTATGGATAGTATCTGATGCTACAAATGCTGGAACATCTGGTATTCACGCTAGTAATATGTATCAGCTTGATGTTGATTCAGTTGGGATGCCGTCACTTAATGTAAATCAAGTTCTTGATGTTCGTAGTGGAGTAGGTCGAACTTTAAAAGATGAAGATGTATTTCAAGATAATACACTTAGGGTTGTAGAGCTTTCTATAGCAGGTACAATGCACAATGATGCTGGTCATAATTTATTATTGCAAAATATATGTAATGATGTAAGTGGAAATATAGCAGTAGCAAGTGGTTTTGCACCAGCTACTCAGCTTTATGAAAGTGCAGTTACTAATACAGCATCAGCACTAACAGTTGTAATAAAATCATCAGATCATTCAAATCAAAAATCTCTAGAAATGCCCGGCATGGTTGTAACCAACTTTGCATTATCAGCAGATAGTGCAACAGAAGGTGGTAGATATAAATTTTCAGCTACGTTGCAATCCGGAGTTAAACCTGATTTAGCTGAAGCAAGTACAGTAGCTGGAAACAATATATATGCAAACACAACAGATTGTTTTTTAAGTAGTGGAAGTGGAATTAAAGTTTTTAATACAGATGTTATACTTCAAAATTTTACAGCCACAATAGATAGTCCAGCAGTATTTACTGGATTTTCATCAACTGGGTATCAACAAGTTAGTAGAAGTGCTGAAACAGCAGTTACAGCCGAAACAACAGTTAAATACGATGGCAATACAAAAGGATTTATTAATTCATTTGATACTCAAGCAACTGCACTAAGTGGCAATATGTTTGTAATTACAAATAATAATGCTTTTGGATTAGATATGCAAAACGGAGTATTAACAAATGTTGCTTATAATGAAGGTGACATAATGATGCTTGATGTTGCAATGAAAGCTGTTGATGATGGAACAGATGATTTAATAACATTTGACATAACAGCATAATGAAGTTATCTACAGGTAAAGAGGTTAAGTTAAAAGAAATGTCAGTTGATGATATTGATTATTGTAATGATGTACCTCAAATGCGATATGAAGGAACTGAAGTTGTAGCTATCACTAATTTAGCAAAAGCAAGAACTGCTTGGATTCGTAAAGGTGTTGAGGGTGTTGATGATAAATTTATCAAAGCACTTTCTGAAGATGAAAAAAATGAATTATCATTGGCTGTGCAAGAGCATCAACGCTTGGGGGAGTAGAATCCCTCACTCTAGAAACCAACTTCTTATTAGATAAAAGATGTGAGGGGTGTATGCATCACGAATACCCCTATAAGGCTCAAATTCCTGTCTTAATCGAAGGTAAATATGAGACTAGAACATTTACATCAGATGATGAAGTTTGGGATGTTATTCGGCTAATAATAGACGAAACCAAAGAAGAAAATAAAAAGGGTGGAAGTTTCAATATCGCTAAATCGGTAATGACACAACTACCCTTTTTTGCTTGTACCAATGTAATGGTAAATGAAAATGCACAAAAAGATATATCAAGATTTATGTACGCAAGGCAATTTAAAATATCTCCATATAAAGGGAGCTATGGAGATCAACCTAGAAAGTGGGTAGAAAAAAGTTTTCTGTTAACAAATTTAATAGAAAGACAAAAATCAAAGGCAATTAAAAATGGCTAAAAATATAGTAACTGTAGAATTTAAAGGAGATAGTGCAAGTTTAACTCAAGCAATTTCAAAACTAGATGAAGCAACTAAAAAATTATTAAATACTCAATCTAAAATACGAGACTTTAACGATAGAATAGTTAAAAGCAACAATAGTAATAAGAACTCTCTTAAAAATTTAAGAGTTCAACTTCAGTTAAAAAATAAAAGTTTAAAAGATTTAAACATACCTTTGAAAACTTATAAAGAAGCATTAGGTGGAAGTAGGCTTGCTATAGCTAGAATAAGACAAGCAACTAAAAAACATATTAAAGATTTAAAAAGACAAAGAAAAGGTATTCTTGAAACTGAGCATGGAACAAGAATACTTGGTGGTTCATTTGCAGTTTTACGTTCTAAAATGTTGCTTGCTAGTTTTGGTGCTGGATTATTTGGAGCATCTATAGGCAGGTTAACAAAGTTATATGGAGAACAAGAACAGGCAGAAAAAAAATTAGAAACAGCTTTAGGAAGAAGATCAAATGCTTTAATGGCTTTTGCATCTGCACAACAAAAAGTAACTGCTTTTGGAGATGAAGAAACATTAGTTGCTATGTCATTAGTAGGTGCATATACTGATAATGAAAAAGCTATTGCTAGAATAACTAAAGCATCTATGGATTTAGCATCTGCTAAAGGAATGGATTTAAATTCTGCTATAGATTTAGTTTCAAAATCAATATTTTCTTCAACTAATGCTATGTCAAGATATGGAATAGAAATTAAAGGAACGCAAGGAACAGTTGAAAGACTTGAAAGTGCTACTGAAAATATTTCTCAATTATATGGTGGGCAAGCATTTGCTCAAGCAGAAACATTTAATGGTGCTATGATTCAAATGCGTAATGCTGTTGGAGATACAGGTGAAGTTTTAGGTTCAATATTTGCACCTGCTGTTTTACTTGGAGCAAGATCAATTCAAAGTTTTGCTGAGTCTATTAGTATAAAAAAAATAAAAGAATTTTCAACAGCTTTAGGAATTGTCTCTACAGGATTTGTTATATATAAATCTAAAGCAATTATTGCATCTATAGCAACTTTAAGATTTGGAAAAGCATTAAAATTATCAGGTATAGGTTTAGCTGTAGCTGGATTAACAATAGTAATTGATAAACTTGGAATTTTTAATGCAGATGCAGAAGCTCTACTAGAAACATTAAAAGAATTAAATGGAGAAATAGGTGATATAGGTGGAAATAAGGCAATAAAAGCTAGAATACTGTCACAAGAAAGAGAATTGTTTATTCTTGGAGAAAAACTAAGATTTCAAAAAGATGGAATTAGTGTATCAGAAGAACAAAAATTACTAAGACTTGAAGAACAAAAAACTTTTGAAGATGCAGAAAATAATTTAATAAGCGATTTTGAAAAAAGAAAAAAAATACTTAATCTTAAAATGCAAGAAATAAAATTAGAAGATGATTTTAAAAATGCAAAACTGCAATCTGCTAGTGCTATTACTGGTGCATTATCAGGTTTAAATACTGTTGCTCAAGGCAATGCAAAAATTTCTAAAGCATTAGCAATTACTCAAGCTGTTATTGATACTTATGCAGGAGCAAATAAGGCTTTTGCTCAAGGTGGGGTTCTTGGATTTGTTACTGGGTCAGCTATAATAGCACAGGGATTAGCAAACGTAGCTCAAATGGAATCTCAAAAACTTAGTACATTTGAACAAGGTGGTTTAGTTGGTGGTCGTAGACATTCACAAGGCGGAACTATGATTGAAGCAGAGCAAGGTGAATTTGTTATGTCAAGAAGTGCAGTAGAATCTATTGGGGTAGAGGCAATGAATCAAATTAATCAAGGTAGTGGTACAGGTATAACTTTAAATATATCAGCTCCATTAGTAGATGAAACAGTAGTAGAAGCAATTATACCAGCAATACAAAGAGCGCAAAGGATGAACTTAGCATAATGGCATTTGGATCAGAAATAGACTCATCAAGTATTAATGAAAATTGGTTATTTGAAATAGCAGGTACTAGTAGTGTTACTTTAAGATTTGCTTTTTCAGACTGTACAGTATCAAGTAATTTTTATTATGGAGTAATATTAAATAAACCAACTATTAGAGAGTCAATTAATTTAAAAAACTCTACTGCAAAAACATCTAATGTTTCTATAGATATTCCTGATTTTCAATATAGTGATTCATTGATTAGCGAAGTATTGTTTGGAGGTTCATCTTATTTTATAAACAGAGTTGTAACAGTTAAATCAATGATTAACAATGCTACTCCAAGTGTAATAGGATATTTTAGACTAATAAGTATATCTAGAACTATTAATAAAATTTCTTTAGAAATGGCAAGTCATCGTCCGTGGGATTTTGTAGATTTTCCTACTAAAAAAACAGCAAGAAATAATTATGTTCCTATAGCTTATGGTAATTATACAAAGAATACTAATACTTCTTATGCCTCTCCTCAGTTTGCTAAAACTTTAACTAGCACCGATTACTACCCTTGCCTCTATGAACAAAGTAGATCAGGTAGGCAAGAGTTTACTGCATCAATAGTTGATAGGTCTACTAATGCAGAATTAGCTTTTTATGACTCAGGATTAGATGTTCTTATCCCTTTTACTAATCCTATATCTGATACTTTTGCTAGGTTTTCTGAAAACTTTGTATCTACTTGTGAAAAATATTTTAGAAGAGGCTTTGCTTATCGAGCAGATGCACATGAAGATCATCATAGCGTATGGTCAAATGAAACAAATGCTTACGATTCAAGCGTATCTTCTTTTGCTACATACGATCAAACAACTCTTTTACAAACATCAAATAGTGGGGTTGTGACTGTTGATGAAAGTAACACGGATATAGATTTTTCTTTTCCAAAACCAGTTGGTAAATTAAACAATGCAGTAATAAAAATAGAACTTACTATCTATACTATTCATGGTAGCAATTTTGATACAGGTAATGATGATTTTAATTTAAAAGTTTATGTAGATTGGGCAGGTGGAACGAATTTTGGAGATGCTTTATTTCATAGAGCAGATAATACCGATAATGGAACACAAGAAAATGTAACTTTATCTAAAACATATACAATAGCAGATGATGCAAGTTTTCCTGATACTATAAAAATGGCTATTGAGTGGAATGCAAGAGATGTAGCAAATTTTGGTAACCCATCTGCACAATGGAGTCAACAAGTACGAGTTTATATAAAAGATGTTACTGTTACTGCTGATGTTATAAATGAAGAAGCAGATATTGAATTTGCATATATAGGTGCTGATGGATTGCCAGCTACAGGATGGAATAGTGGAAATGCTATTACCGAAGTACATGAAGCACATAGAGATATTTTATACAGATTTGCTGACATGACTACTGCATCAGGAAGTGTAGATGGATGGAGTGATTTAGATAGTTCAAAAGATTGGGGAGTAAGATATTGGAGATACGAACTAACATCATTAAAAGATGTATTAGAAAAACTTCAATATGAAGGTGGTTTTATTTTTAGATTTAAACAAGGAAACACATCTGCTCCTCAATATATTCACATAAAAGATAGCTATAGTAGTTCAGATATAGATTATACAATTACTAAAAATGATCTTAAATCTGCTATATCTAACATAAGTCCATTAGCTGATTTAGTAACTAGAATGAATATAAATTACGAAAAACACCCTACAGGGAAAAGATACATAACAAGCAAAACAGCATCATCTACAACTGTTAGAACAAACTATAATATAAGCTCTAAAGAAAATGTATTAGATGTCAACTTAGATGCTTATGTATCTCCTGCTATAACTGAATATGATGGCAGTACCCTTGTAGAGAATGCTAATCCAAATGATAATTTTTTTGCATACTATTACAACATAATTGGTGTTCCTAGAATAGAAATTAGTGGAGAGATAGTTAACTCTAAATTTTATAATTTAGACGTAGGTGATTTAATAAATTTTTCTGATATGCACCCTGAAAAAGTATTTAATGAAGCATATACTAATAAAGTATTTATGGTAACATCTATTAATAGAAAAATAGGTAATTTAAATTTTAAAGCAAGAGAAATAGGCGCAACAAGTTAAAATTCAAGTATAAGGAATATTAAATATGGCAAATATGAATATTAGAACTCCAGTATTTTATCCTGATAGAATAAGACATTTAAGAACTAGAGGAGCAACATCAGATAGTGTAGGTGCTAGTCAAGTTATAAAAACTGGAACTGGATTTATTAATTTTCAAACTGGAAGCATAGGATCATTACATAATGGAAAGCCATTAGACTTATGCTCTTTTGATACAAGTGGAGATACTGATGGTCATGTATTATTTAAGTATAACATGGGAACAGGTAATTGGCGAACTACTTTTTTTACAATACTAAATCATAACTTAGTAAGTTGTGAAGGTAAAATAAGAATATGGTTTGGAGATGCTTCAAGTGATATTGAAGGACAAACAGAAGCTGACGATGTATTAGGGTCTGTTAATTCAACTGAAGTTTTAAACGCAGGAACAGTAGAGATTGGTGGCAATAAAAGTGTTCATGTTCATCCTACAGCAGATGGTACAACTATTGTAAAAATTGTCAATACTAGTGATAGTTCAGATTTTACAGGACAACAATATATGGCTGTTCAATTTGAAGGGAATGCAAGTAATGGCGGTAATCATACAGGAAATTTTCATTTTAATGGCTCTACAGATTTAACTGTAGGTGGAATAGAAATTGGAGAAATATATACAATGCCAGTTGCTCCTGATCTTAATGTTAAGAGATCAATTATATACGACAGCACGACAATTCAAAAATCATTAGGTGGTCAAAAATACGCTAATATATCATCATTTGGAAGAACGGCTAGTTCAACTAGTAAGTCTCCATTTAATACTACTGCTGATTTTAAAAAACCAATGAGTGGAAGAATATCTTATGATATGTCTTTTTCTTATCTACAAAGCACAGATGTTATGCCTGATGAATATGGTCAAATACAATTTACTGATGATTCATTTGTTGGAGATGTATGGTCAATAACAGAAGGCAATCTTCATCCATTTGTTTTTTCAATAGACTCAACAAGTATAGGATCAAATGCTGAATCTGAATTTATATATGCTAGGTTTGCTCAAAATTCATTAACAATGGATCAAGTAGCTCCTGATGTATTTAATATAAAATTTAAGATTGAAGAAGAGTTTTAGGATCAGGTATAACAATATTCAAATCAACAGCAGACCATCTTATTAAACGCTCTATAAATTTAGCAAATTCTTTTGTTGACAGGGTTTTAGTGCTTTCTATGTTGAAATGATTTTTAATTGTAGCGTGCATTTCTTGTTCTGTATATCCTAATTCTTCGCCTAGTATATCTACAATTTTCCAATAGTAGTTATTTTGCTGTGCTGACCTAACACCTGTTTCTTTAAGTTCTATGTAGAACTCGCCTTGTAATTTAGATATTACCTTATCAAACTCTAATTTGTTTAATAAGGACATTTTACCATTTTCTATTTTACAAGCAAATCGCATTTTGGACATATCTTAGCATCCCATAGCTTTATATCAGAGGAACTCCACAGCTCCCCTTCAAACATATTCCATTTTTTACGACATTGAGGACACCACCATAAATCTTCATCTGCTCTGATTTCATCTGTTTTATGGTTTTCTCTAAATCGTTTTTCTATAACATGGCTATCTAGGGCATCAATAACCCATTGAATAGACTCAAAGCTCTCTTTGTTGTTTTTCGGCAATTATCCCACCTAATAATAATAAATAATTTCTTGCATCCTGTATTCTGCCTGTGATCGGTTCTTCCGATGCCTCTTTGCCATTTAGCACAAAGTTTCTTATCGAATCCATGTGCTTTAGTAAATAAATAAGAGCAACCTGCTCTGCATTTAAACCCATCCTATCCCCAATGCTTTTAAAGTTTTTAAACTTATCTTCATCAGAGACTGTGTACTCTTCACCTTTAACAAGCATAAGTCTATTTTCTTCTTCCTGCATAGACTTTGCCCACCTCATAAACTCAGATACTTTCATTGAACTTCATCTAGAACGTATATTAAATATTCTTTCATGTGTTTTAGTTTTCGATCTAAAATATGAAGTCTCCATGTCATTAACGCCCATAAAACAATCCAAAATAAATTGGCAAGTAAGACATCAAAAGCCTGAGTTTGCAATACTTCCTCTAAGTAATGTAAGATCATTTTATCTCCTTTTTATTTAGTTAAGCTCTTAACAATTTTTTTGCCCCAGTTTAGTTTAAGTGCCAACCTAACCATTTATCATTTTAATCATTTTTTCGTTAACAAACAAACTTAACGCCATTTCCTATTTGCTTATGTGTTCTGCTCATAGGATTGATTATTTGATTATTGGGGCAAATTTTAAACATCTAATTCATTTGCCATGTCATTTATGCAACTTACACAGACTTGCTTACTGCAAGTAGAACAAGTAGTGATCTTGTCTAAATCACCCATAACATTATTTACTATTTTACTAATAGCAGATAACTCTTTTTGCAATCCAGTTCTTGACAAATCTGACATCTCTAATTCTGTATGATTCCAAATTCTACTAATTTTATTTCTTATTCTCTCTATATCTTTCATATTTGTTCTCCTTTCTATATGAAATTAATAAATACATTACCTAAAAGTCAAATGATTTCTGCTGAAGTTTCAATGCGATCTCCTCATAATCTGCATCTGCAAATTTTACTATTGTATTCTTTCTTTCTTTTACTGTTTCGTACCATTGGATGCCACGCTTTTCAACTGCCCACTCAACAAACTCAGCAGGAGTTTTGTGAGCAGAGAATTTTGAGGAGAACACATGGCATCCAACGCAGAGACAAAAACCATTATCGGCATCCCAACGAACAGACCTGATAGATCGTGAGTAGAAATGATGTGCATTGAGGGGTTTTGTTTTGTGGCAATATTCGCACATCCCATATTCTTTTATCTTGTCTGCCCATAGTTTATCTAGCTTTTTTGATAATGATTTTTTCACAGACCATTAAAATGGAAAATTATCTTTTTCGCCTATTTCTTCAGGCTTAGGACTAGGTACTACAGTAGGTTCAACTGAAGCTCCACTTTCTAAAACATCAAGCAAAGACATCATGTTACCTTCTATCACAATTAACTCAGCACTTGTTAATAAGGAATCTTTTTTACTTACTAATTCCATAGCTAATTTTAAGCAAACTTGCTTATGTATATCGTGAGTTCTAGCATCAACTTTAACATTTGGTTTTACTTTTCCTTGTGGAGTAGCATTCCAAACAGATTTTCCCGGAGCATACTCATC
>TARA_R110002020_G_scaffold134212_4_pt1 | contig 11526 bp, 8 predicted proteins | sample TARA_R110002020 | Tara Oceans TARA_R110002020 (sample SAMEA4396489) | marine metagenome | biome: Westerlies Biome; feature: [MES] marine water layer (ENVO:01000295) within the mesopelagic zone...; material: water (ENVO:00002006), including particulate matter (ENVO:01000060) such...
TGATGCTGCCGGCAGAGCAGCAAAATCAACACGAGCTGCTCTGAGCAAGTACTACGCTGACAAGATGGAAAAACATGTCAACTATGCCTTCTCCGGAGAATGGTGGTCTAAACTCACATCCTGGATCAAAGGCGGTGCTACTAACTTAAATGAGCAGTTGGGTATCATGATGAATAATCTGGGTCAATGGGCCACTGATGCTGGAAATCAACTAGCCAGGGATTTTGGTGCTCTGGGGGACGGCATCAAGGCTGTATACGAATACGGTAAGGCCAAAGCCGGAGCAACCTTTCAGAAGTTAAGCGATTGGGGCAGCGCTTTTGGAGAATGGTTTGGAAAACTTGCTCGAGGAGGCTGGGAAGGAACAAAAAACATCATTAGACGGCTCTATGAAGGTGGAAAGTCCGGGGTAAGCGCTACCTGGGATGCAGCTCAGACGACCTGGGGCACCATTGGTGACGTCATAAGTCCAATGTCACACTTTCTCAGAGACGGCGTAAAAGGAATTCTCGCTATTGGAAGAGGAGTACAAAACTTCTTAGCTGAAATGATGGATCCAGTAGGGAGGGCAATCCGGAATATTGGTGGTTTAGCCGTGGACGCTATAGGAAGTGCATTGCGTGGCGGTGCCAACTTTGTTGAAGGCACAGCTAATATTGTCATCCATGGAGCAAAATTCATTAGTAAACCATTTGTCGACTTTGGGGCTAAAGCCGCAAAGCAGATCTCAGAAGACTGGGAACTATTTAAGAACACCTTTAAGAACAAAGGTGGTGGACAACTTGTTCCACCGTGGCCCAACATGAAATGGCCGTGGAGGTTCATCGGATGGCAAGCCGTAGCAGACGGTCTCAGAGACAGGATGGCAGCCATTAGTGGATTCTTTTCTCGTGATGATGGAGATAGAGAACCATCCCGAGTAGGAAAGTTTTTTCATCGGGTGAAAGATATCATTGCTCGATCGATGAATGCGGCAGCAGCAGGAATCAAAGGTGCTCTTGGTCGGGTAGGTACCGCCCTTGGGAACACCGGTAGAGCCATTGCATCCGGAGCAAAGAAGATCGCTGGGAAAATGGCTGGTTATGGTCGAGCCGCTATGGAAATAACCAAAACAGGATTATCGTTCATCAAGGACACAGTAGTTGCAGTCGGGACCCCAATGGTCAGTTTTGGGAAAGCCGCAATAGGACTAATGTTAGAGATTGGGAAATCAGTCGGATTGGCAATAAACGATCTCCCAAAGTTAAAATTCAACATGCCGTTTACAGCACGGTGGCAAGATTATGGTGGTGATGCTAAATGGTTTTCCAACATAGCATTGGGGGCGCTTCGAAATGCTATATCTGCGATCACACACGTCTCTAGATTGAAATCAAAACGTGAGCGTGTTAAAGAACTCCAAAGCATGCCAGAAAATACCAGACGGGGAATACAACTCAGACACTTTGGAAACAGTCCGGGATTCATCGTGGATATGGATAAAGGTCTCGTGGTAGCAGACAATGGAGGAAACAGAGTAGGAACCATATACAGTCCACTTGCAGCCTTTCCCGTTTCCGAACAAAAATTAAATTTTGCATCATCTCCAAATCAAAATCCAGATGAATACGCATACGGACCGCTTCGGATGAAATATCCCAGACCACCTTATGATACAGATCCTGATGATGGAACACAGGATGTTGGTCACCACCGATATGGAGGTATAGCTCCAACGATTGAACTGACCCAGCAGGGAATCAATAAAGGACTCACGACGACGCCACAAATAGATCTGACGTCAAACAAGTATATTAGTTATGACGACTCGCTGGGAACGGATGGAAGAGGAGATTGGCCAGACCCTTCACCCCTGCGTCTGATCGGGAAGGTGATGAAAAATCTTTGGTTTGAAGCTCTTAACGAGATGTCTCAACCCAGAAAGGGCAGTGTTGGTAGGACCGTAAAGCCACCATCAATTAATAATCCTAATGCTGAGTTGATAACCAATCAGGCTGATGTGAGGGTTCCACTACCCAGTTACGGAGAGATCCCTACACAGCCCGGAGATCCACAGTACTACGGAAAATACAACAACACAAATACAACTGATGGATCCGCAACGGGTCAGTGGATGACAAATGTTTTCTATCCAGGATTCCTTGAAGGAAAAGAAGACATCCACACACTCCATCCAACTGGTCCGATAGAAGATCTCCCATTAGCGGTGGAGAGTCCACAGACTGGATACCCATTCTACTTTAAGGATATGAGGACTAATGACTTTGTCGTTTTCCGTGGCTACGTTCAGGGATTATCCGAGAATGTCAATGGATCATGGAACCCAGAGAATTACATTGGTCGAAGCGAACCCGTATACATCTACCAGAGAGGTGACCGTCAGTTGAATTTTACACTCAGAATGTTCGCTATGTCGAAAGCACAGTTAGAGATGATCTACCACAAGCTGAACAGATTGACATCTCTGTGTTATCCACAGTACCAACCGGATGGAAACATGAACGGGAAATCCAGAATGAAGCCGCCACTGACACGATTCAGACTTGGTGAACTGTTTGGAAATGAAAAAAATCATGGAGTGTTGGGTTTCATTGAATCCATCTCATACAGTTACCCAGATAACTCACCATGGGAACACCGACTTGGTAAACGAGTACCTAAATTGATCGATGCTACAGTCTCATATAGAGCTATCCACGATAAGGTGCCAAACCTTGAGACACAATTTTATGGTTTCAACTCATCTGCTGAAGATGAATTCATGAGAGTCCACTTGGGTGGGGAAATTCCATCTACACCATCAATAACTGGGTTGGTCGATACAACACTGGATAATCTGGTATAGTAATGGGTAGATACAACAACACAACAGTAAAAAAAATTGAAATGTCAGATCGATATTCTGATCGCCATGGCGCAGTTCGGAAATTCCAGACTACCATCTATGATGCCATACCAGCTCAGAACAGTGATATTCAGGTGATCTCCCAAGAGGGAGACCGGTTGGACAATCTGGCATATCAGTATTATGGAAATCCAGCACTGTGGTGGTTTATCGCACGAGCCAACGGGATGGTGGCAATGAACATACCAGCAGGGACACTAATGAGGATCCCAATCAGTTATAACGATACAGCCGGCACATAAGAGACTACCTTCATGGCAAATGAACCTCAACAGCACATCGAAGATGTAAATAGTTTCGGAACGGATCTCCCCAAACGAATTAAAGCCAAACTGACAGCACGTCAGTTATTAGCAGCTCACGCATTAGAACCCAATCAGAGCATTCAATTTCCTTTCCCGGTCCGGGACGGAGATGATGAGGGTGCTTCCACGATGACGGTTAAAGAAGCCCTCGGAGGTTCAGATCAAAATTTTGGAGGAGATGCAGACCTATCCAGCAGGACACCAGTGGCCCGGATGTGGACTGCAGTCCGGTTGATGGAAAGGACAGATACAGAAGATGGTCAGGAGACGAAATCATCTTGGGATCCAATATCCGATATAAAGGTCTACGAATTGGGTAATCACACTTTGAACACAACAAGCCCAGCCCCAACTGATCAGCCCATTGAGGGAAATTCAATAGATACTCAGGGACTCTTTCCCGATCCACAACATTCACAAATCATACCAAATGAATTTTTAGCCCCACCTTCTGGGATTACCAACGTGACGGTCCGAACACCGGATCCAGGAGACGATTACTCCGTTGCAATTGAAAAATTCACTACAGTGACTTTTGTGGTGAATAATATTCATGACTTTAATAACATCTACAGCAGGTACTTTCTAACTCATCGAGCACAAGTGATCGTTGATATAGCCTGGGATACAGCTCTGTTGTACAATCCACGTGATATTATTAATACCACGGTAATTGTAGACCCCAAAAACCCAAAAAAGCATAAAACAGTACCGGTAATAACCCAATTGGGCAGAGGAGATTCCATATATAAGGCACTCTTTGGAAGAGATAATGGGGAAGGACAGAAGGATGGGTACGTCATAGAAGCAAATGGTGACATGGACACCATTATTGGAACAGTCATAGAATTCAATGCCACGTACCGACCAGATGGATCCATAGAATGTACAGTACAGTTGTCAAGTGCTAATTACGATCTCATGAGGTATTCTTTCATGGTCTCTGATAATCCCAATGATGGTATTGGAAAAAAACTTTCCAGTAGAGTGGATGAGATTTTTCAAAATAAATTGGAAATAGCGATCGAACAAACTGGCTATACTGAAGAGTCGACCATCAACGAAGTAAATTTACCACTGGGGTCCCTTCCCGATCCAAAAAATACTCCGCCGGCGTTCAAGAAAGGCATTCTAGAGAACGGAGCTCTTAGGATAAATAAAAAGGTTGATAGATCGAGTGACGCATTTACTGAGAGCAATATTTACGAGAGAAAGGCGCTCATACGTAAAGAAAACATAGACTTTCTCTCCATAGCGGTGATCGAAGATGAACTGTTTAGCGCATTTGGGGACTTCAACAGTAATGGATCTTTCACAAAATTTAATAAGACACGATACGATAGTCAATTCAGCGAAACTGAGCCTTCTGAGTTAAAATTGCTCTATCCACAGGATTGGGGAATACTACCCAAAGCAAAAAAATTCTCATCTCAGGGTCCTCCAAAGAGCGGTGATGAAGCCCACACTCCTTGGACAAAGCAACAACACATAGATTCTCGACAACAACTTGACCTTGGTATAACGAGGCTCCATATCTATTCAGATGGATCCGGACAACCGCAAAACAATCTTGAAAGTGACCCCAGAATGATCCGGACCTCTCAAGTGAATCCAAAAGCCGGACCAATGCCAATTGATATAAGACCGGAGAGGAATCCAAACAAGTCTGTTGCAAATGGGGGAAACATGATCGGAACGGCACCAACTGATGCCGAGTATACAATTATCGGATACGGGGAGGTTTCTGATGACCCATGGTATAAAATTCAATTTCCCTGGACGGGTGACTCTCTAGCGAAGGCTGAAGAGACCTATCTGCCCAGAACTGTCCCCAAGGAAATCCCAGATGGAGGATATGAAATTGTACTTCCCAGGATATCCTGGAATAGTATGAATCAAAGCAGAACATACGAGGAAGAATTAATAGGTATGGGAGGTCTGCGTACGGTAGGAACGGATACAAAACCAGCTCAGGTGAGAAACGGATATTTCTTCCCTGATACGGAGACGATCCCCGGGTTGCTTGATCCACTTCTACCCGGAGAGAAAATCAATGAGAATTCATACACAACTCCTCAATGGGCAGATGGGACAGTTTTTAACGAATCAACACAGTTTGTGGAAGGGCTACAAGGTTCATGGGACAATACAAAGACCATCGATGAGAATATGATTGATCTACCCCGACTGGCAGATTACACCGATGAAGGTGGACCCGATTACAGATTATACGTCGATGACGCAGAAGGAATTGGCACTGGTAACATCCTCATAGCAGATTCTGATCTTCCCGGAGATCCAGAGATCTATTGGTGGCGCTTTGAAACATCTCAGTGTCATCCTGGAGCGTATTGGGGACAAGATAGGAGAGGTGGATTTCCACATCGATTTAAAGGATGGTTCTATCCACGGATCTTCTACAGACAAATTAAATCGGAAGTGGGACTCAGCATCGATGAAACTCAGGAGCATGTAGGAGAGTGGAAATGGAGTCTTGACCCCAGAGCACCCTTTCCAGGAGGTTGGGTTCCCATAACGGAGAGAGTTATGTACGGAAACCGCATCAGAGTCAAAGACGCCGGTTCTGGCCAGATGGTAGATTATGATCCCACACAACAGAAAGTGGATGGTGTTCCGTTGACAAACTGGCTTGGTAAGGAGATAGTCAGCGACTCAGCCCCCTATTACAATAAATGGCTGAGAGATCAAGGGGGATTTGGACCTCCTATAGATATGGGAGCCTTTATCAACGAATCATCGGACTACATCGATCAAGAAATAATGAACGCTTTGGGTGTGGCTCAACTTGGATATCTCCGCAACGAAGATCGGATCATGGTAGATCGTGAGAATTATTATATCATGCAGGCATTACACCAACGTACCCTAATAGCTAAATTTGAATCGGAAGAAAAGAGTCAAACCGACCCATTGTTGAAATCACTATCAGTGCCCCAACCAGGACCACATCAAGGATGGATCCACTGGACAGCTGGACAGCCAGTTGATCTTCCACAAGAAGATGTCTCCATGGAAGAATCAACAGATCGATTTAGTTATGCATGGAGGAAGTACACAAAGGATATCGTTGATGATGCACTCCTTGAAGAGGGTGACGATGGCAATTTAGTTAAGCAACGATTCAGAGATGCACTTCGTGGCAGGAACCCAAACCCTACGACTGTGGAAGGAGATAAAGCTGTCCAACAACTCGTCCCAATCAGAGAATTATTTATAAACACTCAGGTGTTAAAAAACGCCTTGATTGCAGCTACTGATGTTGCTGATGCACTGCGAAGAATGTTACAGGATTTGAATGATGCTGGCTCCGGAGCATATCATTTCCGGACAGCCGGTAATAATCAACTAGCCACTGGTGTATGCATCATAGATACAGAACCAACACCGGTGGGCCCAAAAAATTTAAATGATCTGTTTGTATTCAGTCCATATTCACAAAATTCCATTATAAAGAATTTAAATTTTCAGTTTCAAACTCCATCAGATGAAGTCACAGAAGCACAACTGGGTATGGCTATGGCGGCGCGGGGAACAAGTGCTAGAATCCTACCAGTCAACGAAGCTCTGGATAAGTATCTTACGACAAACTTGCTCGAACAAGCAGATTTATTGGATCGGACAGATATTCAATGGTGGGCTCCGGAGATGGGCCCGAGCAATGAAACCTTTAGTGCAGAGAGTGAATTCTTATTAAACCCCACGGTCCCAACTAGTGGAACTGATCAGGATAAAAAGTCTATGGATGTTCTGTTTGGAAAGTCCAACAGTATGGGAAATGAAGTTCCGGATGTAATGAATGTAATGGTGTCGACTCCAGATGGTGAAGAGATATCTTTCAATCGCGCTCAAGCACTACCAAACTATTCATCAGCTGGTACATCAGATGATATAGAGTTCACAACCGGTGAGTCTCCATATCTACCACAACATCTAAAAAAACAATTTGAATTGAAGAATACAAAAAGTGTCAAGGATATGGGGACCAAGATGGAAGCTTTTTTGGGACGATCGACTCCTACACCGTACAATGTAACCTTTGACATGTATGGGATTGCTAGCGAGTTTGGAGGTCGTATTTTCCGAATGGATTTTATTCCAGATCGGTGGTTCAGTAGGACGTATTTTCGAGCCTTTGAACAGACACAAACGATTACTCCGGAAACCTGGACTACTTCTATATCTGCGCAGATGCTAACATCAAACCACTTTTTACAGCCACCTGGAAAACCAACATTGGGAGAAGTACCAACACCGTATCAGGACAAAATGGTCTTAACAATTGATCCCACTTCTGAGGAATTTACCATTAATCCAAGATGGTCCGAATTATCCAAACGGCTGACGGCACTCCGCATTGCTAGTCATCGAGGGGAACACTTTTCAACCGGTGCACTTCTGGGAGGCACGCTCCATACAGATCTAAAAGATTGCACGGCTCCACATCTTCCACCGTTGACTGCAAGGTGGTGTTCTAAGTATATTGGACCAAATGCTCCACAGTGGATCAACGATTGGGTGTATGGATTTTATGGTGCATTTTACGGTCTGGATGGTAGATTGAATGTTCCAAAGAATCCACTCAAATACCCAAAGGGTGAATGGGTAGCAGGGACACCAGAAGAACATATGGAAAACCGTTGGGGTCGAGAGATCCCATGCACGTCTGATGGAAGATTAGGAGTAGCACCAAGTGGTGGAAGAGTCACAGGAACAGCTGGATCAGGAGATACCCGATACGGAGTAGGACCAGCCAGCACTGTAAGTGCATTGTTTGATCTGAGGACAAATGACCTCAAAGGTCAAAGGGGACTCAACATCCCAAAAGATTCAAAAGTCCGAATAGTTAGATATCACGAGTATTGGATGGTATATCCTATAGAATTTCCAATACCAGGTAAAGAACCACAAACTTTTCAGTTGGATGTCTCAAAACTTTTTAGTATATTCATGGAAATGACTCAGCCCGATAAGTATACATAACACACACTAAATGGTTACATTGAAAGACACGGTTATAGTGATTCCAATCTTTACGGATCCAAACCTTCATCCACTCCATCAGGACAACTTCCTGTCAGCACTGTATGTGAGAGAACCATCCGGAGCAGTCGAGATGAGAACATTCAATCACCTGGATGGGTTGACCCAAGATGGTTTTGATGATCTGATGGATCGAACATTATTGACCCCACAGAAGAAACACCTACTATCCGTGTATCCGTTCCCAAATGTGTATGATATGGATATATTGAACTACTACCAGAGGAATAAACCAATGGAGTTAGAAGATATCCGGATCAATGCTATAGAGGTGTTGACGAATCGACACTATAAGATCAACAACATCAACATGATGATCCCTCTGTATAAGCATCAGGAGTACTGTGATGTAGTGGCTGATCGGATAGAACAAATTTGGAACGATATCGATGAAGCTGATTGGGAATCATATCAGCTGTACAACAATAATGCTGTACTGGCTCTGTATTCGATTGAACGGAATGGGTTGCTGGTGGACCGTTCTGTGATTGAACTGTTTGACCGCCGAGTAGAAAAACATATATCAGATAATCTCCTCTATGGGGACTATTTCCTCTGCACGTCAGCAGGGAGACCATCTAACAGTTTTGGAAGTATCAACTTTGCAGCATTGGAACCACAGAAACGATCTTTCATCAGACCAAGAAATGATCACCTAATGGAGTTCGACTACGATGCATACCACGTAAGGATACTTGGGGACCTCACGGGGCATGAGTTACCATCGACTTCAGTGCATGAGTATCTGGCTCAGTACTACGGAGACGTCACATATGATGACAGCAAGGCAATGACGTTCAGATACCTCTACGGGACAATCCCACCACAGGTGAGTGAACTCAATCCTTTCTTCCGAGGTGTTAAGGATCTGTCTGATCTGTTATGGCAAGAATTCACCCACAAGGGTTTCATAGAAACACCTGTGTACAAGAGGAGAATGTTGAGAAAGAATCTCCAAGATATGTCTCAGAACAAACTGCTGAACTATTACATTCAGGCTACAGAGACAGAACGAAATATTCGTACGATTATCGAATTACAAAGATATTTATACAAGAAGAAGACTAAGCTGGTCTTGTACAACTATGATAGCTTTCTTTTTGATGTTCAGGATGATGAACAAGTCCTCGAGGGGATTAGAGAAATTCTAGAGCAGAAGAAGTTCATTACGAAGTATAAGATCGGTCCTAACTATGGAGAAATGTCATGAGCCAACCAACTAAAAAACTTACCAAATCCGTCTTGAGAGAACTTATCCGAGAAGTCATAGAGGAGACAGATGGGTATAACAAATTAACCAAACAGAGTGGGGAAATCCCGCACAATTGAGCGACTCATGTTGAGTGGAAGGTTTCCACTAAGAAGCAAATGGGTGAAGGTACAGTTGTTGAACACACACTAACTGAGGATGGTTCAATTGAATTCTACACGGTTAAATTTGGTAAGAAATTGTACGAAAATGTTCCATCTGACAAACTAAAGGTAACCAAGGTGAAAGAACATTCACATGGACCAAAAAGAAAGAAAAAGAAGAAAAAATGATCAGACTGAAAAAACTACTCAATGAAAAAGCAGAGCTCGGTGGAGCCGCACTTGAGTCTATTCGAATGCTCACAGACAGGAACAATCACACAAGAGCCCGAGCAGATTTGGCAAGACATGTTGGGGACAAAAGACTCATCAAAGCATACGAGGGTCTCATGTACGTGGAAGATATACTCAGGCAGTCCAATGAAACCAGAGCAGCGTTGCATGCACTGGATAAGTTGTTATTTGCAAGGGCTGCAAAAAAGTTTTCCAACATTGATGTGATAAAATCGGTATTTTGATATGATTAAACTGAAAAGTCTTATCGGTGAAGATAAACAACCGTTAAACGAAAAACTCCCCGGACATGACGAGGACTATGGTCTTGACTACATAGCAGACAGTGCAGAGAAGTTAGGCAAAAATTTACGTAGCTTTGCACATGATGTATCCCAAGATCTTGACAGTGGAGAGAACAGATTAGTAGGAAAGGCTTTAAAAAATTACAACGCCTTCTTCAATTCATTTAAAACCATGTATAAAAAGATTTCGTAGATGATCAAATTAAAAGACCTCATCAGAGAAAAATTAAGGAAACAATGAAATAATGATTAAATTGAAAGACATCATCAAGGAAGCACCAGACGATAAAATTCAAGTCCGTGGCATTGGGATGTATACTTATAAGACATTAAAAAAGGATGTCCAACGTAAAGCTGCCGATTTAGCTAAACAGGCCAAAGGAGAAAAATGGTCTAGAGTGGGAAGAGGTGGTATACGGGCACTCGCTGAAATGTGGGATGCACTGTCGGAGTACGAGAGGAATAAATGAAATTAAATGAGCTGACGCGAGAGTGGTCCTACAGGGTTCCCACGGGGTCACCTGACCCGACCGATGCCGGTCACGTAGAGGTCCTGAGAGGGATCCTCCAGGAGAAGAAATATCCACGACGTTTCATCGAAGCACTGTTGGACCGGTTGAGAGAAATTGACATCGTTAAAAACAAAGAAACCGGCAACGTCTACACAGTCAAGACTGCTGACAAGAAGAAGCATGATATCGTGAAGAAGGATGCCTCTGATGCGGACGTGAAAAAAGCTAAAGATGTGGATAAAAGTGATGATTATGAAGATGAGCGAAGTGATGCCGAGCAACAAGAACAACAGCAGATAGACGATTGGATCAACAACATACCGGATTCGATCAAACAAGATACTGAACTTGTAAAGCAACTAGCTCGAACGATACGTAATAGATCTATTGAAAAGACGTGGGACTCCAATATGTCCGACAATGCTAATGTCACAGGAAATACATTTGGTAAACGTAATGCACCACAAGAGATATTTAATATTTTATCTGGAAACGATGATTTACAAAATTATGATGCTTATGATAAACCCTCATATGAAGCAATAGGTAGTCAAGGTAATTTGATCAACGTGTTTGGTGAATCTAACATGTCATATGAATCTTTGAGAGAGCTACTCTCAATGTTTGGTAGTGAGAGCGGTAGAGGTGTGGGCAAAGGAGAAACATTTCTATCTATGATGCTAGACGACGTTCAAATGGCTGATGCTGGAGCTGGAGATCTTAACTGGAATGGAAAGTACCTTGAGGTGAAAGGATCCGGAGCCAGGGTCGGAAAACGTGAGAGAGTGTTTCCACGACAATTTGATAAAACGAGTTTAGGACAGTTGGCATCAGGAGCCGGTATTGATAGTAAA
>TARA_R110002020_G_scaffold173068_4_pt1 | contig 11526 bp, 10 predicted proteins | sample TARA_R110002020 | Tara Oceans TARA_R110002020 (sample SAMEA4396489) | marine metagenome | biome: Westerlies Biome; feature: [MES] marine water layer (ENVO:01000295) within the mesopelagic zone...; material: water (ENVO:00002006), including particulate matter (ENVO:01000060) such...
CTCGGCATTGAGCACCATCTGCAGAATGGTCGGAACGCAGTGGGAGAAGGTGACCTTCTCATCCTTGATCAGCTTGCAGAGCATTTCCGGCTCGTAGCGGCCCGGGTACACCTGCTTGGTGCCCAGCAGCGTGGCGGTATACGGGATACCCCAGGCATGCACGTGGAACATCGGGGTGATCGGCATATACACATCGCGGTTGCCGAAAAGACGCAGGCTGTCCAACCCGCCCATCAGCGCCGCCTGGGTCATGGTGTGTAGGACCAGTTGGCGGTGGGTGAAGTAAACGCCCTTGGGGTTGCCGGTAGTACCGGTGGTGTAGAACGTGGTCGCTACTGAATTCTCATCGAAGTCGGCAAACTCGAAGGTCGGCTCGGCGGCGGCCAGCAGCTCTTCATACTCACCCACCAGGCCCGGCAGATCGGCGGTTTTATCAGCGCCATCGGTCAGCAGAATGGTATTGGTAACGGTGGTCAGATCGCCTTCAATCGCCTTGTAAATCGGCAGAAACTCGGCATTCACCAGTACGAAGATGTCTTCGGCGTGATTCATGGTGTAGAGGATCTGATCGGGCGACAGGCGGATGTTGATGGTATGCAGCACCGCGCCCAGCATCGGGATGGCGAACATGCATTCCAGATAGCGGTGGCTATCCCAGTCCATCACCGCCACGGTGTCACCGGCCTTGACGCCAGCGGCCGTCAGCGCATTGGCCAGCCGGCAGATACGCTGGTTGAAGGTGGCATAGTCGTAACGGCTGATATCGCGGTAGACGATTTCCTGGCTGCGCTCGTAGCGCTGGCCGGACAACAGAATGTTCTTGATCAGCAGGGGCGTCGAATGGGCGCCTGGTGTCGGTTTGATCACGCGGGTATTGAGCATAATGTATGACCTGTTTTGTTGGGCTTGTATGGTCCGGTCGCAGGCATCAAGGCCTGTCGCTGTGCAGCACTATAGCCAAGCGCGGGATCGGCGACCTATCACTCCAAAGTATGAACCGGTTCACACCCAGGATGCAGCGCATTTTTACGCGTATAATCGGGGGAAATGTCGCTTTATGACCACGTAACCTTCATCAGTCATTCTCAGGAGTCAAACATGTCCGACAACAGCATTGTTATCGTCAGCGGCGCACGCACCCCGATGGGCGGATTTCAGGGCAGCCTGTCCAGCGTCCCTGCGGTCGACCTTGGCGCACTGGCCATCGCCGAAGCGGTCAAGCGTGCTGGCATCGCCGTGGGCGACGTGCAGGAAGTGATCATGGGCTGCGTATTGCCCGCCGGCCTGAAGCAGGGCCCGGCTCGCCAGGCCAGCCTGAATGCCGGCCTGCCTGCGGCTACCGGCTGCACCACCATCAACAAGCTGTGCGGCTCCGGCATGAAAGCCGTGATGCTGGCCCACGACCTGCTCAAGGCCGGCACCAATCAGGTGATGGTGGCTGGCGGCATGGAAAGCATGTCCAACGCGCCCTATCTGATGGAAAAAGCCCGCGGCGGCCTGCGCATGGGCCACGGTGAAATCAAGGACCACATGTTTCTCGATGGTCTGGAAGACGCCCGCACCGGACGCTTGATGGGCTCCTTCGCCCAGGAAACCGCAGACAAGTACGGCATCAGCCGTGAAGACATGGACGCCTACGCTATCGAGTCCTTGACCCGCGCGAAGAAAGCCATTGAAAGCGGTGCGCTGGATAGCGAAATCGTGCCGGTCACCGTCACCACCCGCAAGGGCGAGACCCTGGTCAAAGACGACGAGCAGCCGCACAACGCCAACCTGGAAAAGATCCCCGGCCTCAAGCCGGCCTTTCGCAAGGACGGCAGCATTACCGCCGCCAATGCCAGCTCCATCTCTGACGGCGCCAGCGCTCTGGTACTGATGACTGCAGCTGAAGCAGAAAAACGCGGCCTCAAGCCATTGGCGCGTATCGTCGGCCACGCCACCCAGAGCCAGGACCCCAGCGAATTCACCATCGCCCCTATCGGCGCCATGACCAACCTGTTCAACAAGACCGGCTGGAGCAAGGACGAAGTCGACTTGTTTGAAATCAACGAAGCCTTCGCCATGATCACCATGCTGGCCATGCGCGAACACGGCCTGGACCACGCCAAAGTGAACATCTACGGCGGCGCCTGCGCCCAGGGCCATCCGGTCGGCTCTACTGGCTCGCGGATCATAGTCACACTGATCAACGCGCTGCAGAAAACCGGCGGCAAGCGTGGGGTAGCGTCATTGTGTATTGGCGGCGGCGAAGCCACCGCCGTGGCGATCGAACTGATCTGATGGCATGACCAGGGCAGGCGCACAGCCGCCTGCCCCTTTCCGCACGTTATCACTTCACTCGCTGATTACCGCCTCTGGCGCGGTTTCAACGGCGGGCGTTTCGGCTGGTGCCGCCGCAGAGCCCAACCAGTTTCGCTCCCACGCAGTCCAGCCCAGCACCAGCACGATCACCACCGCCAACAGTGCTGGCCATACCGGACGTTTCTCTGCATAGGGGTCGCGCAGGGAGCGGGCGGAGCCTTCCGGCAGATGCGGCAGTTGAGTCAAGGTCGTGCCAAAGGGAATACTGATTTTTGCTCTGGTATTCACCGCCCAGCCGTTGGCATCAAGAATCGGCCCCAAACTGCGACGGCGCAACTTGAACCAGGCCATCAGCATCGATGGCCCGGATATCGCTGCAATAATCCCGACCAATACCAGCGGCCACTGCCACCATTGCAGTGACAGCAAACCGGTAAACACCGCCGCCAGGGCCGCACCCAGGGCGCCAAGCGCCAGCCCGATGGCGGCAAAGATCCCGGCGAACTTGGCTATATCGAAGGTTTTGGCCGCAGCAGAAGCTGGCGCCGGTGCCGCCGCGGCAGGCACAACTGCCCCTGGCCCGACCTTGCTGGCCGCATCTGTAACCAGGGCATTGTCGCGGCTGGAGGCCATCTTCTGGATCTGATCAGACACCATCCCGGCCACGCGGCGGTACGGCGACCAGAAGGCCAACCGCACGCTGATCGCATTTTCCACCACCTTGATCACGGTCGCGTCCCAGTCATTGCCGTCCCGGTCGTAGAACAGACCGTTACGCCCGACCATCAGCTCGTGCTCGGCCCCGGCCGTAACAGCCGCGACAATGGTCATGCTCTCGCGCCCGCGCACTGGCTGGCCCTTGCGCACACAGTTGCAATACAACAGAAAGCTTTCGCTCTTGGCTGCGATAGCCGCGTGGGCATTGGCATCGGCCACCTGCACCACCAGATCACAGCTCTTGCCATCGATATACAACCGGCCAGCCTGGAACACCGCCTTGCGATCAGGGCTGTAAAAGTCGTAGAAGGATACGAAGTTGCGTAGCAGCTCCAGCAGGCCACGCTTGAAGCGCAACAGCTTGTCCAGGTCGACCAAGCCTTCAGCAGCGCCCGCCTGCTCCATATCGCGAGCCACTTCAGCCAACAACAGCTCCTGGGCATTCTGTTCAACCAGACTAACAATACGTTCGACCGACAGTTGGCCCATAATCGCCAGATCCGGGCGCTGCGACCACCAGGCAAAATAGTCATTACCGCGGGCGACCATCTCGCGCCACTGCTCGCGATCAATCCCATCCTGATCGCCGAACAGCGGCTTCACCGCCCACTCGCGCAAATCCTCGACAGCGCTCTGCCAGGCCGGGTTGACGCCTTCACGCAACGGCAGAAAGGCACCGTGCTGCAAGTTGGCCAGCGGCAGTTCAGCCAGCTCGGTGGTATCCGCCAGGCTCAGCGCCGACAACCTTTCCAGCTCGGCCTTACCGGCATTCATGATATCGGCGGCACGCGGGTCGTAAGCGGCCAGCTCTACCCGGGTAAAGTAATCATCGACCTTGTCACGCAGTTTGCTGATCACCGCGATGGCGCTGGCGCTGTGTTCGCCGAAGGGTTTCAGGCTCGCCACACTGGCGCCCTGGTGCCAATCGAACACCGCCTTGGCCTGGGCAAAAAACTCGTTGATCAGGGTTGCGGAAACCGCCTGCTCACCGCTTCGATCTTTTTCGCCACCCAGGCAACTGATGATTTCACCGATGACCTGCTTGAGCTCTGCATCCGCGACCATGGTGGCCGGCACCAGCCCGTCACCGTTGGCTTCCCCTGCCGGGAAGAGTGCGCTCAGGTCTTCGGTATCCTTGATGCTGATGCTGTCCGTTTCGGCGCGCCCCATTACCTGTAACAGGCGCCGGGCACTGAGCGTCAAACGCTGACCCTTGGCAGAGTCATTGAAGGAGCTCAGGGTAACGGGCTCTTCTCGGAACAGCGCCTCGGGATCGGCCAGATGGGCCAGCGTCCAGTCCACCGCGTCCAGAATTTCCGGCGCCCGTATGCGTCCATCACCGTTGCTGTCGATGTAGCTCAACATGCGCGGATCGAGTTCAAGATTGACCACAGGACAGGTCAAGGTGGCCCAGAGTTTCTGATCCAGACTACGCAGTGCGGCCAGGTCGGCGGCGGACTCAAGCCGCACCTGATCAAAGCCACCTGCGCGGAAGAACTGCCAGTGGTGGCCTGTTTTACTTGTCATAAGAGTTGTTCCTAACGGCAACGGTAAGAAAAGCTATTGTGTCAGCAAAGAGCGCGTCCGAAAACGTACCCGAGCCTGTGGTATTGAGTTATAGAACACCCAAGGGGGATCGCGCCACTGGGGCGCGCGAATAAAGATGGCTAGCGAGAGGCCGTAGGCCAGGGAAGCCTGCGGCGGTAGAGCCTACTTGGCAGGCAGGTGTCGCCTCAGAGCAGACCGTTAGCCGGCCGCCCAGCGGGCAGTTTGCGCACAATCCAGTTGAGCAGCATGCCGTACAGCGGCACGAAGAGCATCAGGCTGATCAACAGCTTGATCAGATAATCGACAGTGGCGATTTCAACCCAGTTGGCCGCCATAAAGGGATCTGTGCTCTGCCAGAACGCCACCGAGAAAAACAGATAGGTATCCAGCAGATTACCCAACACCGTCGAAGCGGCGGGCGCGATCCACCATTGGCGCAGTTGCCGCAGGCGATCAAACACCTGGATATCCAGCAGTTGGCCCAGGGCGTAAGCCAGAAAACTCGCCACCGCGATGCGGAACACGAACAGATTGAAGTCGCCCAGCGCCGCCAGCCCGCTGAAACGCGCCTCGTGAAACAGCACCGAGACCACATAAGAGGCCACTAACGCCGGCAACATGACCCGCGCGATCACCCGCCGCGCCGAGCTTTTGCCCATCAGCCGCACCGTCAGATCGGTGGCCAGAAAGATGAACGGGAAACTAAACGCACCCCAGGTGGTGTGCCAGCCAAATAAGGTGATCGGCAGCTGCACCAGGTAATTACTGACGATAATGATAAGAATATGAAACGCGATCAGACCGGCTACAACAGCACGGCCGACCGAAGAGGCTATCAACGGCATGGAATGTCCTTTTTGGGCTGAAATGGGGTTAGGGAACCCATTGGCGCAACCGGCATGGCTGCGCGCGGCCGGCATTCTAGCGGTTTGCGACCATTGCTGCACCTGCTGATTGACCTCTGCCGGAAGCAACCGCTCACATCAATGCCACAAGCTACCCTTACTGCTTGCTGAACGCGCCCTGCTCCAACCACTGCCGCAGGTTATCGCCGAGATGGAATTGAGGGTAAGACCAGCTTTCTTCGTCCATCCCGATGTCTTCCTCCCAGAGGCGTATCTGCGTGGTGATCTGCTCGAACATGGCATCGGGTTCTGTCAGTGACAGACCCACGCTCTGATACAGCGCCTTGCTGAACCAGGTCATTTCCGAGTCATCGCCACAGCCGAAAGACGTGCGATCCGCACGGGCGGAGGTCAGGATCAAGGTGTCACTGTCCGCCAATTCGTTTAGCCACTGACCGGAATAACACGCAGAAACCACCAGCACCTTTCGACGCGCGTTCAGCGGTTCGAGCATTTTCGCAAAGGCCTGGGGTGACAGGTTGGGCAGTTCTACCCCTGGCTGGCGCAGCAACAGATCGCCGTCTTCACCGCCATGGCTTACCAGGTGCACCACCAGCAGGTCTTCCTCCGGATTCATCTGCTCGTCCAGTGCCTTGAGCGCCGTAGCGATGGAAGGGCGAGTAGCCAGCGGCAAGGTCTCGTAGTCCCGGTGGTTGAGCAGCATGATTGCGCGATTTTCCAGATCAAACTGCGTCTGCAGGCCCTCTCTGGCTACCTCGATGTCGCGCATGAAAACAGATTCGGTACCGTCCCCGCCTACCGCGAGAAAATACACATCCGTCACGCCAGGGCGCTCCGCCTCCAGGCTTTCAATCTGCCTGTTCAAGCGTTCGCGATCCTCGACCAGAATTTGCTCGGTAAGTGGCGCAGGCCGGGCTGAGGGCTCTGGCTGTGCAGAATCATTACCCTCCACAAGCATGCCGTATTCCCAGGTTCCACTCAGGCTTTCCATATTCGCTGGGGCGTTGGCCGGGGTGTAGGTTCCCTGACCGTGGTATTGCCAGTCGAGAAACTCCCCCGCATAGGTGCCGTATTCGGTTGTGTGCTCACCCCGTACCGGCAAACCCTCGGCAAATTTCGCCACATAAACACTATCACCGACTTCATAGCGGCCCGGGCCATTGAACTTGCCGTTCACAAAGGCACCTTCATAGCGGGTGCCGTCATTGTCCAGCACGCCCTGCCCTTCCATCAGGCCCTTCTGAAACTCACCTTCGTAACGCCAGCCCATGGCCGACTCCAGCACACCCTGACCGTGCCAGTAGCCCTCATGGAATTGGCCGCGATAGACCATGCCACTGGCAAACTGCTGAAGGCCGTCACCATGAAAAAAGCCGTCGCGAATATCCCCCGAATAGGTACTGCCATCCGGCAGCCGCGCATCCGGCGCCAACATCTCTGCCGGGTTGCAGGCAGCAAGCAGCAGCACGGCAGTCAAAGACAAGGTGAGTCGCAGGGGGCGCAGCAGAGTAAGCGTCATATGGTGATCTTGATCGGGGCTGTTGCAGGGAGGTTAGCGGGTATGGCGTTTTGGGGCCAGTGGGTACACCTCGCGAATGAACTCACCAGGATAAGGCGGATTATGCATAGTCAATAGTGATAATCGATGAAGCCGAAAACCAGGGATATCCATGTCTTCCACTGAAGTCCCTTATCCAACAATACTGTGGCTTAAGCAGCCACACCACTCATCAAGCTTTCATAGGGAATGCGTAACCCCTCATGCAGCCGTTTGATCATGCGGATGCTGAGATTCCGGTTTCCGCTCAGCACTTCAGAAACCCGGCCGCTAGGGCCAATGAATTGCTCCAGGTCACGCGCCGTCAGGCCGTCCTGCTCCATGCGAAACTTGATCGCTGCAATCGGGTCGACAACCTGAATCGGGTAGTGCTTATTTTCATAAGCCTCAATCAGCGTTACCAACACCTCCATCTCATCGGCTTCCAGCGTACCCTCCTCCGCCTGAAACACATGCTCAAGGCGCTGAAAGGCAGCAGTCAGATCGTCATCATTGCGAATCGGTTTAATATTCATTGACTGTCTCCACGTCTATCTGATCGTACTGAGCATGAGTGCCTATGAATTTCACCCATACAATTTGAGCTCGGTACTGAACCTCAACAACTAAACGGTACTTGTTGCCGCCAATGTTAAAAACAACCCGGTTATTGCCAACAAAGCTGGCCGTGCTGTAGCTGTTCTTAGCGTCCTGCGGCGACGCCCAACTGGCCTTGGATACCTCCTCATGCCAACTCTCAAGAGGGCCTTTGGCGTCTGCTTGGCCCGGTTGCTGCCAGAACAACACCAATGATCTCTTCGCAATCACTCGCATCAACAAACCTCCCGTTTTGGGAGATATTAGTGAGTTACTAGCAGACTATCAACCCCCACCAACTGCGAAACCGGGGTCCGAAACCGGGGTCAAATGAACGTTTAGATCATTTCTACAAAATTCTGTGAACTGGTAGTCGCCTTCGTTATTCCCCTTACACCACCACTCCTGCCAAGATCCCCCCGTAACACCGGAAAGGACTCAACATGGCCAGGCGACGGCGACTTAGTTACCCAAACGTACCTCAGCATTTGATCCAGCGAGGAAACAACCGGCAGGTCTGCTTTGCCGACGAGCAAGACATGCTCACCTTCGGACAGTGGTTGTGCCATTACTCCGACGAATACGGTGTGGCGATTCACTCATGGGTGTTTATGACCAACCATATTCATCTTCTCGCTACACCCACGGGCCCAGACAGCATCGGCTTGATGATGCAGGCGCTCGGGCGACGCTACGTGCGCTACTTCAATAGTCGCCATCGCCGCACCGGCACTTTATGGGAAGGCCGCTATCGTTCCTGCCTGGTTGATTCCGACGGCTACCTTCTCCAATGCCAGCGCTATATAGAACTGAATCCCGTCCGGGCGGCCATGGTGACCGCCCCCGGCGATTACCGCTGGAGCAGCTACCGCACCAACGCCTTTGGCAAAGCTTCGCGCCTGGTTTCGCCCCATGTTCTTTACCACCAACTAGGCAGTACCCCAGCGGAGCGCCAATTGGCCTATCGCGAGCTGTTCAAGGAAGTACTACAAGACGACCTAGTAGAAACAATACGCACCACTACGCTCAGCGGCCTAGCCCTGGGAAACGACAAGTTCAAGCGCGAAATAGAAGCACTGAGCGGGCAATCAGTCAGCCCAGGAAAACCAGGACGACCACCACGGAACCAGAAGAACCACAGCTCACCAGATTAATGTTCTTGTGACCCCATTACCGCTAGCATGACCAGCCTCTATAAACTTGAACAACCTCTCAAATCTCACCAGAACGAGTTGCGAATGAGATTCAGCAGAACTAGCCTGAACGCTTGTTTTTACTGGCAAAGGAATGTCACATGCAATGCTCAACCATCAGTCAACTCAAGCTATCAGTGCGTAGCAAGGTGGCCATCGAAGAGATACGTAAGACCGATCGGTTCTCCTTGAGCTTGCAGCGTGTCACTGCCGGGGGCGTTGTGTTAAATATTTTTGCGGGCAATGGTCCTGTAGAAACGACTTATAGCGTAGCAGCGGCGGACTTCAGAACAATGGCTCAAGCGCTCGCAGCAGTTCCATCCATTGCCCGGCGGCGTATCAATAATATCGCGCAGGAAGCAGCTTTTTATGCATCAGGCCAAGACGAAAGGCTTTTTTGGCAAGCCGTTATAGACGGGTGCAAACCATGAAAAAAATATTAACGGCTCTCCTAAGCACTATCTTGATGTTGTTAAGTGCGTCCGCTGCTGCGGATACTACCTCCATCGAATTGGCACAACTGCGTTTCAATCAAAGCGTTGTTGAACTCGACAGCCAGGAGGCGGCCTGTGACACTCAGCGTCAGATATTACCCGCAGATCTGTTTGATCTATTCAAAATAACAACTGAGCAGCGCCGAACTGCACTCAAGTACTTTCACGACAGGGCCTTGGCTAGTTGTTCAGAAGGTGCTTTGAAGGACTTCCTGGTTGCTGCCGCCAGTTTGTCGGCGGTTGCGCCGGAAACAGCGACAGATATTCAGGAGGCAACTCATCTGATTATCCAGACACAAATATCCCTACTAAAATCTGAATCTGAGTTCAATCGCCTTGACCCGCAATTAAGGGAACAGCTTTTGCAACTGCCCAATCTCAAGGCGCCCTTTAAACTGCTGGAGTCTGGGCGTTTGCTGGTTGAGCCCACTTAGCTGATCACCCAGTCAAATTTTAAATCCGCTCTGGCTTCCCAAAACGGATTTTTGTTTAGCTTTCAGCTTTCAGATTGCCGCTGCCTACAAAGTAGGCCTGGATATAAAACGCCTCCAACGGCCGAAAGCCATTGTAAAACCGGTATTAGTTCAGATAAACATTTAGGGCAAAACCTTCATCTGACCCGAATGGCACTAAGTTAAGCAGCTTTTGCACTGATTTTCAGCCCCAAATCGAGGCTGCAAATGCGACAATAATGCATGAAAAACAAGACCTTATTTCTACCAGGATTTCACTTGCCGACCCTGCGTCGCAAGCCGCGATCAGCGGCCCTCATCCTTGCCGACGAGAGAGCCCGATTGCGCCAGCATTCGATCACCCAGCTTGATGAGTGTTTTGGCGAGTTCATCCCTGCTAAACGCCTTGATCACAATCAGCAAGGCTTATTCAGCAGGCGAAGGTTATTCAGCAAATCCAATACCTTTTGGGCGTTTTTCTCTCAAGTGCTGGATGCTGATGGAGGCTGCCAGGAAGTAGTGCGTAAGATCCAAGCATTCGCTGCAGACCGATCGCTAACCCTGCCTTCTGCCTCAACGTCAGCTTATTGCCAAGCACGCCAGAAATTGGATATTACCGACCTGCAAGGCATTCTTTCGCATACCTCCCAGCAACTCGATAGCCGATCCCAGCAAGTCCAGCACCCTATCGGACGCCGCGTGGTTGTCGTTGATGGGTCTGGCCTAAGCATGCCTGATACGGTTCTAAACCAGCAGCGTTGGCCGCAACTCGCCAGTCAAAAGCCAGGATGCGGATTCCCACAGGCGCGGCTTAGCGCCTGTTTTGACCTGCAAACCGGTGCCTTGCTGAGTCACTCTATAGGCAACAAGAAAACCAATGAACTACCCTTGTTTCGCCACCAATGGGGCACCTTCCGCGAAGGTGATGTGTTCCTTGGAGACAAGGCGTATTGCAGCTATTACGACCTCTGGCAGCTTCAGCAACGGGGTGTCGATTCGGTGATCACACTTGCCCGCCGCAAGCCGGTTGATGCCGCTAAGGCGACCCAGGTCCTGGGGCCCGATGACGTGTTGATACAGTGGCCAAAGCCCAAGTGGAATAAAGTGCTCAGTTACTCAAAAGAGGCTTGGCGCTCACTACCCGATCAACTGGCACTCAGGCAGATCAAGGTCACCATTGAGGTACCTGGCTACAGGGTCAAATCGTTCTACTTGATCACCACGCTGTTGGACGCCACAGCCTATAGCGCCAAAGCCCTGGCTGATCTGTATCTGCAGCGTTGGGATGTCGAGCTGTTCTTCCGTGACATCAAAACGACGATGGGCATGGACGTGCTTCGTTGCAAAACACCCGACATGGTCACGAAGGAAATTCTGATGTATCTCATTGCCTATAACGCGATCAGGCTGCTGATGAACAATGCGGGCAAATCAGCGAATCTCGCTAGGCGTCAAATCAGTTTCAAGGCGAGCGTGCAAGCCCTGAGGCAATGGGAGCCAGCGCTGAGTCGGCAGGATGTAGGCGGCAGAGAAAGGCGTCGGTTGATGGCTGCGCTGTATGAGGCGATTGCACGGAATCTCCTGATAGAACGACCCGGACGACAAGAGCCCCGATGCGTGAAACGAAGGCCAAAGCCATATGGCTTATTGACGACGCACAGACATGAAATGACCGTGGTCCCTCATCGTTACCGCTATCGTGCAAAAGCTGCTTAACTTAGTGCCATTCGGGTCAGATGAAAATTTAGGGGAATACCTTCATCTGACCCCAGTTTTCCGTGAGATGGCGCAAAAAGCCGTTGCCGCTGCTCGCTGTAGTAT
>TARA_R110002020_G_scaffold88873_2_pt1 | contig 11526 bp, 8 predicted proteins | sample TARA_R110002020 | Tara Oceans TARA_R110002020 (sample SAMEA4396489) | marine metagenome | biome: Westerlies Biome; feature: [MES] marine water layer (ENVO:01000295) within the mesopelagic zone...; material: water (ENVO:00002006), including particulate matter (ENVO:01000060) such...
CGACGAATGTTTTGTTTAAAAAGATTTACAATGCTTCTGCCATTGACTTTTTTATAGGGAAATTTTTTGCTGCTAAAGCTTGCCCAAACAAGTCCTTCGACTATCAACAAAATTTGAATGAACTAAAAAAGATTGACTGTGAATTATTTCAAATACTGGAAACATTATTGACTGATTGGATAAAATTTGACTACAACGATCCAGATCCAGCTAAAGGAAGTTATCATTTATTGCTATTTGATTTCATTGAAAATTTCAAAAAATGGACAAACGGAAAAACGATAAAATAATTAGTACTGCTGACAGTCTCTGTAAAGATACTTTTTAGTGAAGTTGCAAACTCACCCAGTCCGACTACTGATTTGATTACACCCAGATGGAGAATCTATAACAAAATTAGAAACCGAATCGATAACCAAGCAACTTGACAGCTCTAAAGCACTAGTCTAGAGCGTTTGGGTTGGAAGATAGACAGCTTGGGTACAATCATCCTACTTCTTGTCCCACTTCCTCATCACTAGCAAGATCGATGTCCCTATTAAAGTGCATGTACCAATGTTTCAATACCGGGAATAAAGTGATTCGGAAGCAAGCAGAAGCGTTACGGAAAGAGTGGTGTCTATTTATTCAGTTAAAATATCCCAACGTAAACGCTCATAAATGAGTCATACAAAAATGACGGGAAAAGTTAGAGATCGTACAAAAGTGACGATTTTATTTTGTATCTTTGATTTTAAATGATTTATTATGAGGGTACTAATAAGGGAGGTGAAATCAAATGAGCTTGTCAGTGGATTAATAAGAGAAGGTAAGAAACACGAACTGCCCACTTTAATGGATGAATGGGAATTTGATTTCTTAAAAAAAGCGAAGGAAAGTGGGAAACAAGTCTATATCCTAGTAAAAGAGGAGTCTCAAGGTGTCATTGAAGGATGCATGGTATTTTCAATTCATGAGACTTTAGGACCCTACTTGGATCTGTTGGAAGTTGCTCCACACAATAAGAAGTCTACGGGAAAGTATAAAAGGGTTTCTGGATGTTTGATTGCCTTTGCTTGTGGGTTGAGTTTGGCACAGGGGGAAACATGGGACAAAGGATTTCTATCATTCAGAGCAATTGGAAGGGAAGTTGAGTCAGCGGAAACATTAGAAGAGTATTATAGGGAACGTTATGGCGCAATTAAGAATTTTCATGGATTTATGGAAATTCATCCTGAAAAAAGTCATCAACTGATTAAGGAGTATTTAGAAAAGGAAGAAGAATAGGTAAATCACTAAAACAATCGTAAAATGAAAACCGGGAGCGAAAACATGGTTTTTGATGAAGTCATCGGTAATGATGAAGAATTGAAGTTCACCAAAAATGACCATGAATCAATAAGAGATTATAGGCGTAAGCTATATGAAAATAGATCGGATAAAGATAAAGTGAGAGATATATTAACTGGATTTCGCTTTTCATTAGTAAATTATGTTGATACTAATAATCCTGATCAGGTGAAATCATTAGGCTTATTTATCACTGATCTTCTGGAAGAATTAAATATTAAGAAAGGAGTTTTTGCCGAGTATATTTATATTTCTCCTAGAAATATAAACAAGTATTTTAAAGGAGAAAGAAAGTTTAGTATAGATCACGCTTTGATGCTTGAAAAATTGTTTAACGTTCAAGCCGAAACATTGCTTGAGATACAGTTAAAAAATGAATTGATTGAAACAAAGCGTTCTCATGAAGGAGAATATGATAAAATTAATTTGAATGACCTTATAGCAGGTTAAACATAATTTTGTTGTTTCAAAGTGTGTTTATTAGTAAAGACTCTACCATTAATTAAATTTTAGAGATTAAATTGAGAAGTCATGGAAAATGAAGAGCTGTTAAGATTGAAGGATAAACATTTGGGTGTTTTTACTAGTAATTATGATAATCTCGCGACGCAACGTTCCTATAATAAGGATAAATTAAGTCGGCTTCAAGAAAACCTTACCATGTGGTCTGAATTTTTAAAGTCTGTAAATCAACTTTCTAATGGATTCGTGGATGAATTGAATTCGTCAGAATATATCTCGTTTAGCACTAAAGATAAAGAGGAAATTAATGAATTGTATCGAGAAGAAATAAAAAAGCTTGTGTTGGAAAATAATCGACGTTTTGTGCTAGGTGAATAGTTACAATGTTAATTAACTAGACCTCAAATTGCGTTCATTTATAAAGAGCATGCCATTATGGATATCCAGGTAGAACTACAAATCACACTAAGTAATCTTAACGATTTGGGTACACCTAAACTTGGAAGTTACAAACTCACCAGTCACTAAGAAAGATGTGACTACTACCAGAAGAGGGCATTCTACAAATAGAAAAGGCACAGAGTTTTATTTTGTCTCCAAAGGTTTAATTTAATATTTACGAGCATGAAATGCCAGCTTTGCCTTGAAGAGACGACATTGTTAAAAAGATCTCATATAGTTCCTAAATTTATGTTTAAATCATTGTTTAAAGAAGATCGTAAATTGGTAAGTGTGAATGTCAATAATCTTCAAGGTGAGAAAAAATATATGCAATCGGGTCATATTGAAGCTGACCTTGTTTGCGCAGAATGTGATAATGTAATATTAGGTGGTTTGGAAAGGTATGCTAGCAATCATCTTTATAGACAACCAACGGTTAATAGTGGTGTCACTCGTACTGAATATGGAGGCAATCATGAACTTATTCCATATATAAGATATGAGAATCTAGACTATGTTAAGATAAAATTATTTTTTCTATCTATTCTTTGGCGCTGTCATATCTCTAAAAATCTGTTTTTTTCTGATGTTGATCTTGGTTCTCATTCAGAAATTATTCGTAAAATGATCTTGGAAAACAATCCTGGGAAAGATGATGATTATGAAGTGATTTTGATTTTTATCGATACTGCTGGTTCTAGACCATCTAAGTCTGTAATTGATCCAATAAAAATTAAACAAAATGGCAATACATTTTACGTGTTTCATATAAATGAAATCATGTATCATTTCAATGTTTCGAAACATAACAAAATAGAGATCTTTAATAAAGGTGCTATCCGAAGGGATAATATCTTAGATATTGCAGTGCTTAATGATAAAGTTGCAAGAGAACATTTCGATATGTACTTGGGTCGAAGGATTCTGATGAAAAGTAACGTTTTATATTAGTAATTGATTAGTACTTCTAACTAGTTTTCACCTAAAGGCCTCATCCAATCTCCAAAGTAAGCTAGATGCCTGTGGCCATCCAGAATCAACATAAACATTTAGCATACTTACAATATCAGAAAGCCCTTTTTGCTGTCTTAGTAGTTCTTTATGGTCAGCCAAAATGGCTTCGGTCAACTTAACGACTTCCTCAATAGAGTGATAATCAAAATTATAGCCTGAATCTTTAGAAATCTGTACCGTGCGGGATGCTATATCCAAGATCCAGCTTACTTTCTCTTGATCTGATTCAAATATTAGTATTCCGTTGAGTGTCTCCATTAAGTAATGAGCCGTATGACCAATAATGAACCCAACTTTTTCAGAGGTGGAAACAATTGATTCAAGAATTGGCATCATCGATTGGAAGTAAGCTCTTCGATTGGAGTCTGAAGGCTTTAGATCATCCTTTTTGATGATCCTTTCATTGATCGCTAGATTAAAATAAATACTTTGTACTATGGAATCTATTATATCAATTAGCTTACGTTCTCTGCTATCCTCAGTTATTTCAGAAGGATTAACCTCACTGAATTCTGATAGAATTCTATTTACTATTTCATTCAACACTCCCAATAAATTAAATAGCGATTCTTTTGTGGTATAATTATTATTGGGGTACTTGGGATTGGTGTAGTCAAATAAGACTAATAAAAGACCTTGTACAAAATATGTGTCTTTGATCTTTGAAAAGATTATCTCATTGGCGACTCTGCTATTGTGATAATTAAACAGATAAAGTATGGTGCTACAAAATGTCTGAGTAAATGATTCTCTTGATTTAAATTCAGTTGTTCTATCGGAAATTTCTTTAAGTGACTTTTCAACTTCGGCTAAGCTTTTTTCTAAAACCTTATTCCTACAAATATTTTGAATTAAAACGCTTAAATTAAAGTAATCTGTTTCATAATGTATCCGATCCCAAATAATATTCCAAAAGCTTTCATTATCAATATCCCAAAGAATGAAAAGGTTGTTGATTATCTTGAAACGGACTATTGGATCATGATCAGAAGAGAGTTTAACTAACAAGCTAATTAATTCAGCATCTTCCTTAGTCTTAATAAGATTTCCCAATGCTTCTGCAGCTTCTCTTCTTGGTGTGGGAGAATATCCAGAAAATGGAGAATCTTCCTCGTCTCCGGGCTTTGGGTCGTACTTTGAGAGGTACGAAATAGCTGTTTTGGTTATATTAGCAAGGAGTAGGGATTCTCCCTCACTGAATTTATTGTATGTTTTGGAAATTGTCGCAGCAAAACCTGCTATATCTCTAAGAGCGTTGTACTTAATGTTTTCTTCGAGTTCTTCATTTCTTTTTACTTCTTCGAATAGCCAATCTGCTTCAGAAAAAAGATGCTGATATTCATCTTTTCCGGGGTTTGTATTATGATTGGAATAGTTGAATTTCTCTAATTTTTCACTCTTTTCGATAATCCGTTTGATATTTAAATTGTCAACATCGACCCCGTTATCTTTTAGCCATTCTCGGGATCTGTAAGGCTGAATTGAGCTGGTCCTTTTAAATGTTGGGTCATTCGTTACAGCTCCATGTTCATTTAGAAAATCCTCCGCTTCTTTATTTTCAAGCAATTCAGTAGGAATTGTGGACAGCATCTTTCTCTTGATGTAAATATCATAGTCCTTATTATCTTGATTGATAGTTAAAATCGTATTGGTTAGCCGTTTCCTTTTGTCGGTTATTAATAAAGGGAATATTTTACTAATAGATTCTCCAATCTGGTAGGATGTGCTAGAGGAGGTGAGAATTACCGAGTTCAAAGAAATTTGAAATAGAAGATCTTTGAATATTTTGGGATACCGGTTAGCATAGTCAATAAACTTTGACCAAGTGAGCCCAACTCTGCATTCTTTTAAATAAAGCTGTATTAGAGGATTATTGGCTTTAAAGCCTTTATTTACAGTGATGCTACTTAGATACTCAATTATATGGGTAATTAATTGTGCAGGTTTGTGCATTGAAATACTATCCCCCCACATATAAGATGAATCCGAATAGAAGCTGTATTTATTTCTTCCTACTTTGATATTATTCTTAGGAATTAAATTTTCTATTTGACTGTGGCTTCGGTGTATAGAATACCTATTCACAATCTTCATCCCAGTTGGTAGGGCTTGAAAGGGAGCCCTCTGTAAAAATGTCGGAAAATTTTCTTTCAGTTGATAATAACACGAATCAAAATCCTGTCTTCTGGTGCTTCTAAGCGCTAAAACCACAGAAGGTGAACCCATAGATGTCTCTTCTTCACTGGATTCGACATGTCCGTATATTTTCAGATATATTTCAGAAGCTAAACCTGGATCAGTCTCGAATAATTCTTTTACGTTATCACAGAGGTTGTTAAAATAGTAAATGTCAAAGCCTGGTTCATTTAAGATCTCAAGAACTTTTAAAATCAGAGCTCTAGATTGTATGGGATCTGAGGAAAAGGTCTTACATATGTAATTCACACCTTTAATACTACCAAGTCTGTCTAGCGAAGCTTTTATTTTGGGGTTTATTTCCTTTTCTAACCTTTTTTCCAAAATGAAATGAAAAAAAGTTCTGCTTATCTCTCCAATCTCATCAAATTCAGGTTGTTTATAATCACTAAGTTTCTTAAAGATTCGATCGAGAATATGTGAAAATTCCCAAATAAAAGTTGGATCGAGAAATTTAGAGGTTTCTTTAAGAAGGTTAATTTCCCTTTTTTCATATTTAATAGTATCGAGAAATCTGATTGCTTGAAGGAGGTCTTTAATTCCTTCTATATCTTTAGAGATTGGTTCTAAATCAGTCCAATCATCAAATTGTAATGCGACTATGGTTACTGGGATTAACTTGCGAAAGAGGGTGATTTCCTTTTTATTGCTTTTTTTCAAATCAAAAAATAGCTTCCAAAATTTATTTCGCTCTTTATGCCAAATAAAAGTCAATTTATAAACGATACTAGGCCTCAGAAAAAACTGTCTCAGGTTATCTGCTTCTAGAAAGTCCACCAATTCTTCTGCATTGTCTGAAATAACCTGCCTTCCAACTATGTAGTCGAATAAGATATTATGGGAAAAGGCAACATTTTCTTCTAATTTTCCCACTTCTGTGATAAGGTCATTGCTCCGTAATTCTTTAAAAATCTCAGGATTTTCTGTAAGGAGATGCTTTTTACAAACAAGGGAGACATTATCAACAAGGATGTTCGACAAATGTGTTAAGAATTTCTCCAATTCAAGGTCGTTTTCTTTATATGCAACCTTCTCTTTCCAGTATAATTCTAATAACTCTACTTCTGATCTAAATTTCTTAATTCCAGCTATTCCCCATTCTCCTTTTTCGCTGAAAATTTGATCCATAAGATTAAGAAAAAAGGGGATTCTTAGAATGTCTTTTAGACTATCGTTCCCATCATTGAAGATTTTTCTGAATTCCGGGCGATTGTCAAATAGACTTTCAAGTTCTTTATCATCGAGTTCTTTAATCTCAAAATTTCTGCATCGAAATTTTGAACTAGTTCCTTTTATGCCAAATATTTTTTGAAGCTGGGGAGATTTTTCAGCATCATAGCTTCTTGCGCTCACCAATACACTCCAATTAGTGAGCTGTGAGGTGGCTTTCTTGATTTGCAATAATACTTGATTTCTAAGGTTAGCATCTCGAGCTGCATCAAATGCGTCAAAAAGTAATACAGCTTTGGTTCCCTCGGGTATATATACTTTTCTTAAGAATGAAATCCAATTTTCGTCACCTCCAATTTCAAAAGTTAATGATTCATCGGATGCATCAAGAAACTCATCAATTTTTATGATGACTACAGGGAGATTAATTTCAAGGAGTTTCTCTGCTAGAAGACCAAGTAAAAAGCTTTTCCCTATTCCGGGTTTTCCAATGATCAATCCATTTCCCGTTTGGGAAAAATGGAGCAGTTCCTGTGTAATAAAAGATCTATCTATTCTCATCTTCCCTTCAGTTCTCCTATTTTCTTTATTGCCTTTATTTTTAAAATCTCATTATTTCTTCTATTACCTTGATCAGGACTATCTGATCCGTTTTTAGTTTTTTCCGGCGAAGGCTCTGTATCTGAATCTTTTTCAAGCATTTTTCCCAATTCTAAAATATATTTCTTAATTCCTTGGTAGCCTTGGTCATCTTCAAAAAAAACAGTTTGAATTCCATAGTTATATTTTATCCTATCCGCAAAAGATTTTTGATTTGGGGTTTGCTCTAATTCTGGATCATCTACACTAAATCTTGATATCATATAATGAGTTTCAGTATTGAATGAACCAATTTCTTTACTAACTATAGAATGCATCATTTCAAAAAATGGGTCATTTAAGCTGAATCCAATATATACTAGCCTTCTAGTTGCCATTAATGCCCAAATTATCCTTTTGTGTAAAGTCCAGGAGTCGCTATTTGGATCATCAGAGGAATATTTTTTAATGTAATCCTCTTGACATAGTACGATTGTATCTATTTGTTTAAAAATACCATGTAGATGGACAATTTTTTTAATTCCATCAGATCCATAGTTTAAAGACTGGAAAAACTTAAGAATTTCTCTATTTGAAAAACTATCGTCAATAATCAAGCTATTATCGTGACTCTTGAAAATTTTTGAAAGTGCTATTTCTAAGGTTTGGTCATAATTGGTAGTTAAGATTGCCTTGAAAGGAAGTTCGAGTAATCTTATATGAGCTTCATCACATTCTTTATCATCGAAAGTTTGATGGATTAGAGAACTATATCGCTCTTTACCTAAGAATTTTTTTAATCGACTTGCATAATTAAGATTGTCTTCCGCTAGCTTATCCTTCCTAAAATCAAATGGCTCAGATGAGAATCTAATTTTTTCCTGAGCATTTCTTTCCAGTATTTCAATTAATTCGTTCCAAATAGGGTACCCAATTATTTTGCTAATCCCAGCTCCTACAAAAAGGATTGCCTCCCCTGATGCTATTAATTCAATTAATTTTTTTTCATTTTCTTCATTGTTCTCAGGTAATTCTGCCATTATTGATTTTTAGTTTTGAGAACTTTAGATGAGTACTTTGTGGATTTTATAAAATTGAAATAATTGATGTGTCTATATTTAAAATATCTATTCTGGTCTCAATTAATAGAAAGATTTTTCCAATTGTTTTAATTATAGAAATACTTGTTATTAATAAGTGATTTAAGATATTCTAATACTGGATGAGTTTATTGGTCATTTTGAAGATGGAATCAATCATTTCTATATGTTCCAATAAACCCACTATTACTATTACTTTTTTCTCCAATATTATTGTGATTGACTAATGCACTTTCAGTAAAGAAAAATTCGGCAGGAATTTCAAAGAATTTACTAAGTTTGACTGCATTCTCGATAGTTAATCTCTTTTTACCGTCTATTGTTGCTAGCAGATCTTCTTTTGAAATTTCAGACCCCCTCGCTACTTCCGAAAGGTCTAAATTTTTATCTAATAGAAGAGTGTTAATTATAATTCCAGTGCTTGTCATTTTATTTTGCTATAAGGTTTTCAATTTTACTTTTTAGTACTTCAATCATTTCTTTCAACAAGGAGATTTGAGATTCTTTTTCTTTTAATTGTAAATCTTTTTCCAACAGGAGTCTTTCGTAAAAGGCATCAGCACTCTTTTCATTCACATAAGTATGAATATATCCACTATTGCTATTACTCTTTGGCCCAGTATTGTTGAAGTTTATTACTGGCAGTTCCTCTGAAAGAAAATAGTCCGGCTTGACATGATAAAGATCTGCCAGTTGCTGGATTCTATCTACCGTTAATTTGGACTTTCCAGATTCTAAGTTAGAATATGTCTTCTGGTTGATATTCAGTACATCAGCCACATATTCCTGAGAATAATCCTGTGATTCTCTCAGTATCCGCATGATTTTCTGAGGATGTTTCATGTTAGAAGTTTTTTGACTGGAATAGAACTAAGAATACTAATAAATGGCCTTTTTTACTGGTTTTTAGTTTCTGGAAATCCCAATATTTGCCTGTAATCAAATCTTAGTTCAATATAGCGAAGATTCTGCTTACAGAGAGCATAAGAGATGATTTTCATCTAGAAAATTAGACATAAAATGTCCAGAACCTATCACATTCTTCATAAACACGGGATTTCCATATCAGGAGATTTCTTATGTGTGATTGGTATTCAGAACGATAAGACTTGCTTTCTACCTATTAACCTAATACCAGAGGAACAGGGTATCGCCGCGGTAGATCGCCTTTATCCTCTAAAGCCCAAGAATCCGATCTAAGGATCAGGGCACTTTTTCTCTCTGATTGCTTCCGATTGGGCTTTGTATGTTTGGCGGAACGATCCACACAGGTCAGGGAGTGACGACTATCGTTATTGCAAGGAAGCTAGTACTTAAAAATACGGGACTGCTTCTCCCGATTCTCGGGATCGCAGTGACGACAAAATGGAGATCATCTGCTGCAGCAGGTCAACAGCTCCATTACTTCAGTTTATTTCTTATTCATTATTGCTGGACTACTGGAATGAGGTAGGGTGGGACTACTATGTGTTCTACGGAGTACAAAGTATCAAGTACGAAGTACAAAGTAGGGGAGCGCTTGCCTTAGGTTTGTGGTGAGGCTTTCAGATTTCTGACTTTAGCTTTCAGATTTCTCACTTCTGCCCTTGCGTAAAGGAGCGCTAATACGCTTCGACTTTCCGCCGCGGAGGATGACAAACATCGGTCATCGGTCACCGGACGCCTGTCCCGCCGTGGCGGACCCAGCAACAAACAAAAACAAAGCATGAAAAAAATTCTATACACATGCTTCCTGGGACTACTATGTCTTGTCGGAAGCACATTAAAAGCACAAAGTAAAGTTGCGGAGTCACCCCCAGACAAAGATTTGGTTTATCAGTCTGGATTCCCAGAGCAGGAGGGCGCAAGCTCTTCTGCTCCTTTGGGGGAGGGCAGTGCGCTGATCTATGGGGAACTGATTAATCCGGATTCCTTGAGTCCGCTGCAGCTTGAGGTTCGGCCCTATTATCTGGATTCGAAATCGGATTTTATGGTGCAGGTTATGGAGCCGGATTTGCGGGTAGGGGAGACTTTTGACGGGGTAATGAATCCTCTGGTCAGGAAGTTTTCTTCCAGTCTTAGTTTGGGAGATCGTCCAGGCTACTTTTCCATTCTTCTGGGAGGTAGGGCTTTGTTGGAGGATTTTATAGTGTTTCCTGGGGATAGCCTTAAAGTGGAACTGAATCTTCGGCAAATGGATGTGCTCTTTGCTGGGGAGGATGCGGCCTTTTATGAAGCACAGTATGCGATAGGTCGAGAGGCGAGACGTCTGGCTTTTGATGCACCCCGTCAGTTGATCGCCAAAGCTGATAGCAGGATATTGAGTACTCCGGGAAATCTGGAGAAGCTGGAGCATTTCCAGGGGGAGTTTGGGAGTCGGTTGATTGTGATGAGCCCAGGTAAAGAAAGCCTCGATAACCTTCTTTTGGGGTTGCGTAGCGATAATCCACTGGTGATTGCCCAGATGGATGTGTTGGAATCCTATAGTGACAAACTCGATGAGCAGGAGTACGAATTGTTGGAGGCTCAGATCCTGGGAGGTATTCACTATTCGGTACTAAGCACCTTTCGTAAGTTTCATTATCCTGATTTTCTTGCCCGGTTTAGTGACTCGGAACAGGCTGATTACAAAAGCCTGATTTTGGATTCATTTCGAAGTTTTCCTGAGGGGGATTTTGGTGAGGGAACACGTTTGGTCTCCAAGGACTACCTGAATTATGCATTGGAAAAAAGCATGGTGACCGCCTTGTTTGAAGGTCGATCCCTATTGGGGGTTGTGGATTCCTTGTATGCAGGTGAAATGGCAGAAAAGCTGAAAACGGCCTACCTGTCCAACTACCTTTCCCAGCTTCCAAAACAACCTTATGTATTGGAAAAGTATCTGGAAGTGGTACATACCTCGCCCTGGAAGGAAAGGATAGAAAGTCTGAAGCGATCCCATGTGCCGGGCGGTAGGGTGGAACCTGTTGTCTTGGTGGATTTGCAGGGCAATGAGCTGACTGAGGAGGATCTGAAAGGGAAGCCGACCTTGCTGTATTTCTATTTTTCCTCCTGCTCTCACAGCGCCACCTACTTTAAGGATTACCTGTATCCGCTCTATCAAGAGGTGAAGGATCTGGGAGTCCGTCTGATCTCAGTTTCGGTGGATGAGGATCCTGCATTTTGGAAGAGCAGGATTGCCAAGTATTCGGATCCATCCCTATTGAATGTAAACCTACGGGGGCAGTCCAAGAAACGCTGGAAGGAAATCTATGAA
>TARA_R110002020_G_scaffold17765_7_pt1 | contig 11525 bp, 24 predicted proteins | sample TARA_R110002020 | Tara Oceans TARA_R110002020 (sample SAMEA4396489) | marine metagenome | biome: Westerlies Biome; feature: [MES] marine water layer (ENVO:01000295) within the mesopelagic zone...; material: water (ENVO:00002006), including particulate matter (ENVO:01000060) such...
GGAGACCATTGGGATAAAAGTACAAACGGGGTTCATTTTACTCATGTAGCCGTAGCAGGTTATGGAGCAGAATGGATTCAAAGACATTTCAATGATGAAGAAACACACAAGCATATTCATGTGAGGGCTTAAAATGGATGAAAAATTAGTAAACAGATTAATTAAAAATTTAAAAAAATTACAAAGGGAAACCCCTTACAAATTTAAAGAAGATGAATCATCAGATGATGATTGCGGTGGAGATAATTAAGGAGATGAAAAAATGAGAATAGAAAAGATAGAAAAATGTAAAGACCCGAATGACGAAATTGCAGATGCATTCTTGGATAACTTTGAAGGAATGAAAGATGAATTTGTGTATGATATTTATTATGATAAGGAAATCAATGGAGTAGTTGCTGAAATTTGGAATGAAGAAGATGAAGCAGAAGAAGATTTTATAATTGCTGAAAGTAATCCTTACAGTGCCTTTGTACAAACACAGTTTAATCCTAAGAGTGGAGATTTAGATAGTTTCTTCAAGGGAAATGAGTTAAAGTTTGCTGAAGGCACTAATTTAAATGAAAGGTATTGTGATATTGCACCGGAAGTATGGCAAAAAGAAATCAATGAAGTTTGGAGAAGTTTACTGTTTAGAGGTGAAGATGACCCAAGAAATCCCCGATTTCTGGAAGCAATTTGGCATGCATCTACCGTAATCCTACCAAAACTAGAAGTTTCTATTATTGTAGATAGAGATGGAAAATTGTTTATGAATCGTGGTTCGCCCGGATTTGTAGATTACAAAGGCGTAAATTTGAAAGGTATGAAAATTCCACTACAAAGTTGGATTCATACTCATCCATTTGGTATGGCATTTTGGTCTGGTACAGATAGAAATACATTAAGGAATTGGAAGTTTATGCTTGAAGAAGCAACAGTATTAGGTAATGGAGAAAGATTAACATGGGTAAAAGACAAATCAGGAAAGGAATCAATGATAAAGACAGTGGAGAAGGAGGAAGGGTTCGAGTTATAAGGTTCCCTACTTTTTGTTCAAGAGAAATAGTTTGTCCTATTTGTGAAGGTAGTGGTTGTAAAATATGTAATAAAACCGGCTACTATGAAATAACACAAGAAGTTTGGGCTAATGTTCAACACCCACATATTATCCAATACATACACGATAACTTTAGTACTGTTAGTAAAGAATATAATAAACTGTATGGTAGTAAACTAAAACTATCTACTAATGGTATCTATAAGATCAATAAAGTTAAGTGGGAAATATTAGAAATAGACTCATTATCAGGTACGATGTGGGTTTGTATTTGTCAAGAACATAACGAAGTAAAACATTTTTATGGTGAAAAGGAGATGAAAAAATGGTTAGTATCAGGAAAGTAAGAGAAGAATTTAAAGTATACAGAAAGCAAATACAAGACTTGGCTACTGTTGAAGTTCAACGCAGGGCTGACGCATTGTTAGACAAACTAATTACATTGTCTATTTACAATGCAAACAAGCGTGGACAGAATAGTAGAGTAAGTGTTGATGATGTGCGACTTGCCTATATGGAAATTATAGACATAAAAGAAGTTAGTAAACAAGTAATAAGTGAAGAAGATGATGAAGATTTTGGTGATTGGAATGAGTGAAGAATGGAAATGGGTAGAAAATACAGATGTTTGTATGGAAAACTCTTTTGGGTCTATAAGAAGTACTTACACTGAAATGGAGTTTATTCTTAGACTAACAAAAAATAAATATGGGGTATATACAAATGGCTCTTTTGAAGTTTATGATACTCAAAGTGCTGGCGATGAATACTATGGTGAAGGGGGTCTTTGGTTTAGAGATAATATACTTGTAGACTATGATGGTGTTTATGCTTTAATGCCTCAAATAGTTAGGAAACTAAAAGAACTAGGATTGGGAACAGGTGAGGAAGAATGAATATAGCAGAAGAGATAGAACTATGGATAGATAACTTTGAGATAACCAGCATGAGTGAAGGTGACCTTGAACAACAGTATGAGGACTTGCTTAGAGAAAAAACAGAACTAATGATTCGTGAAAGCGAAAACATTGGTTGGAAATCTATTGCATACATAACTGCAAGGCTAAAGGTTGAAATGGGTTATACTTGTGCAAGTTTAATTGAAGGATATGGTGAAGAAGAATGAATGAAGAATATGAAGCATTAATGGATATGCCACTGACTGAATTAGTAGATTATACTATTGAATTAAAAGAAACAATAAAGATTATGGCAATGTTAATAAAAGAACTAACGGGAGATGAGGAAGAATGAGTAAAAAAGAATGGCATTGGATGATAGTAGAAGAAGGTGAAGAAGAATGATAGAATTATTTGTAGGAATATTCACATGTGTTTTACTGTATTGGTTAGGTGGAATTTGGATGCCCGAACATAAACCTATTGAACAAGAGTTAATTAAAAAGGAGGAATTAAAATGAATGAAGCAATAGAAGAATTAAAAATAGCAATTGAAATGGCAGAAAAAGCCAGACATAATAAAATGATTTTTCAATTGGAAAAAGTTTTAAACTATATGAAAGGGTATGAATTGGGAATGCAAAACTTTGCAGAACAATTAAGAACATGTAGGAGGTATGTAGATGGCGAGGATTAGAACTGTAACTCATGGTGAATATGAAGTAATTCAATGTCTGTTAGATTCTATTAAAGTTGCTGAAAACTTAGCAGATTTAAAATATAATTTAGTTCCCGCTAATGATGGCGTTGCTGAAAATAGATTTGATGCTTCAGTTAATTCAGTTGCTCAATTACTAAATAACATGGCCGACAGAAGATTACATCGCCTACCCAAAAATCATCCAGCATACAAGGAGAAATGAATATGGTAAGAATTAGAAAAGTGGCTCTTGAAGAAATAAGAACTGTACCTGAAATTAAAGATATGTTGGACCAAGCAGTTGAACAAAAACAACATTGGTTTGATTTCTATAAGAGTAGGCAAATGTCTGTTAAAAAGAATGCTGAAGCCCTTCGTAATTATACTGCTTTGCGTGGTGTAGAAAAAACACTACGCTGGGTATTAAAAGAAATAGACGAGGAGCCTTTAAGATGAATCCCACATATGAAGAGGATTATGATTCTGAAAAACCCCCCGCTACTGTTGAAGAAGCATTACATAGATTAAAACAATCTATTATTTGGGAGTTTATTGATTCCGGAATGTATCAGGAAATGCCCTGTTCTACATTTAATACTTGGAATGAAGCCGCTAAAAAAAGATACATAAAGGCTGCTGAGAACATAAAGCGTTTCTTTACTCAACACACACCTACAAAAAAGGTAAAAAAGAGTAATGAAACAAGAAACGAAAGTATTAATAAACATGTGAAAACATTAAGAGAATATCTAAGGGGTTAAAATGGACTGGGAAGATTTACAAAATGAAGCCGCATTTGAAGAAGGAAATATAGTTGATATGATTTCCAACGAAGGTATTCGTAAACTATCTGAAATAGTTAGAGTACACTGTTTCATTTGTGGTGAAACTTTTGTAGGCCCTAAAGACAAAGCCGGATTATTTATTAAAGGACATAAAGAATTTCATATATGGGAAGTAGACTTACATGAAGTTTTGGGTGGAATATAGTTGTACACAAAAGGACAAGTAGAAGGAATATTAATCTTTTCAGCAAGACCTACATTCAAAATTGCTAACAGCGAGGGACATAAATTTGGTTGGGTTCCCCGTTATTTTATAGCAATAAGAGTCACTGAAAAGTTTATAGAACCTATTAGACAATCGCTATCTTATTTAGATATAGAAAGTAGGCGTATGCGTGAGAAGTCACGACATACTGACACTATATTTATAACAAAGCGTGGTTCTATTAGGAAAGTAATAGAAATGGTTCCTAGTAATGCAGTTACTAAAAGTGACGGCTGGGAAACATTTGAAAAACTAATGACGTTAGTTGAAGATAAAATACATTTAGAAGAAGACGGAAGATACGAATTTGAGGTGATATTAAATGAAGAGTAAAACAAACAAACCTAAGATATTTATTGGCAAATCAGGGTGTGGAAAAACCTTTAATGCTAAAGTAGAAATGGGTGCTAGAGAATATATTATTTGTCATGGTAATAATATACCAATTGATGATGTGTATTCTTTTCCAAAAGATATGGGTATTATTATAGAAGATTTACATGAAACTAAATTAGAAAAGGATAAGATATTAGATTTAATTATATCCGGTAGACATGTAGCATTGACATCTAATAATAAAAAAGATGTACCCAAGTCTATTATTAATTCTTGTCAGGTTAAATATCCCGGCAAGTATGATAGAAGACAGGTTAAGATTAAACTAATGGCTAAGAATGCAGAGGAAGTATTATCTTATGATAGTGGTATATATGATATTTCGTATCAATATCTTAAGGCTAAAAACAGGGGAGATTATTATAGATTATTAGAATACAATAAACCCCCTCCTATGCAATTAATATCTTGGCTTAGTGCTTCACTACCTAATAGTGAAAAGATAGCCTTTACTGCATCTGTAATGCACAGATGGCCTGTAAAATATTTATATGCATTAGTAGCGTTTTCCCGTGATGGTAAATCAGGCAGGGTAATACCTCCTAAAAGAACCACAAGTAATCCGCTAAACTACATATGTAAAAGGTTAGGTTTAAAAGACACGGAAGTATATCTTTTAAGACATTTATTAAAAGACGAAGAATACAAAAAATTTGCAAGAAAAAGATTAACAAAAGAAGAATGCAAAATAGTAGGTTTAAAAAAGCCTACTAGGAAAAAAGAAAAGGTAAAAAAGATAGTAAAATCATTGGAGGAATTTTAATGAATAAAAACAAAGGAATTTGTTTCAGTGTTTGGCTTGCAGATGTTGATAGAAAAAAATATTCTATTAGCAAGTTAAGAAAATGTTGGGACTTAGATATGAGTATAAGAGAAGCGGAGGCCGCTATAAATGAAGAAAGAGTTTGAAAAAATGCACACAGTATTAGAAAGTATTAATAGACAACTCAAAGTGACAAATTACATCGCTATAACAGTTAGTGTCGTGAATGTAATAACCCTATTAGTTATATGGAGAATGATTTAGATGAAAGCAAATGGACAATACATTATATTAGAATGCGAAGAAGGAAGAACAGCGTCAGGTATTATACTTGATGCAACGAAGAATAAAGGAAAAATTATTTCAAAGGGTGAAGAAACTTCAAACAGATTAACTGTTGGTGATGAAGTTTTATTCCAAAATGGTAACAACTTTACACACGAAGGTAAAGAATATGTAGCAGTACATAGAAGTAATATACTAGCAATATTGGGGTGATTAAATGTCAGACATAACAAAAGAAATTATTTACGGTAATGAAGCAAGAGATAAATTATTAGAAGGTGTTGATGCAGTTGCTAATACTGTAAAGATAACATTGGGGCCTAAAGCCCGTACTGTTGTACTACAAAGATATGGTAGGCCTCCCGTTATTGTTAATGACGGAGTAACTATTGCACAAGATATTACATTGAGAGATAACTTTGCTAACTTAGGTGCTGACCTACTAAAAGAAGTTTCAACAGTAGCACAACATAATGCTGGTGATGGAACTACTACTGCGGCAGTATTAGCACAAGCATTAATTCATAATGGTATTGCACATGTTAGAAACAATCCTTCTTCTGCTGTTCAAGTTAGAAATACTTACGAAGATTGTTTAAGGAATACTTTACATATGTTGGATGATATGTCAACAGAAATAAAGGACTACCAAGATTTATTTTCTGTTGCTACTATTTCTGCAAACAATGATGAAGAAATGGGTAGACTAATTGCAGATGCTTTAGATACCATCGGACCTAACAGTGTAATAAGCGTTGAAGAATCTAATACAGGGCTTACATACTTAAAATACATTGAAGGTATGGAATTATCAAGTGGGTTTGCTAACCCATTGTTAGGTAAAACAGTAGATAGAAGTAGATGGGAAAAGGAAAATTGTTTGGTGGCAATTACCAATGAAGAAATTAAATCCTTTAATGATCTAGTACCTGCTATTGAATTATCTCTTTCTGAAAAGAAACCCCTGCTTATCGTAGTTAAGGATATTAATTTATCAGCCGCTTCTAGTTTTGCTATTAACAGAATGAAAGGTAACTTCGATGCTATGATTATTAAGGGTGAAGATAATAGTTTTTGGTTAGATGAAAAAATGAAAGACCTTGCAGTTTTAACAGGTGGTTTCTTTTTCAATAGTCATATTGGAGACACAATTAAAAGTATTAGTATAGAGGACTTTGGACTATGTAATAATATAAAGGTTAATGATATTCGTACTGCCTTTATTGGGCCTCAAGGTGAATCAGAACCTATCGAAGAAAGAATTAATTTAATCAATAAAACTATTGGCGATACTGATTCGGAATGGCATCAAGCAAAGCATAGGTCAAGGATTGGTAAACTAAGTGGCACAGCGGCAATAATTAGTATTGGTGCTAATTCAGAAGTTGAAATGAAAAATAAAATGGATAGAATTGACGATGCGTTAAATGCTACTAGGGCGGCAGTTGATGAAGGAATTATTGTAGGTGGTGGAGCATCACTATATACAATTTCCCAAACTATATCCTCACCTATGCAAGCACTATTTTATAATGCTTTGACCGCACCTATTAAACAAATACATTATAATTGTGGGGTTGAATTAATGTCGGATAAGATGGATGAAAATTATACTTATGATGGGATAAATGATGAGTATGTAAATGGTTTAGAAGCGGGAATTATAGACCCCGTAAAAGTTACTAAAGCAGCATTAAGAAGTGCTGTATCTATTGCTGGTTATGTATTAACTGCTGAATGCTTAGTATGTTATGCTGGTGATATAAATGAACAAGACTTGTAAAGATTGCAAGGGAACAGGAGTGGCGATTGAAATGACTTGCCCTAACTGTAAAGGTATTGGAGAGATTGAGAATGAATTGGACAGAGAAATACAGACCGCAAAAGATAGATGAAATTATAGGACAACATAAGTTTGTAGAAGATGCTAGAACTTGGATAGAAAAAGGTGACATGCCTAATCTATTAGTATATGGAATGCCGGGCTTAGGTAAAACTACCGTAGCCCATGTAATAGCAAACCATTTTTTAGGTGAAAATAAACCTACTAGTTTCTTAGAAATTAATGCTAGTCAAGACAGAAAATTAGATGTAATTAGACAAACAGTTACTAAGTTTACTACTCATAAATCTATGGATAATTGTGATTTTAAAATTATACTTTTAGATGAGTTAGATGGAATGACAAAGGATGCACAAAGAGCATTGAAAAGGACTATGGAAAGGGCAACCAATGTAAGATTTATTATTACATGTAATGACCCATATGGTGTAGATTTACCTATCCGTAGTAGGTGTGCAAATTACTTCTTTCAACCTATTAATAATGACCTACAATCTTTAGCATTGAGAGATATTATTACCAAGGAAAACGGAGAATTTTCAGACGATGAAATAAATATATTATTAGAAATATGTGAGGGGGATATGCGTAGGGCAATTAATGAATTACAGGCATGTATTTATTCAGGTAAAGGCCCACAAAGTATTCATCAAGAACATATGTTACCGTATAATAACTGCGTACAAATGTTAGCAGAAGGAAAAGGTGGATGGGCCTTAGACTTCTTACTAAAATTAGTATATAGTGGTCATACTGTAAAAGAAATTTGTGGAAAACTGCTACAATCTGTATTAGATAATGACGAAATATCTAGTGCGAAAAGGTTTAAGTTAGTAGCAGTTATAGGAGAAAGTGAGTGGAGAGGGCGTAGTGTTACCCCTAAAGTATTGGTGTCATGGATGGTGGCCCAATTTGTAAAAGAATGAATGGAGATGAAAAAATGAATAAGAAAGTAAGTAAAGAACTAAAAAACCTTGCAGGTAGATTGAATATAGATGAAAAGGAAATGACAACCAAGTACAATGAAATTGCTACAACCAATGGAATTGACTTGGATGAAGATAGACAACAGTTGATTTGTCTAACTCTAACTCGTAATTATGTTAGAGGGCGAATCAATGCTAATAAAAACACAGGAGGTAATTCTGGGTTTGGTAATAATGCTGTTGGTTTCTTCTTTGCAGTTGAACCTGCTCGTGATGTAATGGAATGGAAGCGTAGAGATGTTACAAATAAGTATCGCTCAGACTCTTCTCAAGCATTAACTGACGAGATAGTAGCCGAAGTTAGTTTGGTTGATGGTAAGTATGAAAAGACCCAAGTAATTAAGGGAGAATGGAATACTAAAGAATTACCTCAACTACCTTCTTCTGCAATTGAAGTAGGTGATGATAAGTGGATTGTACCAATTGACCCTGTTAAGTCTTGGGCTAGTGGTGATGTAAATAAGAGATATGGTAAGCCTCTACCTGCTGAAGAATGGAGACTTAGAGCGCACTTTATCGGTAGTAAAGAAGGTGAAGATTGGCAATATTGGTCTGTTCAACTAAAGGGAGATGCAGCAAATCAATTCAATACAGAAACTTTCCGCTTGGTACATTTGTACGGTATCTTTAATGATGAAAGAACTGCTGTTTATGGTATTAAGAATAAGACTATTGCTAGTTTAACCTATAACGATCTACTAGATGAAGAAGATGAAAGGTTTTATTCTAACGATGTTGATATGGAAGATATGCTAGGTAGCAATATGTCTGAATATGTATCTGATTTGATGGAATTAGAATCATACCATGAGCAAATTAGTACTGTTCAAGGACTTCGATTAGTAGTTACCGATGGTATTGTATCTAGTATGAACCTTACAGTTAATGAAAAGACAGGAAATCGTGTAATGTGGGTTGAACCTGTTGATGCTAACTATGGATTTGAGGATGAAGATATTCCTGAATCAACTCCTGTATGGGTTCCTTCACATATTAATATTGACTTTGGTGTAGGTTCTGATGTTATTATCATTGGCCGTACTAACCAAACTCAAAGAAAAGATGCTGATGGAGTTCCAACAGGTGAATTGAATCCAGTTACAATTAATCTATATGGAGTATACGCTCGTATTGCTACCGGAGCAGTAGCAGAAGATGTTGTATTAGACAATGATGAGGACATTGAATTTTGGTGATATTTGAATAATTGCCCCCTGTGTGTAAATGTTGGCGCATTAAATGACATTCAAGTAGGTGCGAAGCCTATACTCTAAGGAGATAGAAAAATGGGAACAATTAGAATGAATAAATTAGTAATTGATATGGAAGAAGTCGAAAGCATAGAATGGGAAGTGGAAGAATATACTGAAGCCTATACAGTAAGATTCCATACGAAAAGTGGTAAGATGTATACCCGCAAGTTAGATAAAACTAACTTCAAAGAAACAATAGGCATATTTAAACAAAGAGATGATTGATATGGGAATAGGAAATAAAAAAGGAAACGCAAGTAAGTTAACAACAGTAGCCAAAGTAGAAGATGATAAAAATGCTTTTACTGCGGCTAAGGCTAGAGCAAGAAGTCAAAGAAAGAAACTTCTTGAACACCAACACACTTGGCTTATTTGTGGAATTAGTGGAGACCCCGGAACTGGTAAAACAGGAACGGCATTAGATTGCAGAACAGAAGAAGAAAAAGAAACTCATTGGGTTTTTATTCTAGATTTTGATGAAGGTGCAGAACCAACTTGGAGACAACATTGGAGTGAAGATGAAAAAGTATTTATCTTTAATCCTCATGTTTATACTGATGACATGGAAGTAGATTATTTGAAAACTGCTGACATGGCAAGGTTCTTTATTGGTATGGTTAAGGAAGCAATTGATACACAAAAGATTGTATTTGAGGATGAAGAAGTTGAAGTGCTAAATGTTAAGGCACTAATCTTTGATGGACTAGATACTTGGTTAGATACTACAAATATGATTGCAAGGCAAAATCACATTAAGGGTGGTAATCCAAGACAGGCTGACAAAGTTAAAATGGTTCCTACACAATGGTTTGCAAGAACACAAGAATACCAAAGATTGTTTAAGGCATCTTGTCAACTAGAATGTCATAAGTTTTTCATTACACATATGAAAGATACTTATGATGGATTTGATATTTCAGGTTCAAGACCTGATTGGGAAAAATCAACAACAGCAAAGTTGTTTCAACATATCCACACTTATAGAGAGGAAAGGGGAAACAACACAAAGTTATTTGCTAAAGTTCTAAAGTCTAAAACTAACTCAAAGAATGAAGGACAATCATTCCTTTTGTTTGAAAATGACAAGGGCGAAGTTAAATGGCATGGGCTAGAAGGTTTCAAAGAAAACAATCTTTGAAGTAAAACACACAAATGAAATTATGAAAGGTGTGACAAGATTATGATAAATTATTTTATAGAGGGATAGAGATGAGACTTACAACAAACGGTAAAGAATTAAAAGAAGCGATAACAATATGCAGACTTAGAGGCAAATACAACGAAGGGGTTAGTAATGCTTTGTCTGTATTGTGTGATGATATAATGCTACAAGTTCATGAAGGAGTATTATATGTACAGAATGCAGATAACTATACTTACATTGTATACAGATTAGAATGTAGTGAATCCACTAATGGGATTATTTCTATTAGCGGCAGTACACTAAATAAATATCTAACTGATACAGATGTAACATTAGAAAGTAATGATAGTTCGGTAGAATTAACACTGAATAATTCTATTGTAACTATACCTTTATTGGAAAGACACAGTAATTCAAGTGTAATTACTAGACTAAAAGAATATCTAATGAAGTTAGATAAACTTACTGCTAGTAAAATAATAAGAGCAGGTGAAAAAATACAGGTTACACCTAAGTTATTTTTAAGTACCATACTTAAATTAGAATCTGAAGAGTTTGTGGAAGCAATGTCTTTAGCAGAAAATGTAGGTAATTGTATTTACAAGTTAGATTGGTCTATTGAAAATGATTCCTTTTTAATTTCTTCAGATAGAAATAACGAAGAGGCAGTTACAGAAATAGAACCAATTTCATCTACTGGAGATGATGCAACAGTAGAAATATCATTACCAATAGGTAATATAGCAAAGACAGAAGATGTACTAATAGTAGCATTTAACGATGATGTACCAGTAGTATTTATTAATGAAAAGATAACGGTCTTAAGAGGACCAAGGGATAGATGATTAAAATGAACATGATAGAATATATGAATTTAATAATTCAAAAGATAGAAGAAAAGACGGAAGCAGAAGGCTACGAAAGTGAGCAACAATTTCTTGATATGATACAAGAAAACCCTAAAGCAGAAATAGGTTATCTAATGGGCCAAAGAAGTATTATTGGTTTGATTGCTCAAATTGCCCCAATGCTATTAGAAGTAGGATTAGGTGAAGAAGAGTGACTCCAGTAGATATACAAGTTAAAACAATAGATTTTACAGACGAGGATTCAGCAATTATTAAAGTTACTATTGATGGTGAATTGTTTAAAGGATTTATAACTACT
>TARA_R110002020_G_scaffold107363_1_pt1 | contig 11514 bp, 10 predicted proteins | sample TARA_R110002020 | Tara Oceans TARA_R110002020 (sample SAMEA4396489) | marine metagenome | biome: Westerlies Biome; feature: [MES] marine water layer (ENVO:01000295) within the mesopelagic zone...; material: water (ENVO:00002006), including particulate matter (ENVO:01000060) such...
TTTATTTCCCATTATATAATAGCAGATATTTTATTTAGAAAAGTATGAACCAAAATAACTCGTCATATCTTCGTCGGATACTTCTACAAAATCATCGTCCTTCTTCTTTAATCCATTGATTATATCTTCTTGTTCTGCTAACATTCTATCTCTATTTGAGATACAAGACTTTAATTCTTTATTTTCTTTTTCTAACTTTTCTAATAAATCCATCGCTTCTTTGATTTTCTGAACTTTGTCGTCTGATAAGGTAATAGGCATTTTTATACAATAATATAGATAAAAAAATGAATTTAAAAAAAGGGTGATTTTAAAACCTGTATTCATATATAATGAGAAAGCAAAAGAATACACAACTCATCATACATCAAATATACATAGATATAGGAAAATACGAAAAAATACCTGATGAGTGGGTAGAAAATATGGAAGTCAATAAAAAGTTAAATAGAGGATGGCGACACATCTTATGGGATGAAAATAAAATAATGAACTTCGTAAATAAAAATTATCCAGAATATAAAAAAATGATAAATAGTTTTCCAGAAAAGTTTTATTTAATAGATTTTTCACGATACTTAATTCTTAAAAAATACGGGGGAATATATATTGACCTTGATGTAAGATGTAGAAAAGCAATCCCAAAAGATGCTACAACAATCTTAGGAGACTCAAAAGGTCGTCCAAATAATAATGTAATGCGGTTATTACCTGATGATGCTTCTAAATTACTGGATTATAGTGTAGTCCAGTATGATAGAGTAAGAAAAGAAAAGTTATATGAAGGTCGCCCTATAAGAAGATTATTCTGGTCGGTAGGTGCTTATATGTTTAAATCATTCATAAGAGAAAATAAAATAAAATCGGACATATCATTTAAAAAATATTTTAAAGATGCTGAGGCGAAGTCGTGGTTGAAATAAAACCAAAAGGAATAGTATCATAGTTCCCGTAGCGGTCAGGTTTTAAGATATCCCTTTTAGTATATACAAGACTATATCTTTTATCCTGAACGAAGTTTTCTAAGGTATGTTCCTTAGTTCTTTTAATCATATCATATGAAACCTGTATTTTATTTTTATTTAGAGCATCCTGTCTTTCCTCCTTGTCTGTAATAGCATCGTAGTCAGTAGTATCTGTTAGAGTTTGTTTTACAAGGTCTATAATAGAATGATGATTAATTTTTTGACCTACTTCATAATTAAGATTAAAACCTTTTACTTTTGTATGATAAGTAGTTTTATCACCATTTTTACACATATAAGAATAGTTCTTGGGACCACCAGAAACAAAAGTCCCACACATAACTTTACCTTCTAACTCATCAGTCCATTCACCGAGCAGGTCGCCGTTTTCTAATTTACGATTACACTCAGGGTCATTCTTGTTATATTTATAGACACAACTATCAGTATCAAAATAAAGGATTTGTCTATCCAGATATTCTAATGCTTTATATAACCTCATACGAGCAGATGAAGTTGTAAAACAAGCGACAGCGATATTTGTATTAAAATCATTTTCTACATACTTATCTTTTATTTGATATGATATTTCCATCTTATTATTACCTAACTCAATCCAGTTGATATTTTCATATTGTTCGTTTAATATAATTTCATAGAACTGAGATTTTTTATCAATGATTTCTGTTTTACCTAAATTAGTTCTTTGACCGAACTTACCCCATAAACTATTAAGACAAAGTTTAGCGATAGCACGAAGTCCTGGATTTTTTGTTATTTTTCTTTTATCAAGTAATATACCTTGACGTTTTTCATATTGTTCTATATATAAATCTTTTTGTTCTTCTGTTATACACCAGTCAGGATAACCTGAACTTTCTTGTTTTACTTTTAAGAACCATTTTACATATCCTTTAAATAAGAAGGTTGTTGTTTTCTCAAAATACCTTATTTCATAAATCTTGATGATTTCATAACCTAACTCACACGCTTTTTGTATTTCGTTAGAACACCATACGCCTCTTTTTTGATTTAAGTCAAAAACTAACTTTTCTTGTTTTTCAGGTAATACTGGATGATATAAGTTTTTAGGAGGATTTATTTCTAAATCAACAAAACCGAAATACTCACCTTTTCTAACTTTATCGTAGTCGGCAGGTGTGATATCATCTTCTAATATTTTTATATAATGCCCCTTAGGATATTTATCATAAAAATTGACCGTAGGATATAAAGAAGTAATATCACTATATTTACCCTCTTCACCCTCTTTAAAGTTATAGATTAACTTAACAGCATTAGTTCTACCCCCGAAGAATGCTTTACGAAACCAGTCAATATCCTCATATTTGTAGATGCCTATTTTCTTTTGTTTAAAAACTATATGATGAGTTAAGTTATCAAAATTACTTTTAGCGATTTTATATTCAGGAGGTATTTTATTAGGGTCGCCACCTCCCATATATTTTTCCCACTCGTCCCTGAATGCCTCATACCTTTCGGGGAAAGACTTATCAATAAAATAATATTTATAAATACTCATACAAACAGAAGCAATTGTAAGATACTGAAAGGGGTCAATTTTACAAAGGTCTAAATATAACCTCCTAAACTTAATACAACATCTACGAAGAATATCCACATCTGATATACAATACTCTTTCATTTCGCGCATTTGGTTCCAGACATAATTAGATTTTATTTTATCATCATACCACTCTAAGAAATCTTTTCTATCTTTTTCTTTAAAAGTATTATATTTAAACCATTCTTTATCAGGCATAGGACCCTCATAAGACCAGTTTTCTTTTGTATTAAACCAGTGAGGGAAGTATCCTTTTTTTAGTTCTTTTTCCCCGAAAGTTTTAGGAAACGCTTTTAGAGGCATAGTCAAGAAACTTAAACTATCAATAAATCTTATACGAAGTTCTTGGACGCTCATAGTCATAATTTTCGCCCCAGCGAATATCGTAAAAGGTTTATATTCTGTATTATCAAAAATCCATCTGATAATAAACTTATAATCATAACCTCTGCCGTTGTGAGCGATAAATGTATAACCCTTGTGTCTTTCGTGAAACGCCCACTCACAAAACTCATAAATATCGTGATGTATAATAGGAGTAGGGTCGTGAAAATATTGTGAAACAGAATACATAACTTTATGAGTAGTATCACTAATATCAGACTCAAAATCAAAGAATACATAACTTTCACTTGGTTCTTTCATAACCTTAGGAAACATATAACACTGATGGTCTTTACCTACTATTCTTTTACAATTAGGACATTCATAATCACCGCATTTGTGTTTATTAGGAGGAAACTTTTTTCTACAAAGAACTTTATCGCACTCGTGACACTTCCACATTTTACCACAAATAGATTTACCATCTTTATCAGGTATTTTATGATTATTAAAACAAATATCATTACAAAAATACCGCATACAATCTGGACACTGCTTATCATATTTTCTATCACCCAGAGGTATTCTTAATACGGGACAATCAGTTCTACAACACATATTACATTTAAAGATACATCTGTGTTTATCCTTGACTTTAAAAGTTTTCTTACACTTATGACAAAAATTATCTTTACTGAAAAAACCTGCTACTCTATTAGATGCGATTAGGTCATAGTGTTCTTGTGTTTTATAAAGATAAATATTTTTTGTATCGTCTTCGTGAGGTTCATAATTAGGTGAAGAAATATCTGGATAAACTACTTCATTCATAAAATCCCCATCAATAACAGTGATATTATATCCCGTGACTGCCTCAAACTTTTTTATTTCTTCTATACCACAAGAACCTTTTTCTACACCTGCTTTTTTATGAAGTTTCTTTGCTTTTTTATATTGAGATTTTTTTCTATCTGCTACAACTTGTTTATATAAAGCAGATTTAGTCCCGTGTTCGTTTCTTACGATTGCTGTTGCGATTGCCCTCGCACAACAAAGATTATCATTAGGATTTGTAATTTGTATGATAGATTTTTTATTAAACTTTTTTAATGCTTGTTCTTTCTTTTTATATTCACTTACGAAATCAATAGGTTTATCATTACAACAAACACAAGGGTCAATAGGTTTAGATGAACCACCTTTCCACCCTGAGTGAAAGTTGCTATGAGCACCCTCAGGTAAATTAATAGATACAACTGATATAGAAGTATTAGGTCCGATAGACCAGTCAGTATTAGACTCAACAACTTCTTCTATTAGATTTTGTATTTCATTTTCATTAATAGCATCAGCATTCATAAGATTAGTAGATACAAAAAACTTTAATTCAGGGTCTTCTATGATAACCCTCATTTTATCTTTACCTTTTAGTTTTTGTGATTTTTTCACACTATCAAGAGTATCTTTAAATAAACTTTTAATACCCTCATCAGATAGTTGAGGTGTTTTTAAATCAATACCGAAACGCTGTTCGTTTGTCCCCCAGAACTTGTTGGCGATTTGACTTTGTTTCTTTAAGATATAAGTTGGTTGTTGTGCTTCTATAAGACCTACACCTTCTACGATTGGTTTCCACTTTTTCTTAGGATTAGGTTTATCTTGGACTAAACTATTTTTAAATGATACAACTTTTTCTATATTACTGAAAGGGATAATAGTATAACCTTTAATATCGTCAAATTGTTTTTTACCTTTTGTAAATCTTGTTTTAATTGTTCCCGGAGAAACTTTAAGTTCTTTACTTACCTCTGATAAGTTTCCATAAACATAAGTAGAAGTCGCTGGATTATATGCGACAATATGCTTGGTTGATTTGACCTTATTAAGACCACGAAGATTTTTAGCGACTAACTTCTTATTTGCTCTGTTCTTGAACCGATTGATAGCATCACTCATCACGCCAGAAGATTTGCCCTTGCCTACACCCTTTACCATTTTATACTTATAACAAATATTAAAAAACCACAAAATTATTTTTATTGTGTGTTTTTAACAATAGGACAGGGAAACTGACCATCGTCATCACTCTCATCATCAAATAGAATTTCTGGTTCAGAGTTTAAAATATCGGTAATTTTAAAGATTTGATAGTTTGGTTCATACAACCCCTTTTTATTTTTCTTTCTTTTATTAGATATTTCTACTACTTGATGATATGTAAATCCTAAATCTTTTCCAACAGAAGTTAAAGTTGTATAATCTTTATTTAAGAGTTCTTCATCACCCATCTTAACAATACATCGCCAACAAGATTTATTCGTAACAGCACCTTTTGTTCTCATTTTATATTATAGTGGATATTTTATTTTTGTTGATTTAAAATAAAGTTGCCTAAAATTATTTTCTAAACTATAATATAAAAATGCCGATGGGAAAGATAGAAGAGTTTGCTGTATCAGAACCCGAACCTGAAATAGAAGAATATGAAGATTTATTAAAAGATAAAAAACCTACAACTATGATTGAGATAATCAATATCTTAAAAAAGAAAGGAGGAATATCTGTTGGTAATTTCTTAGGGATACAAAATGCTTTTAGTTTAATAGAAGCATCAGATAAATCAGATAAAGATAAAAGTGAAATGTTTTCAGTAATAAATCTTTTGATTTGTTTAAGTAATATGTATTTACAAACAGATTTTAAAAGGTTAGAAGAAGAGTCTAAACCTCAAAAAGTTTAAGTTGTAAAATCACTTGTATTCCTTGTATAATTTACATTATTTAAAGTTTGTGATGTCATTATCCAAGGACCTCGGGATAGGACAGTCGGGTCTAATGATGACCCAGCATTAGCACCATTCTCAAACCTCATAATTTCACCCAGACCTGTCGCTGTTCCCAGTATATAAGGAGCGACTACATAATCTGTATCTTTATCTAATCCTGTTATAACAAACTTAAATATATGATGTTTATCACCAGCGGGGACATTACTAAAAACTCTTGTTGATTGAGCAATCATACCTGCTTCTTCACCTTCTTCTATTGACATCAAACCGATTATAAATGCGGAGAAATTAAATACTCCGAAGAAAAAGAACTCAATAAGAACATCATTAGTCCCAGCAGTTCCACCTCCAACCTGAAAAGTAAAATCCATATTTGTATGACGCACGTCGTCTGTATATCCTAACATATTCTTAAACTCAGACATATTACCATTAAACCCCCACGATAAAGCGGAAGCACTATCCCAAATCTTGATATACTGATACTTATCCCCATCATCATCAGGAAATAGATTTGTTGTGCTTCTTAAATCTAAATTAGTAGCGACTGTCTGAGAACCTCCATCAAATCCTTCTATTTTATCATTTGTATCCATAAACTTTAATATCCCGTTTGAACCACTATCACTATCAATATGGAATTGTCCCCTACAACGAATAGCATAATCGTATGATGTATTATTTATATTAGCGATATCTATTGTTCCGGGATTAGAAAATTGTATTCTTGCTCCACTACTATTACCTGATGTCATAATACAATTATTTCCGTCAGTAATCCTATCTTTTAAAATCAATTGTCCCGGACTTCTACCTGTGCCTGATGCGTCTTTACCACCGACAACAACTTTTCCGAAATTACCTTCTGTGAATTCGTGGGTCCCGAACAAATTAGTAGTATCTGATAAATCAAGATTTTTACAATCAACTTTTACTTTTGGGTCAGCAGTAGATAAAGTATCTATTGTTGTCGCTTTTATATTTGTGAGGTCAGCATCAGTAGCAGTGATTTTATTACAAGATATATCTCCTGTTGTTGTAATTGATATATCATTTTTTAGCATCGCCCCTGTAATTGTATCATCAGGTATATTTGTATCATCAGGGACAGAATTAGAAGCATCAGTAAGGTCAAAGTTTTTACAGACAATTTTTACTTTTGGGTCAGCAGTAGAAAGAGTATCTATTGTTGTCGCTTTTATATTTGTTAGGTCAGCATCAGTAGCAGTAATTTTAGCAGAAGTAATATCGCCAGTAGTAGAAATAGTAATATCATTTTTTAGCATCGCCCCTGTAATTGTATCATCAGGAATATTAGTGTCCTCAGGGATAGTATTAGAAGCATCTGTAAGGTCAAAGTTTTTACAGACAATTTTTACTTTTGGGTCAGCAGTAGATATTGTATCAATATTAGCAGTTTGGATATTTGTTAAGTCGGCGTTTGTTGATGTAATCTTATTACAAGATATATCGCCAGTTGTATTTATTGTTATATTATCAGCGAGTTTATCGCCAGTAATAGAATTATCAGGGATACTTAAATTAGTAATGAAGTCCCATTCTAAAATATTTGTATCTTTATTTTTTGCTACAACTTGGTCGGGCAGACCGAAATCACCACCTATACTCAAACCATCTACGGTCGCTGGAAGTTCCAAGTTTTGAGAACCTCTAACACCACTCAAAGTTGCTCCTCCTCCTACAATACCAGATAAACTCATTTATATAAATACAATAGAAAAAAAATCTAAAATAAAATACAGATAAAATTAATATGTTTCATTAAGTATAAGAAATATGAACGCTGATGAAGAAATTAATGAAGAAATGCTTCATTCCACTCAAGGAGAACTTACAGAACAATCAAGCGAAATTACAGAAACTCAAAACACTAATGAAGAATTACAAGAAATAGAAAAGGACATCCAGAAACCTAAAAAACCGAGAACACAAAAACAAATTGATGCTCTCAAAAAAGCACAAGAAACTCGTAAAAGAAACCTTGCTCTCAAAAAACAACAGAAGTTAGAAGAACAATCAAAACCTAAACCTATTCTCAAAAAACCTAAAAAACAAAGAGTAGTATATCCTTCATCAAGCGAATCAAGTGAAGAAGAAGAAGTTGTAGTAATCAAAAAGAAACCTAAAAGAAAGAAAAAGAAAGTCAAAAGAAAAGTAATTATAGAACCCTCTGAGAGTGATACAGACAGCGATAGTTCAGTAGAGTTTGTAAAATCTACAATACAGAAACCAAAAAGAAAATATCAAAAAAAGGTTAGTTTAAGAACTCCTGATAGTGATGATGATAGTGATGAATATGTATATGAGGATTATCAAGAAGAACAATATTATCCACAAGAACGTCCTTTAAAATATGCGGATGTCTTTAAATATTATTAATTTGTTATCTAATATATAATGAATATCAGTGAAAATGAACCAGATGAAAAAATTGTTCTATCAAAGTTTAAGTTTAGTTGCGATGATATTGATGAAACAATACCTAAACCTCTCCCCCAGATGCTTAATTTTTTTATGTTAATTTGTGGTCGTCCCGGAAGCGGAAAGACTACATTAATCCTCAACTTAATATCAAAAAGAGGAAAAATGTATAATAAGAAGTTTGATAAGGTATATGTTTTCAGTCCTTCATTGACTACAATGAAAGAAGACCCATTCGGCGATTTACCAGATAATCAAGTTCATACAGAATTAACAGAAGAAAACTTAGAAGGTTCTTTAAGTGAAATTAAAGATAGTGGAGAAAAGGTCTTGTATATTCTTGATGATGTTGTAAATGATATGAAAAAATCTGTCGGTGTCCAGAATACCCTGTCTAAAATGCTTATGAATAGAAGACACCTCGCAGGAGCAGGAGGTTCCTGTTCTTTTATAATCACTACTCAGGTATATAATAAAATACCAGCACCTATAAGAAAGACAGCATCACATATAGTTATTTTTCATACAAGGAATAAAAAAGAATTAGAAACGATATTTGATGAACTTATAATAATCCCGAAAGATGATTTTTATGAAATACTTAAATATTGTTTTAAGAAAAGAAATGATTTCTTATATATAGATATAAATAAATCACATACAAAGATGTTTCACAGATGTTTTAATGAACTCAATTTTAATAGTAAAAATGATGTTTTATAAGTTTATCACTAAATTAGGGCGAGGTTTAAACTCGTGATTTCTTACGACTGCTTTTTTATCCCAGTCTTTATATTGTTTATTTAGATAATCTATACTTGCTTTTTTATTAGGAAGTTTTACAGGGATACCTCTAAATCTACCTTTTACAATATTACCTTTAAACATCGTAGGATGTATCCACGAAGTTCTTTTCTGAAAATGGTCGTCGTGATATTTCCAGTCAGGCGTCATCATAACTATATCAATATGAGGTTTATCAAAAAACTCAATATGACCTCCTTTTCTAACTTTGTGTTTTAATCCACTATCTTTAATTTTTTTAAGAAGTTTAGGTATATCTTTTTTAGGTAAAGAAAGATTTATATCAACATCATCGTCCCACGGGATATAATCGTTGTGTCTAATTTTTCCTAAAAGAGTTCCATCACTTATAGAATAATTTTCATTCTTAATAACTGATAAAACTTCTCTTAAACGCTTATCTAATTCTTTCTGATATTCTTTTGTTTTAAGAATACCTTTCGGTATTTTCTTTAATTCTTTTGGTGATATTTTCATCTATATAACAAATATATATTTTTTTATTGATAAGGTCTATCTAATATTAAACGATTATTTTCTGCTCTACTTGATGCTTGGCGTCTATTAGTTTGCCTGATGTGTCTATCATCACTACCTCTTTGTGTTTTAAGGATAGCAGGATTTGTAAAACCAGAATATTTCATAGGTCCTGAAATACCTAAATCACCTAAGGCGAGTGCTTTTGTTCTGTTGTATCTCATACTATCAAGGTCTTTATCGTGTGCTACTCTACTCGGTAATTGTCTAATACCTGATACTTTATAAGGGTCTTTGTGGAAAGGAGTTTTACCTGCTACTTGATAAGATAAAAGTCTTTTACCTTTTACTTTTTCCCTACGATTGACGCTCTGTTCGTTAAGTGAAGCGAATGCGAGTTTTTGTCCTCTATTGTTTCTACCTAAATATTGATTGTCGTGATGAACTAATGGTTTCTTTCTAACTACACGCGCAGGTCTTTTCATATCAAGATTACGGAGTGCTCTATCTTTTTTATCAAAAACAGGGTTCATTTATACTAAGAATTATTTTTTATTTTTACTCAATTTATCTGCGAGTTTCTTTAATTTTTCTAATCTATCAAGTTCTTTTTTTAGGAGTGCTTTATTTATTTCTTCTTCTGTTTTCTTTGTTTTCTTTCTACCTTTCTTTTTCTTTTCTGTAATCTTAGATAAATCATCTTGTAATTCATCAACTTTATCAAGTGTATCTTTTAATTTATATAAATCTTTTATATTACCGAACTCTTTAACAGACTCACCATCAAAAACAACCCTGACGTTCTTACGGACTAATTTTGGTCCCAGACCTTTTGCTTCTGCGTCTTTGACTGCTTGTTTATATTTATAAATCGCCTTTTGTGCTTTTGTATCATAAGTTTCAGTTAGGTCTTTTCTTAGACCTTTAATTTTTTTATCATATTCTTTTCTGAAAAAATCCATTTGTTCTTTTGCTATTTTTTCAGTTTCCTTGTCGTAGTTATCAATTAACTTTTTTTCTTCTGCGTCTGTAAGGGATTTAAAAGGGGGTGGAAGGTTCTTCTTTAATTGTTCTGCTGATGGTGTTTTACCTTTGTTAAACTTTGTGAAGTCTTTGACATACCTGTCTAATTGTCCTAATATTTGTTTTTTATCTCTATCTATTCTTGGTAATCCTACATTTTCAGGAATACCTAAAAAGTTAAAGACTTGTTCTATACTACCTTTTAATTTATCTGTTAGTCTTATTTGAGTTGTTTTATATATTCCTTCTGTATCCCCAGTCCTTTTAAATGCTTCCCCACCAGTGACTTTTCTTTTCTCAAACTTAGGTTTTGATATCAATTCTTTTCTCAGTTCTTCTATTTGTATTCTCTTCTTATCTTTATCACTTCTTTTGTTTCTTTTTGCGACATTCTTTTTTATTTTTTCTTCTTTATCATCAAAGAAATTTTCTTTAAAAGTTTCACCAGTTTCTAATTTAAATCTTTTTTCTTTGAGTTTATCAAAATACTTTTTTATTTCTTCTGGATTTGCCGCCGTCGGTCCGCGACGCTCAACTTTATTTTTTATACTTTTTTCTTCTTGTGCGAGTTGTTTTTGTATTTTATCTTCTGCTCTATCTAATTTTAAATCTGCTCTTTTTTGTGCGAGGAAAACTTTATATTCATCGTGATTTAATGCCTGATTTTCACGCATACTTTCCCGAGTTTGCGCCATCGCTAATCTGTGGTAATTTTGTTTTTGTGAAGAACTTAGGTCTCCGTATCCTTTTATATTTTTATTACCTTTCATCAATTTTGCTACAAATGCGGAAGGTGTTAATTTAGGAACAAATACAGCAGGAGGTTTTTTAGTTGGTGGAGGAGGTCCTTTACAAATCCTATATAATTGACCTGCGTTTCCGTATCTCATATAACATCTTGCTCCTGTTGATACACCTTTCGTCCCTGATTTCGTAACTACTTTTATACGCTTTCTACCTTTACCTTTTTTCTTTTTACTTTCTTTTTTTGATACAGATTTTGCTATTTCTAATTCTTGTTGTTCTTGATATTCTCCTAAGGTTTGTTTTTTCTTATCTATTTTCTTTTCTATTTTCTTTGCTTCTTTTGAGTTTTCACCTTTATC
>TARA_R110002020_G_scaffold90356_23_pt1 | contig 11514 bp, 9 predicted proteins | sample TARA_R110002020 | Tara Oceans TARA_R110002020 (sample SAMEA4396489) | marine metagenome | biome: Westerlies Biome; feature: [MES] marine water layer (ENVO:01000295) within the mesopelagic zone...; material: water (ENVO:00002006), including particulate matter (ENVO:01000060) such...
ACGACAGCCGGACCGAGATCAAGCAGATGCTGGATATCGGCGCGCAGACGCTGCTCATCCCGATGATCGAAAGCGCAGACCAGGCGCGCGAGGCCGTGCGATCCGTACTCTATCCGCCCGAGGGCGTGCGCGGTGTCGGGGCGGCGCTGGTACGCGCGTCGGGCTACGGCGGGGAGGCCGATTACCTGCACACGGCGAACGACCAGATCTGCCTTCTGCTGCAGGTCGAAAGCCGCGCGGGGATGGCGGCGCTGGACGATATCCTTGCGGTCAAGGGTGTCGACGGCGTGTTCATCGGCCCTGCCGATCTGGCCGCAGACATGGGCCACCGGGGCAATCCCGGCCACGACGATGTCAGGAAAGCCGTCAGCGACGGGCTGGCCCGGATCCGCGCCGCCGGTGTCGCCGCAGGCGTCCTGACCGGTGACCGCGCACAGGCCAAAAGCTTTGCCGAGGCGGGCGTGGAGTTCCTGGCGGTCGGGTCCGACGTGGGCACCCTGCGCAGTGGTCTGGTGGCCTTGCGCGACGCGTTCTGATCGGTCAGGGGGCAACGCTCCGGAGATCGCTGTCCGGGCCAACTTCGGTCAACGGGTCCGCGGCAGGGACGCGACTGTCTCTGTCAGATCAGGCCCTCGGTGCACCAGCCGTCGAAGACATCAAGTGCTGCCGCCACGAACGCGGGGTCGTTGATATGGCAGTCGAGCTCGACCAATGTCACGTTAGCCGGGACCTTGGAACGCAGTTCGTCGATGAAGGCCGCAAGACCTTCGGGATCGGACAGCACGCCGCCCGGTCGGTCCCATTCGTTGCCACCCTGAAGCGGCAGCAGGAAGGTCACCGGGCCGGTGGCCGTGGCCAGCTTGTCGCACAGGGCGCGGGCCATCTCGCGCCGCTGGTCCGGGGTCATCATCACCGATGACAGCAGCCGATTATGCGCATGGATCTCCTGCCCGGCGAGCTTCTCCGGAACGGGTTGCCAGCCGACAATATCGATCAGGTCGTAGCAACCGATGGACACAAGCTGCGGCGTGCCGGTGCGGCCCGCGTTCGTCATCCGGTCTTCGCCCGCGGTGACGGTCGAGCCCATGATGTGGTTGCCGATCTCCTGCGGGGCAAAGTCCATCACGGCGGCGAAGGCCTTCTGACCGGCCAGGCTTTCGAAGGCACGCCCGCCCATGCCCGTCGCATGGAACACGGCGACTTCATAGCCGCGCGCCTCCAACGCCGGTTTCAGGTCGACCATGTAGCGCAGGACCGTCTTGCCGAAGGACGTCATGCCGATCAGCGGCTTGTCCCGGTCCGGCTTTTCCACGGCCCGCGCCGCGCCCAGCACGGCACCCGCAGCCTGCGACAGCGACGCCTTGCAGACAGAGTTCAGGCCATAAAGCCCCCCGGCCCACAGGATCATCTGCACATCGGCCGGCAGCCTGTCGGTCGGGATCAGGGGCGAGAAGCTGACCGTCGACACTATGTATTTCGGCACCCCCAACGGCAGGGCGGAACAGACATCCAGCGACAGATCGGTGCCCATGGTGCCGCCCAGCACGATAACGCCATCGAAACGCCGGGCTTCGTACAATTCCGCAGCCATGGCCGCCGCACCGCGGGCCATATCCTGCATGGCAAGGTTTTCATCCTCGTGCGCGATGGCCTGCGCGATGGTGCTGCCGCCTGCCTCGACGACCTGGTGCTTGGAAATGTCCGTGGGCTTCTTCGGATCGCCCAGAACGCTGACATCCATCGTCAGGACCTTGCCGCCCTGCGCTTCGATCACGCCTGTCAGGTAGGACAGTTCGTCGTCCTTGGTGTCGTAGGTGCCGACGACAAGAATGGTGGGTTCGGTCATAGCTTGATCCACGCTGTTTTCAGGTCGAGATACTTGTCCATCGCATGGAGCGACTTGTCGTGCCCGTTGCCCGATTGTTTGACCCCGCCCAGGGGCACGGTGTTGTCGGCGCCGCCATAGGTGTTCACGTGCACGACGCCTGCGCGCAATCCCCGGATCATCCGGTGCGCGCGGGACAGGTTCGATGTCCATACGGCCGCGGCCAGCCCGTAATCGGTGCCGTTGGCGATCTGCAAAGCGTCTGCTTCGGTATCGAAGGGAATGACGGCCAGCACGGGGCCGAACACCTCGTCCTGCGCAATGCGGTCGCCGGGCGCGACGCCGGTCACCAGCGTCGGTTCCATGAAATATCCGCCGGTATCTTCCAGAATGCGCGCGCCGCCGATCACGGTGCGCCCGGCGGCGCGGGCCTCGTCCACGAAAGACAGGTTCTGCGCCAGTTGCCGTTCCGAATTCACGGCGCCCGCATTGGTCTTCAGATCCAGCGGATCGCCGACCTTCATCGTCTCCATGAACGTGGTGAGTCGGGCAACGAATTCGTCATGGATCGACCGCTCCACCAGCAGGCGCGAGCCCGCAACGCAGACCTGCCCGGAATTGCGGAAGATCCCGTTGGCCGAGACCTTCACCGCCTCGTCCAGATCGGGCACATCGGCGAAAACGATGTTGGGGGATTTGCCGCCAAGTTCCAGATAGACCCGTTTCAGGTTCGACCGGGCCGAATATTCCAGCAGCCGCCGCCCCACGGGGCCGGAGCCTGTGAAGACCAGCACATCGACGTCCATAGACAGCCCCAGTGCCTCGCCCACCACGGCGCCTTCGCCGGTGACGACGTTCAGGACGCCGGGGGGGAGGCCAGCCTCGTGCCCCAGTTGCGCCAGCTTCAGCAGCGAAAGGGACGCGGTTTCGGCGGGCTTCAGCACCACGCTGTTGCCGGCGGCCAGCGCGGGCGCCAATTTCCATGCGCCGATCATCAACGGGAAGTTCCACGGCACGATGGCCCCGACGACGCCCACGGGTTCGCGGTGGACCAGTGCCAGCACGGACGGATCGGTCGGCGCGATCTCTCCGTTCAGCTTGTCGATGGCTTCGGCGTAGTAGCGGAGCGTACCGGCGGCCGACAGCGGTTCGGCCTTCAGGGCCATGCCGATCTCGGTCCCGTTGTCGCGGACGCCAAGCACGGCCAGTTCGGCGGCGTGTTCCTCGACCAGCGCGGCCCATTTCGACAGCACCGCCTTGCGCTTGGCCGGCGCCGTGTCCGCCCACACGCGTTCAACGAACGTCCGTCTCGCGGCGGCCGTGGCGGCGGCAACGTCGTCCTTTGTACCACGGGCGATGGTTGTCAGCACCTTGCCGTCCAGCGGCGAGATGACGTCCAGCCGCCCCCCGTCCGATGCGGGCACGTGCGCGCCGTCGATCAGGTGATCGGCGGGGGGAACCTCGGCGCTGCGCAAGCTGTCGATGCGGTTCTGGTCAAGCATGGCCTAGCCCTGTTGCGAGTTGTGAATGTCGTGGTCATGGGAATCTTCGGGCGAGGTCGCGCGGCGTTCCCGGATGATCCCCCAGATGTGGATGACGATCAGCAGCACGATGGCGGCGGCCAGCATCGCCGCGATGGGCCGGTCGACGAAGTCGAGCGGTGTCTTGACCCGCGCCATGGCCGACCGCAGCTTGACCTCCATGATCCCGCCAAGGACCATACCAAGGATGATCGGCACGGTGGGCAGGTTCTGCCGTTTCAGCACCAGCCCCAGCATCCCGAACCCGGCGGCAATCGCGCAATCGGTGATCGAGTTCCTTAGCGAATAGACCCCCACGAAGCCCAGCGTCAGGATCGTCATGCCAAGGAACCGCGTGGGAATCCGGATAATCCGCATCAGCATGTTGGACGACAGGCCCACGAAAACGACCACGACGACGTTCAGCAGCATCATCGACATGAAGAGCGCGTAGACGAAATCCAGCTGGTTCTGGAACAGCCCCGGCCCCGGCACCACGTTGTGGACGTAGAAGACCGACAGCATCATCGCCGTCAGCGCCTCGCCCGGGATACCCAGCGCCAGCAGCGGGATCATGGCGGCGGCGGGCACGGCGTTGTTGGCGCTCTCCGATGCCACCAGCCCTTCGGGGCTGCCATTGCCGAATTCATCGGGCGTTTTCGATGTCTTGCGGGCGTAGGTGTAGGTCAGGAACTGGGCGGTGAATTCGCCCACGCCCGGGATCATCCCCATCAGCACGCCGAAGCCCGATCCGGCCGCGGCGATGCGCTTGTGCCTGAAGACGCCGGTCATGGCCTTGAACATGTTGCCGACGACGCGTTCGCCCTTTGGCGCCTCGTCGGGTTGCGTGGCCAGCAGGAAGCCTTGTGACAGCGCGAAGAGGCCCAGCACGACGACGATCAGATCGACGCCCGAGGACAGGAAATCGAAGCCGAAGGTGAAGCGCTGGGTATAGCGCACCGGCTCGAGCCCGATGGTTGACAGAAGGATGCCGAAGGCCGCGAGCGATCCGGCGGCGAAGGTCTGGCCACGGTGAGCGATCACCACCAGCACAATCCCCAGAAGGGCGGCCAGGAAGATCTCGCGCGAGCCGAACATGGGGGCGATCCTGGCCAGTACGGGCGACAGCAGGATCAGCGCGGCGATCGACAGGATGCCGCCCACGAAACTGGCACCATAGGCCAGCCCCAGAGCGCGCAGCGCCTCGCCCCGTTTGGTCATCGGGTGGCCGTCATAGGTGGTCAGCGCGTTGACTGCCGTACCGGGCGTGTTGATCAGGATCGCGGGCAGGGAGCCGCCGTACATGGACGATCCGTAGATCCCCAGCAGCATGGTCAGGCCGACGATGGGCTCCATCGAGAACGTCGCGGGCAGCAGGATCGCGATGGCGACGGGGGCGCCGACACCGGGAATGGCGCCGATGATGACTCCGCCGATGGACCCGATCAGCAGCGCGAACAGGACGGCAGGGGTCAGCAGCAGGTCAAAGCCGGCGATCAGGTCAACCATCAGAGATACGTCATCACGAAAGTCCGGAACGGCCCGGATGGCAGGGACTGGTAGACCTCACCGGCCGGAATGCGCACACCCAGAAACCCCTTGAAGATCACCACGACAAGCGTGCCGAAGACGGCAGCCGCCAGGATCCACCGCCAGCCGCGATAGCCAAGGCGCAGCGTCAGCAGGATCGTGAAGGCCAGCGTTGCGGGCAGGTAGCCTATGATCGGCACCAGCCAGACATAGGCCATGAACCAGATCGCGTATTCCACGGCCTTGATCCATTCCAGCACCTCGGCCATGCGTCCGGGGATGCGTTCCGACACCATGGCGCCGATCAGGTGCAAGAGGCTGAACACAACCATCGCGATTACCGCCACACCGGGCCAGAAGGCCGGCTGCGCGAAGGTCTTCACCCGCGGCAGCCACGGCGCCTGCGTCGGAAGATTGAACAGCAAGAACAGCGCGAACAGGAAGGCGAGTGCCGCGATGAAGAAATCGCCCGGCCGCCGGTATCGCTGAAACAGGTCCTGGAGGGTCTTCATGGATAGGCTCCGGGTTGGTTCAATATTTGAACCTATGGTGTTAAAATAACTTGCCTCGCGAAAAAGCTTCTGTCAACAACGGTGAAGAACCGAAACGCCGATGCCGTTTTTTTCAGCAAGGGACGCAGATGGGGACGATTACCAAGGCGCTTGAACTGCTCGACCTGTTCTCGAAATCCCGGCCGGAGATCGGCCTGGGCGAATTCGTGAAACTTGTCGGCCGGGACAAGGCGACGGTGCATCGTCATCTGGTCGAACTAATGCAGAACGGCTGGCTGGAGCAGGACCCGGCCTCGCGCGCCTACCGCCTGGGCCCGGCGATCCTGCGGCTGTCGGCGGTGCGCGAAACAACCTATCCCACCCGCGCCCTGATCCGCCCCGTCGTGCGTCAATTGTCGGAAGACGTCGGCGAACTGGTTCATGCCTCGCTGCTGCAGGGCGATCAGCTGTCGCCGATCTTCTTCGCCGATCCGGGCCGCTACGGCGTTCAGGTGCATTTCAACCTGTCGGAACTTCTTCCCCTGCACGCCACGTCCTCGGGCCTGGCCGTGCTGGCCTTCTGCGCGCCCGATCAGCAGGAGCGTATCCTGACCGGCGCGCTGACGGCCTATACCAAAGCCACCACGACCGACCCCGAGACGCTGCGGGCGCTGATCGAAGACACGCGCCAGACGGGCATCGCGGGCATTTCACAGGCCTTCGACGCCGAAGTCGCCTCGCAGGCCATCGCCGTCTACGGGCCCGGCGACCGGCCGATCGGTGCCCTGTCGGTTTCCGTCCCGTCGGTGCGGGCGACGCCCGAGCATAGGCAAAACATCCGTGGTCCCCTGACCCGGGCCGCGCGCGACATCACCCGGTCCCTCGGCGGTACGTACCCGCCGGATCATCCCCTGTCCCGGCACGAGGCCGAGGTAACGTAAGGAGGCCCTCATGAAAGACGGCAATTTCCTGAAGGAACACAACGCGCGCCACATCTGGCACCCGATGGCGCATCCCGCCGACAGCCAGGCCAACCCGCCCGACATCATCGTGGGGGGCGAGGGCGTGCACATCACCGATGTCGACGGCAACCGCCTGGTCGATGCCGTGGGAGGCCTGTGGAACGTGAACCTTGGCTATTCCTGTCAGCCGGTGAAGGACGCAATCACCGCGCAGCTGGACCGGCTGCCGTATTATTCGATCTTCCGGGGCACCTCGAACGACAATGTCATCGAACTGGGCGAGATCCTGCGCGAATTCTTCGCCGAAGACGGGATGACGCGCGCCTTCTATACCTCGGGCGGGTCCGACAGCGTGGAAATCGCCCTGCGGCTGGCGCGCCAGTATCACAAGGTGCGCGGCGAAGGCGGGCGGGTGAAGTACCTGTCGTTGAAGAAGGGCTATCACGGCACCCATACGCTGGGCGCCAGCGTGAACGGCAACGCCAATTTCCGCACCCAGTACGAGCCGCTGATGCCGGGCTGCTTCCACGTTCCCGCGCCCTATACCTACCGCAACCCGTTCAACGAAACCGATCCCGAGAAGCTGGCGCACCTGTGCATCGCCGCGCTGGAAGACGAGATCGCGTTCCAGGGCCCCGAGACCATCGCCGCCTTCATCATGGAGCCGATCCTTGGCGCGGGCGGCGTGATCCCCCCGCATGAAAGCTTCATGCCGGCGGTGCGCGCGATCTGCGACAAGCACGGGATCCTTCTGATCGCTGACGAGGTGATCACCGCTTTCGGCCGGTCCGGCGACTGGTCGGGCAGCCGTCACTGGGGCGTGAAGCCCGACATGATGACGACCGCCAAGGCGATCACCAACGGGTACTTCCCGTTCGGCGCCGTGATGCTCTCGGACCGCGTGGCCGAGGTGTTCGAGAACGACAAGAGCGGCAAGGCGGCCATCGGGTCCGGCTATACCTATTCCGGGCACCCGGTGGGGGCGGCGGCCGCGATTGCCTGCGTGAAGGAAACCCTGCGCCTGAACGTGAAGGACAACGCGGCGGCGCGGGGTACGCAGCTTTATGGCGGGTTGAAGAAGCTGATGGAGAAGCACGAGATCGTCGGCGACATCCGCGGCGGGCACGGCATGATGGCCGCGCTGGAGCTTGTGTCGGATCGTGACGCCAAGACGCCGCTCGACAAGAAGACCATCGGCGCCGTCCACCGCGCGACGTTCGACGCGGGCGTAATGGTGCGGGTGTCCGGACCGAACATCATCCTCTCACCACCGCTGATCCTGTCGGAAGCCGAGGCTGATACCATCATCGACGCGCTGGATACAGGCCTGTCCGCAGCGCGGTGAAGGCGGAAATCACATCGGGCCGCGCGCACTTACGCGGCCCGATCCGTATCGAACCCAACATCAGATCACCGCCCCGCCCGGAGCATACCCGGGCAGCGGCCGACCCTCCCGTCACGCCAAAGGCGTGCCTTCGGCGCGATGAGGGCGCTTTGCTGAGGTCCCGCTCCGGGCTAATGGCGCGCAGGTGTCGGAGCCTCGCCCCGGAACCAGCGCTGAATCGACCACCCAGGGTCAGGCGCTGCCCTTCCCGACCGACACTCTTTGTCGCCCGTTTTTTCGGCAAGACAACCGCGTCAGCGTCCCGCATGAAAAAATTGTATACAAAAATCCTTTACAGCGTACAGAACTCCCTTCTAGCGTAGCAGCATCAGGAGGACCAATGCCCCACACGCTACGCCAACAGATCGCGGACCTTGTCCTGAACGGAGAGCTCAAGCCCGGCGACCGGCTTGACGAACAGTCTCTGGCCGACCGTTTCGGCGTTTCCCGCACGCCCATCCGCGAAGCGGTGCGCCAGCTCGCGGCCTCGGGCCTGATCGAGATCCGCCCGCGCAGGTCGGCCGTCGTCCGCAGCTTCGACCGGACCGAACTGAACGAGGCCTTCGAGGCCATGGGCGAGATCGAGGCCCTGTGCGCCTCCCGCGCCGCGGTCCGGTTCAACGAGGCCGAGCGCCTGCGCCTGCGCGCCCTGATCGCCACGTCCGAGGACATCAGCGCGCGGGCCGACAGGTCTGCCGCGCTGGAGATGGATTTCGAATTCCACGGCCTGCTGCACGACGGCGCGCGCAACTGGATGCTGAAGGCCGTGGCCGAGGAAACCCGGCTGAAGATCACGCCCTACAGCACCGCGCTCTACATCATGGAAGATTACGACGCCGATCTGGGTACGCCCCATCGGCAGCACAGGGCCATCGCCGACGCCGTTCTGGCGGGCGACGCGGATCTGGCCGGTTCGCTGATGCGCGAACATATCGCGCAGGCCCTGATCTCGCTTCAGGCATTTTTCGACAAGACGGCGGCGCGCGGCACTGCCCGGAAACAGGAGGGCAAGGCCCGATGACACATGTCTATAACGGCCCCGGCTACGCGCCGATGTACGCAACGGGCGCCATGTGCGCGACATCCCATCCCTTCGGCGCGCGGGCCGCGATAGACATTCTGGCCCAAGGCGGCAACGCCGTGGATGCGGCCGTGGCTGGGGCGGTCGTGCTGGGCTTCTGCGAACCGGCGATGACCGGCCTGGGCGGCGATGTCTTCGCGCTGATCCACGATGCAAAAACCGGCGAATGCCGCGGCCTGAATGGATCGGGCCGGGCGCCCGCCGCGTTGCAGGCGGCGGATCTGCGGGCGCAGGGGATGACCGCGATACCGCTCGATTCCGCTCATGCCGTGACGGTGCCGGGCGCGGTCAACGCGTTCGACCGGCTGATCGCGGATGACGGCCGGCTGGACCTTGCGGCGGTGCTGGCCCCTGCCATCCATTACGCCGAAACCGGCGTGCCGGTGCATCGCCGCACGGCCTTCGACGCGAGGGATTTCGGCGACCGGCTGAAAGGCGCGGGGCGCACGCATTTCCTGAAGGACGGCCGCCCCTACCGCGAGGGCGAGATATTCTTGGCCAAGGGACAGGCCGAGGCGCTGAAGCTGATCGCGACCGAAGGCGCCTCGGCCTTCTACGAAGGCCCGATCATGGACGACATGCTGGCAACGCTGAAAGCCGAAGGCGGCCTGCACACGGAAGCCGATTTCGCGGCCACCGCAGCCACGTCCGTCACCCCGATCCGCCGCGCCTACCGTGATCACGACCTGGTCGAGCTTCCACCCAACGGGCAGGGCGCCACGGCCCTGCTGATCGCGGCGTTGCTGGAGCGGTTCGACATGGCCGCGCTGGACCCCAACGGTGCCCAGCGGGTGCATCTGGAGGCAGAAGCGACGCGGCTGGCCTATGGCGCACGGGACAAGTTCATTGGCGATCCGGGTGACGGCGCACTGGATCTGGACGGCATGCTGTCGGACGCGGCGGTGGATGCGCTGGCCGCGCAGATCGACACGCGGCGCGCGGGCACGCTGGTCCAGCCGCGGGCCGAGGCGCTGCACAAGGACACGATCTACATCACCGTTGTCGATGACGACGGGCTGTGCGTGTCGCTGATCTATTCGATCTTCTGGCCCTATGGCTCGGGGCTGGCGACCGAGCGCTACGGGATCAACCTTCAGAACCGCGGCGCCGGGTTCACGCTGCAAGACGGGCATGTCAACGAACTGGCCGGCGGCAAGCGGCCCCTGCACACGCTGATCCCCGGTTTGCTGGAACGCCCGGGCGATTACGCGATACCCTTCGGTGTCATGGGCGGCCCTTACCAGGCCACCGGCCATGCGCACCTCGTGTCGAACCTTGTCGACTACGGAATGGACATCCAGGCGGCCATCGATGCGCCGCGGAGTTTTCTCGACATCGCGACCGGCGAGCTGGAGCTTGAAACCACTTTCAGCGACGCCGTCGCGGCCGAACTGGCCCGGATGGGTCATACCATCACCCGCGCGCCCGTCGGCATGGGCGGGGCGCAGGCCATTCGCCGGGACGTTGCCACCGGGCTTCTGACGGGCGGCAGCGATCCGCGCAAAGACGGGTTCGCACTGGGGGTCTGAACGATGAGCGATCGGGAACGCACAGGGCAGGGCGGCGTCAGCATCGTGGGGATCCTGCGCGGTCTGGCCGGGCTCGCGGTGATCACGCTGCTGTCGGCGCAAATCGTGATCGTGGCGCTGCGCTATGTCTTCTCGATGGGCGCGCCCTGGGCCACGGACCTGCTGACGTACCTGTTCTTCATCATCGTCTCGCTGCCGTTGGCGGGCGTGATCCTGCGTAACGAAAGCGTTCGCGTCGACGTGATCAGCCAGCGCTTCCCGCGGGCCACGCGGCGGTTCATCGACCGGTTCGCGCTGCTGGGCCTGCTGTTCCCCGCGATGGCCTGGGCCGCGTGGAAGACGGTGCCGATGGTCCAGACGTCGTGGCGTGTGCTTGAAAGCTCTCCCACCCTTGGCGGTTTGCCCGGCTTCTTCATCCTGAAGACGATCACCGCGCTGGTCTTCGTCATGCTGGCGGCCCTTGCGCTGCTTCTGGGCCTGCGCCCGAGCCTTTACCGCGGGAGCGACGATTCATGAGCGGTGCCCTTCTGATCCTGCTGGGAGTCCTGCTTCTGGGCGGTATCCTGTCCGGTGCGCCGGTGTCCTTTGTCCTGATCGGCGTGCCGACGCTGATCGCCTTCCTTGGCGCGACGTTCGGCCATTTCGATCTGGGCTTCCTTGCGGCTTTCCCGTCGCGCGCCTTCGGGATCATGACCAATGACGTGTTCCTGTCAGTGCCGCTTTTCGTGCTGATGGGCGGGCTGCTGGAAAAGTCCGACATCGCCAAGCGGATGATGCTGACCGCGGGCGCGCTGTTCGGCGACCGCGAAGGCGGGATGGCCTATGCCGTGGTGATCGTGGGCGCGCTGCTGGCCGCATCGACCGGCGTGATCGGCGCCTCGATCTTCATGCTGGGCCTGATCGCGATGCCCGCGATGTTGCAGGCGGGGTATTCGAAATCGCTGGCCTCGGGAGTGATCTGCGCCTCGGGCTCGTTGGGGCAGATCATCCCCCCATCGATCCTGCTGATCCTGCTGACCGACCAGATCTCGTCCGCCTACCAGGCCGGGCGCCGGTCGGCCGGCGAATGGGCGGTGGAACCCGTGTCGGTCGGCGACCTGTTCGCCGGGGCCTTCATTCCCGGTCTGCTGCTGGTGGCACTTTACATCCTCTACGTCTTCTTCATGTCGAAACGGCGGCCCGACACCTGCCC
>TARA_R110002020_G_scaffold276023_1_pt1 | contig 11511 bp, 10 predicted proteins | sample TARA_R110002020 | Tara Oceans TARA_R110002020 (sample SAMEA4396489) | marine metagenome | biome: Westerlies Biome; feature: [MES] marine water layer (ENVO:01000295) within the mesopelagic zone...; material: water (ENVO:00002006), including particulate matter (ENVO:01000060) such...
AATCCATCGAACTCTGTCGTGTCCTGAATACGTAGCATCTCCTTCGCAGACTCAACTGCCTCTTGAAGGCTTACAATGCTATATTTACCTACCTCTATCATTTCGTTTGAACGTCACGTTGAATATTTGAATCCTCTTGGGAGTTTGATATCTTATTGATAGGAACTCTCATAGAGTCTAATATAGTTCCCCTTCTCACAAGGTCTTCGATACGCTTCATAGCATCGTTTGTGATAGGATAATCATCGTGGTCAAAGCTAAACTGAGGAACACTTGTAGGGTCTTCAAAAATACCCTCAACCAACGGGTACTTAATCTTTGAATCGTATATCTCTAAGTAGCCCCTTGTAGTGTCGTACAGAAAGTGTACGTTCTTTTTTTGAGCCAGCTTATGAATCCTTTGGTTTCGTCTTGAACTTAATTGCATACGTGTACGAACCTTCCAAAAAGCATCGTCACCCTTGATACTCCCTACATACATAAGACCGTCCATCTTGTCGTTGATTTCTACTGTACGTGGAATCTCAAACAAGTTGTAGCAGTCATCCTGCTGTAGCTTCTTCTTGTACTCAGGATATACTCTCTGAATAAAGTTAGGGTGTACCCTTGTGTTCTTACGGTACATCTCGGTAATGGCGAATGCTCTTGCAGCGTTTAATACTGTAAGCATTGTACCAACATCGTATCGTGACTCATCGGTGAAGATTCCACCCTCATCAGCCATCTGTATCAATTCTATGCACTCAAGAGTTTTCAATGTACTCGTATATTAGTTCTTCAAACAATTCTTCAAAGGTCACATCGACCTCCCAATCTATTTCTATATTTCCAGAGATACTCATCATGGGTTGTCAATCATCTCTCTATCAGCAATCTGATATTGGTTAGGATCACGAACCTCTTGGTAGAACATCTTAACAGCCTCGTCTGTAAGTCTATTTAGCAGTGTCTCGCTGTAGAATAGGTTTAAATCAAGAACACTGTCCGTAACATCAATAACCACTTTAGGCTTTCTAATGTAGTCTACGTCTACCGAAGGGCAGGTTGCGTTCTGAGGATGCATAAGGATAAAGTTCTTATGCTGATTAAATCTTGGCTCGTCAATAGTAGGCTGTCCAGACTTAGATATTCTTCTATCACTCTGTAGATACTTAGCCCAATTTTCCTCAACCGCCCTTAATACAAAGTCGGAAGGGTTTGCTGGTGCAACTCCTACAGTAATAGGAGTGTTCATGGTTGGATCAGCAGCATCGTAAATCTCATACTTAAACTCACTTATTTGTTTTAGTATGATAAATTGTTGAGGGTTAGCAGCAGATAAATCTACGCTATGAACGTAGTCACCGCTTCTTATTTTGTTGGGTCTAAAAAACTCAACAACCCCTGGCGTACCTGCCTCTATTTTGTATGGAGAGTATCCGTCTGTAGAGGTATCGTACATATAAGACTTGATAGCCAATACGTGTAGATAGTCAGGAAGCATACTGTCCGTACTTAAATGCTGAGTAGTAACCGATCCTGTATTCGGTGTAACTGAACCAGAGGTTGCGGTAATTATCGTATTTACTTGAGTTGTTGATGGTATTGTGTTAACGGTAAACTCCACACCGTTCAAGCCTGTACCGCCAACTGTATCAGAAACCGTAAAGGTATCTCCAAGAGTTAAATTGTGTTCAGCAGCAAAGTTAAATTCAGTTACAAAACCTGTAATTACAGAGGCAATAGGAACAGCGACAGTTCTAAACCTATCGTTATTTATAAGAAGCCTCTTGTCGATAACCATTAGCTCAGACAGTTCATCGAACTCCTTCTGAGTGTCCATACCACGATACTTGTTTTCTATAATACGTAGGAACGCATTATCAAACGCACGTTGCATCTTGGCATCGCTTACGTAATCCGAGTAGCTGTTATCTATCTTATCCTCGAATAATTTTGAAAGATCTAATCCTGTGACCATTGAACAAAGATACGCAATGTTATGGACACATAAAAAGAAAGCCCCAACCGTTAGGTCAGGGCTTCATAAAGAGGGTGTGTCTAATTGTTACTCAGACAACTCTATTCCATTCTCCTCTTCGTATGCGTGGATTCGTTCAATTGCCTTGTCAAGGTCGGCAGGGAACTTACCCTTTAGTTTATACTTCTTGTATAGTTTTGTAAAGTGCGCTCTTTTCTCGGCAGGAGTGATGTCATCCTCCTCAACCTCGTTTATCTCATTGAACGCTGTATCGTCACCACCGTCAGCAAGTGAACGTACAAGGTTGTCATACATCTGTGAATTATCCTTGAAGAACAATGCGATGTCATCCTCATCTTTACCTATAAGAACATCACCGATGTAGAACTTGTCTGCGTCTTCTGTAACAAATCCAGATACAATTCCCTTGTTTACATACACCAACATCTCAACCTTCTTAGCTACTGAACTCTTGTTCAATGAACCAAATGTCTCAATAAACCTTGATGTGTTAGGCTCTGATAATAAAAGACCTCCCTCAATATCCACAAGCGTAAGCGTGATATCATCATCGCTCATATCTCTTGGGTCTTGCTTGAAGAAGTACATAACGTCCTTTCTTTCAGCCTCTGACATACCATAAATAGTTGATACTACACGGTTTACGCTTACAGTCTTTGCTCTCTTCTTGTCTTTAGTGGCGGCAATCACCTCAATGGTAAACCTTGATCCGTCTTTTCCTTTACCGTTGATATCTTCAACCATAGGGTGATTCATCCAGAAATCAATTTCATCTTCAGCATCCTCTACTGACTCACCGAAGATTTTACTTTCTGTAGCAAGCTCTCCTGCAAATCTAATGTCTCCCCTATTTGTAGTTAAGTTACCAGGCTTTATCTCTCCGTACTGATTCAAGGAGATGTTTCTACCCTTTAAACTGTAGGTAGCCGTTAGGGTTACGGCTTGTTTAATGTGATTTACGCCTTTAGGTTTTATCACCGCAATTTCTCTTTCCATTTTAAAGTATTAGTTAATTAACAACATCAAATATAAAAAAAAGAGGTGACAAAATGCCACCTCTTCTTAAAATTAACTGATTAGTCTTAGCAATTAATCCTGTCCAAGGATTTCTTCTGCTGCTGTTCCGTCTGGGTCTAAGCCATTTGAAACATTTAGGATTTCAGTATTCAAAGCTGCATAAGCAGTTCCGCCCTCATCAAGGAAAAGCATTAAGCTTACAGCCTGATCATCTGTTTGGTGATTAAAACCTCCGTAGCCTTTTGGCAACATTAGTTCAAACTCCCAAGATGTGTACAATAGACCTGATGTAGGAACTGTTGCGTCAAAGGAATCTTTAACACCTTCAGATGCAAGGATTGCTCCCATGTTAACGCCAGCAGTTCCAGCTAAAGCAGGAGTAGCAGTAGCATTAAGAAGCCCACCAATGTTAATCAAAGGATTAGTTAATGTTGAGTAAATCTGAACAGTTGAAGCACTTCCACCAAGAGTAACATCAAGACTTCCGCCACTAACGTAAGCAGTAATCAGTGTTTTTAATTTGGTTACAACGCTATTAACACCAGCCGCTACGTCAGCAGCGTCAGCAGTATAACTAACAGCTACTTCTCTACGAGCATCAGCTACATACTGAACAAGAGTGAATCTGTACTCAAGTCCAAGAGTAGGTGTAGCAGGAGTTACTGTGATTAAACCAGTTGCAGCGTTGGCAGCAGCAGTTCTTGTCATCTTTTGGATTTTTTTCCATTGGAATGAAAAGCCGTCTACCGTAACAACACCGTCAGCTACGTCAAATGCAGCAGCAACAACGTCTGTTGTGTTTAAAACGATTTCGATATCTTTATTCATTTTTTCTAAGTTTTTTAAGATTTATAAATTAAGCTATCAATTCAATCATTCCAGAGAACTTACCGATCATGTCGATTCCGTTGTCAGCCATAACGTCACATCTGTGAGCGTCAACTGAACTTACGATATCAACTGAGTAATCTTTAAAGTTCTCTGCTGTAGGTACTCCAGCGTCAGCCATACCTTTAATGTAACCAGCGTAGAACTCAGAAGGTCCTCGGTAGATTTTTTCGATAGCAGGTGCAAGTCCACCACCTTTAACCTCAATTGGATCAAGGTCAAGAGCAAACAATGTGTGCTGCTGACGGTAAGGGTTGCTAAGTCCAGCAACTGTAGTTAACTCTGGGAAGAACTCAGTGTCGTTAAGAACTGGAAGCTCTACCATTGCTACTTCAACACCAGCGATAGCGTACATACGTACATCAACTCCTTTTACTTCAGAACCACCGAATGTGTTCATAGAACCAGCATTCTCAATGTATCCGTCAGTGAAAGTTCGCTGAATGTGTTGCATCATACCTCTTCCCATAAACAAAGTCAATGGAGTGGTACGGCTTGCCTTACGGCTCCATACATTAGCAAGGAAGTTGTCGAACTGTGCTTGAGTCAAAGCAGAAGCAAGTGGAAGGTACTCACCACCTCTGTTGATGATAGACCATCTTACACCACCGTTCATGTCAGAAAGACCACCTACTTGAGATGTCCACTGAGCTTGGTTTGAGAACAACATTTGTTTTTCCATCTGACGAAGGAATCGCTGAACCATAAGGTCAAGTTGTGCATCTCCCCAGAACTGATCTTTGTAATAGATACGAGACTTAATGTTCTCTCTTCGAGAAGCTAAGTAAGTATCACGCTTAACAGCAGAATAGTTGTAGATTAACTCAGGGAACTCATACAATGGAGATTTTCCATCAGAGTAGAAGTTCGGAGAGCTGTCTCCCAATACCTTTACATAAGCATTAACAGCAAATGCAGTTTGCATAGCAGCGATAGTTGACTCAGTTGCTTCAATAGTAATAGAACCAGGAACGGTTGCGATTACTTTACCTGATACACTGTGGTCAGCAGCTACTACAACATCACCAACACGGAAAGTGTCAACTGCTGTTGGAGGAGTTCCTTGAGGAGCAAGAGAAAGAACCATAGTAGTTCCAACTGGAGCAGCCTGTACAGATATTTGAGCAATAACGTGTCCACGACCCATTACTGATTTCTCGTACTTGTCAGTGTCGAACTGCTTTCCGCCTCCGAAAGGCATATTTAAAATGTTAACGATCATTCCGAACTTGTTGTAACCTCCTGAAAGGTCATATACATTTCGGAAATCGTTACGATCAGAAAGTGACCGAATGGTCAAGTTTTCTGCTACGTTTAAAGGGCTATTTTGTGCCATTTTAGATTTCTTTTAGTTTTTTATTAAAGTGTAATGTTCCCTCCATTTACACCCCTCCTACCTGCGGCATCGCCTCTCGCCTTTAGGTATGCGTTGTAATCATTAGACTTGCCTCCTACTTTTGTGGTTTTTAAACCCGTTCTTTTCGGTGCAGCTCTTTTGATAAACTCTGCCTTTTGACCTTTAACCTTGCCTTGGTGAACTTTATTCTGAAGGACATCCTTCTTGTATAAGTCCCACGCAGCGAAGTCAAACATCTTATTGACATTCACAGTACCGTCTTGGTTGACGAAACCTATTTTTCCTGAGACTACGTGATCGTGAATAGCTTTGGTCATGTCTTCGGTAAGATTTAAACCGTAATAACCCTTACCCTTCATCGAATTAGTAAGTCCCACAAATTGCTCGTGATTTTGTTTCTGTATCTGTTGCATTCTCTTTTGTTGCTCGGCAGACTGTTCGTTAGCCTCAAACGCAACATTCTTTATTCTTGACTCTTGCTCGGATTTCATATCTGCTCGCATCTTACGAGTTTCAATTTTTTTCTGAACAGGAGAAAGGTCATCGAACCTATCCATCTCATACTCAATCTCTTCCTCTGTTAGGTCAAGGTTTTTAATACCCATCTCGTACACCTTCTTGTCAGGCATAGCGTCATAGTCCTTGTCTAACTCAAAAGATTTTAAGTACTCTCGGAAGTTACCGTTGCCAGACTGCTTAAACTTTAAATACCCATCTATAAGAGGGTCGCTTAATACAGCCTCTGCCTGTGAAACCTTTTGCTCCATCTCTTGAAGCTTTTGTGTTTCAGTAACTTTAGGTTCTTCTTTGTTAGGCTCATTGTTAAATGAGAACGGGTCTTTCAAGATTGATTCTTGATTAGACTCCTCGTCTTCTTGGAGTACAATATCCCAAGCGTCTTCATCGGAAATATCGGAGTTACCCTCACGCTCTTTTACAGCATCGATTTTTTTCAAGTCTTCAATTGCCTGAGACTTTTTGCCCTCAAGCGTCTTTGACTTCATTTCCTCAATCTGCTCGGAGAGTTCGTCCTCTTCCTTGCCTGGGTTGTCTTCCATAAGCTTTGAGATGATGGATTGCTCCTCATCTTGCTCAAGAGATACGTCTACATCATAATTCAAAGAACCCTGATCCTTTTCTTCTTCAGTGTTCACGTTGTTGTCATCTAAGACAACATCTTCGTTCATTTCTTCCATTTTACAAAGTTATATATAATTTATTGATTTACAATACTATACACACTAACCGCCAAGCCCCTCTTCTTGACGTTGCTGTTCTCCTGCAATTTGAGCCTCCTGATCGACAATAGGCTGCATCGTTCTTTGCTGTAGATTAGCTGATTCTCTTGCGTTTCTACCCTGCTCTGCCATCTGCTGTTGCTGCATAGAGAACTGTCTTTGCTTCTCAGCCTCTGCCTGTTGCTGCAACATAGCCATCTGCTGTTGCTGCTCCTGCTGCATCTTACGCTTCTTGATCTTCATAGTCATGGTGTCTTTCAACTCAGTGTATGTTCGTGCAGTCTCAAGTTCGATGTAGTCATCCCAATCAAATCCTGTCTTGTCTGCGTTCTGAGCCATAGCCTGTGCAACGGTAAGTAGTCTCTGTCTTGACTGCTCATCGATAACATCCTCAATATCAACCTTAACCATCATATCCTCCAATTGAAACTCTGTCGTGTTCTTAAAGAACTTAATAGCATCCTCAGAAAGCATTACTTCAGCAGCCTCTTCACCGTCCATATCCATCAACATAATCTTAGCCTTGTTAAGTATATACTGAAGTAGATACGTGTAGTAGGTCATAAACCCATCGTAGTATGTTGCCATACCTAATTGGTTTTGGCTGATAGACTGCTGTTGCGAACCGTAACCTACATAGCTTGTAAGTTGACCCATAGACACTTTAGATGCGTTGATGATTTCTTTCATCATTCGCTCCTTCTCTTGAATCAACTGAGTGTAACGCATTACGTTCTGGTCAAGAGTCATATCGACAGTCTCAACCATTCTCTGTCCGTCAAGTACGTTAGGGTCTTCCCCATCTGAACCATCAGTAACGTGCATACCGTACTTCTTCAAGTTGGCTACAAGTTCACGTACAGTATCTCCCTCTCCAAGTTTATGTCCGTTTATCAGGTAAACCTTACCAAGGTCTTTACCTATGTTCTGACGAATCTTATACTCGTATGCATCTATATCGTCCTGTAACTTTTTCATTCTATCAACGACAGAACGATTCATCCCCATCATCATGTTAGGGATAAATGTACGTACAGGTAGCATAGGTCTACTTGGGTTCATTGAGTCATAGACCACGTTGTAGTCCTGACCGTAATCTGTAAGGATAGCGTTGCCAATTATAGTTGCTCTGTCTATCCTTAGGTAGCTGTAACGCTCTGAGTCGTTTCCGTGAATAGGGGTAACTTCCTTTCCGCCTTTTTTACCTTTCTTAACTTTTTTGTCATCTGGGACCTCTGTAATCCAAAACCCTGTAACAACGGCAACCTGTCTGTAGTTTCTTCCATCAGGACCTCCCCACCAGTTAAAGCCAACACCAGAGCCGCTTGAACTGTTGTAGTGATTAAGCAATTCAAATCCAGCACCAGGATCAGTCAATGATAAGTCCTTAACTAAATCTCTCTCTTCATCTGTAAGGTCGTATCTGTAGTAAATCTCTTCAGGTGTCATAAACGATACCCAACCTACAAACTCAGCCTTTTCATTATAGTCTGAATCATTACTGAAGTCAACGATAAGATTGTAAGGTGGAATAATCTCTGTGTATGGTCTTCCGTGCATCTCGTCCACATACACTCCGCAGTATCTTCCCACAGCGCAGTCTGTAAACGCTCTCATCATCTGGTCTTTCAACCTGTTTCTATTTACGATGTCATTTATGAGGTCAAGACCGTACTCCTCCATCTCATCGATAGGAGACTTCATTACCTTCTCTACAGCCTCGTCCATGTCAACATTGTTGCCGATACCCTCTGGGAAGAAACCCATACCGTAATCCTGCTGAACCCCATTAAAAAACTCAGCAAGATCTCTCTTGAGTTTAATCATCTGAACCTGCTCCATCTTCTTAGAGATTTTAGAAGGCTCCAGGCTCTCTATCGCAATCTTAGTGGAGTTAAGTACCTTTCTGATACCTCCACGCATATACTCTACAAGTTCAAATATTTGCTCACCCTTTACGTATGGAGCAGGAAGCTCACCGCCTTTATCGTCCTCTGTTAGGTATGCGAAGTTGAAGTTCTCCTGCGTACCCATAAAGTATCGGTAGTTGTTGATAATCTGATCAACTGGAGATGACTCTGCCCATCTTTTTGTACTCCTCTTACCCTCATTTTTTACCTCGTCTATATTAGAGGCTATGTTATAGTTTGTAGATATAAACCTTACATTTTGAGCGTACCAGTTCTCAATTGAACCGTACTCTTTCTCTATTTTTTTCTTATCAAAATAGCTGTCGGGTCTGTCGTAAACTATCTCGTTACTATGGCTGTTGTCCAGTATCATCTGTTATAAATTTTAAAGCGGCTAAAGGGAGTTCAAATACCCTCCCGTCAATGTGTCTTATTACTATTGCGTAAGTGTTTAATCCATTATTTATATCGCCCTTGTAACCAATCGCAAGGAACTCACCTGTCCTATCGTTACCATCTCTACCAACCCACCTCACGCTTCTTCCTTTGGCGTTCTCGTGTTCCATGTACTTACGCTATTTTTAGTAGGTAATTCTCCGCTATTTTCAAATATCGGTATTTTTTGCCACTTTGTCACCCTACGACCTGATTCATCGGTGGTTATGTAGCTTACTTCCTTGTACTTTACAGACACTTTCTTGTTAGATTTCTTGTACTCGTCCCTATCGTATAGTTCGCAAGATACAAGCGCATCTAAAAGGTCGGTGTTACTTACGTGAAACTCAGGAAGCTGGTTTATTATCTCAAGCAGCCATATCTTATCTGCGTGAGTTCTTAGGTACTCAAAGAAGAAATTGTATATGGTGTCTCTATTCCACCTGTCCTTGTGAAATCCTTTGGCAGCCTTCCTGTCAAATGACTTAGCACCCGTTATAATAGGCTGACTCGCAAGGTAAGACCATGCACCACCCTGTCTGTATTGGTCAATAAGAACCCTGCCCTCGTTACGTTCGATCATGTTCTTGCAGTCGTTGTAGTAACGCTGTAGCAGCATAGTCTCTTGGTAGATAGTAATAGGGTCGTTTGTTCTCCGTTGATAGTACGCAACGTATTCTTGTGTGCTTGGACGTTTGACTATCGTGGAATGAACAGAACGCTTACCTGTGCTTAACGCCTTCTTGGTATCCATACTGTCTGTATCTACCATAGGAATAGGGTCAGTTCCAGCCCTGTACTCCTCCCCGTTAACAGGGTGTTCAAGTATGGTAAACATACCCTTGGGATTAGCTATGGCTATAACCCTTCCTCCCTGTTCCGCTAAACTGTATGTGTTTACGGGTCTTGGGGTTGCTATTATTCTTTTCTTCTGTGCGTTTATTTTTGGTAGAATATCTTCAGGAATGATACCAACATTATTCATCTCAAAGATGTCGTTAATGTCTGTTGGGTATGACTTTATAAAACCAATTAAGTCCCTCTTGTCTTCAGACTTGTCAAGGTACTCTCTACGCTTTTCAATCCACTCTTTAGCCCCCTCTTCGTCATCCCATCCGTTTGGGCAGAAGTTGTAAAGTCTCCCTGTTTGATTTCCGTTTTCATCATACTCTGGCGCACGACTAACGCCCCTTGTTCCAGGGATGAATACAGTCCTTACGTTCATCTCGGAGGCGTTCTTCCACATCAACTCAGCCTCCTTGATACCATCGTCAGAAACAATACCAGCAGATCCCCCAAACACAACAGGTGCTATCTTTTCAAAGTCATCCTGAAGACAGGCTTGTATCGACTGACGTACCTCGGATGCGTAATCATGTAGGAACAACTCATCGATAAATGCGTGGTTTGCTCTTTCAGACTCAAAGTTAGCCGCATCCTTACGTGAATCACTTGTTTGCCTTGCGAGAATGTTTGAGTTATTGCCAGATGTAAGACCCGTGTTGTCTTTTATGTCGATGGTCATGTAACCAGTAAGTCTCTGAGACTTCTTCTCTGGTCTAATCCATTCATCAAGCCCTGCGTAGGCTACGGCAAGCTTTTCGTTAAATAGCTTCTCTGTCTTGCTTCTGTTGTTAGATGTTAGGAGCGATGTCGAACCTGGCTCGGTCATAGCCTTCCAAAGTGGAACGCCAGCACCAAACAAAGCCGAAAGACCTATACCCCTTCTCTTGTATATGCAGATATCTAATCCAAGCCTTGTAGCCTCGTAGTATTCGTCAATAACAAACTCGTCTACCTGTCTCCACCAAGGGTGAATAAGACTACCCCTTGGCTGCTTAATCTTGACTTGGGTTAAGTAGAAGTAGTGAAGTCCCTTTAGACCTGCGTGTCCTTCTACCCATCTCTCCTGCTCCTGTAACCACCACTTGGCTTCTTCAGCCTTTGACATACCTTCAGGTTTGCCTTCGTAAACAAACTTTGGTGGCTTTGGTTTGCCGTTTATGATTATTTCAGGACCCTTCCCCTTGGTCATTAAGATTGTTATTTGTTACAAAAATAGTTATTTAATTTAATATAAATATATATGTCTGTATCTATATCTTTATCCTTACGTCCTTACAAGGACCTTACAAGGGGCTTAATCCTATTAATTTTTACGTTGTTATTTTTATTATCTTTGTCGTGTTCCTTTCTCCTTCCTTGGGGTAGTGCTTTCGGGTACTGCCCCTTGTTTTTTTAAAATGTTTATATTAGCGGAATGGCAAATAAACGAATGAGGCTTTCCTCTGAGGAGATAGACCTAATAAACGAACATAGAGGATCTGACGTAACCAACATCAACGGTAACACGGCACTTGATTTTCACCTTGCAGAACGTGGTATAGATAAAGAAGATGTGGTCAGTGTTAAGCACTGGCAGTCTGCAAGCGGAGAGTTTAGATTTTCAATAGTAACAAAAGAAGACTCTGGAGTAAACGGTAGGATTATCGAAGACACCTTCGATGACATACTTGAAGACATTAAGTCTTGGTCACCTACATTTACACCGATAAAAAGAACTCCGTTAGCAGACCCCCACTGTTTGGTGATAGACCCTGCTGACATACACGTAGGTAAACTGGCTTCCCTTGATGAAACAGGTCAGTCCTACGATATGGAGAAGGCAGTCAGCCAAGTAGATAC
>TARA_R110002020_G_scaffold325924_1_pt1 | contig 11503 bp, 9 predicted proteins | sample TARA_R110002020 | Tara Oceans TARA_R110002020 (sample SAMEA4396489) | marine metagenome | biome: Westerlies Biome; feature: [MES] marine water layer (ENVO:01000295) within the mesopelagic zone...; material: water (ENVO:00002006), including particulate matter (ENVO:01000060) such...
CTTCACAGCTTTTTCCTCGCTATTATATGGATGGCTATAAAAAGTTGGTCACTAAAGATGGAATGTACGGATCAAATCCACCTTGGGGTCTTTTGACAGCCATTGACATGAGTACTGGGAAGAAAAAATGGCAGGTTACTTTAGGGGAAATTGATTCGTTAAGCGCCCAGGGATTTGCTCCTACCGGCACCGAAAATTATGGTGGTCCTGTAGCTACAGCTGGTGGTGTCCTTTTTATCGCAGCTACAAAGGATGAGAAAATCAGAGCTTTCGATAAGGAAACTGGTGAAATTCTTTGGGAAGCTAAACTTCCTGCTTCGGGACACGCTACCCCGGCAGTATACGAAATGAACGGAAAGCAATTTCTTGTAATCGCCTGCGGAGGTGGAAAAGGAACGAAGAGCGGGGATGCTTATATAGCTTTTGCTTTGCCAGACTAACGTGAGATTTTAACTTTTGTAATAAGCTGATTTATTATTCATTAGACCGTCAATGGAAAATTTTCCGCCTCCAAAAATCAGAATTCCCACGAAAATGGTAAAGTACAACAGGGGCAATTCTTTTCTGCCAAAAGGATCAGCTGCATGAGCTACAAAGGCAGCTGTGAGCATAGTTATCATGAGAGGAATGACTGCTAGTCTAGTTTTGAAACCTATAATCAAAAGAATAGAGCAAAGAAACTCTGCAAATACTGCCAGTGATAGAGAAGCTACAGGTCCAATTCCTATAAAATCCATGAATTTGATAGGTTCATCTCCGAAAAGGCGCGTGAGTTTAGGTATGCCATGAGTCAGCATCATACCTCCAGCTCCAATTCTCATTATTAAAAGTCCTAAGTCCTCTAGCAGTGTTTTTTTCATAAGTTTAGATCTTTCGGTTGGCTTAGTTCTAAACTATACTTTCTAGGTTATATGTCGATGTATTTTTACATAACCTGCGCTATAGCTTTATGACAAAAAAAATCGACAGCCAAATTGACTGTCGATTTTCCCTTAAAAGAGCAACTGTTACTATTTTATTTTCCTTTTTTGTTAATCATGGTCATTACAGTACCGCCGATAATCTTAAGATCGGTAAGTAAGTTCACCTGCGTCAAATACTTAAGATCCAGAAGGACTCTCTGACACATTTCTTCTACAGTCTCCGCATAGCCAAAATCAACTTGGCCAATAGAAGTAATCCCTGGACGCAAAGTCAATAGCTGGGCATATTGAGGCTGTCTTGCAACAATCTGCTTTATAAAATGAGCACGCTCGGGTCTAGGTCCAACTACTGACATATCACCCATCAGCACATTGAAGAATTGAGGAAGCTCATCGAGGTGAGTCTTTCTCATGAAATTACCCCATTTGGTAATTCTAGGATCATTGTCCGTAGTCAACTGTGGTCCATTCACCTCAGAGTCTACAATCATACTTCTATACTTAAGAATGTAGAATGGTTCGCCATTTCTACCAATTCTTTCCTGCTTATAAAAAACAGGGCCTTTTGAAGTAAGCTTCGTAATAACTGTCAAAGCAATAAATACTGGAAGCCCTGCAAGAATCGCGATGGTTGAAAACAAAATATCGAAAGATCTTTTTACAAATCTTGTAGTAAGTTCTATTCCCTCATTTACAGTCTGTGAAACAGAATTTCTGGAAATATTTGTTAAAGCAAAAAGGTCAGGGATAATCCTTCCCGACTGGTAGCCTTTAAAAACAATTTCTTGTTGGTTTGATTGATTACGTATCATTAGTCTAGTCTTTTAAGTCAATTATTGTGGTGCTTAGTCTTATCCAATTGGGATGCCAAGCACAAACATGCCTAGTTTGGCTGTTTGGGAGTTATTTGGGGGGTTGTTAACATTTATTATGTGGAGGCTATCCACAGATCGAGCGTTTTTTTCCTAGTGGAACTAGATTAGGAACGGCTCCAATAAGCCTTGGTCATAGAGAGTGACTTGGAAAGTCCAAGCGGGAGGGAGCGATAGTGAAGTCCCAGTTTATAGCCAACCAATTTCGCCCCAGTTGTAATCAGACATTTTGGGATCAATAATGGATTATGCTTAAGTGTGTAGGTGAGTTCTGATTTGAGATATTTGAATCCTTCACTTTCTGCCCGGCCAAAGTTTTCAAAGATCCAATGGTTGTTGATATGGAAGACTCCAATATCAAAATACCGCTTAAATTCTTCAATGGCCGAATAATCATGTGAGTGGTATATTTTGGAATGCGAAAGGTATGCCAATTTCCATCCATTCAATAACATTTTACCTGCAATTAATACGTCTTCACCTAAAATTGAGCCTGTTGGGAAGCCATTGACAGCAAAAAAGGCTGTTTTCCTATAGGCAGCGAAAGAATTGGAACAGGAAATTGTTCTAATTCCGTAACGGTCAGCATCTTCTAAACCCCGGATTTTTGATTCTGCGGGATAATTAAAAAGTCTGGCATGAGTTTCCAAAACCTTCGCATTCTTGTGGGGAAGCTGACGGCCATAGACCATCCCGAGCTCAGGGTTATTTGCTAAACTCTCTACCATCACGCGAATGGCATCTGGCTCTGCTAGAATTGCATCTTGGGTAAGAAATACAAAAATATCTGCATCGGGAAAAGTCTCAGCAGCCATTTGCCTAGTGCCGCCATGGTCAAAATTCTTTTTGTCGATTTGAATTAAATCGCAAGTTTCCTCATTGATCAGATCCAAAGTACCATCAGTACTACCCGAATCGATGATTACCAATCTTGAAATAGGATAGGTTTGCATTGCCACACCAGCAAGTACATCTTTCCAGATTTTGCCAGCATTCAGGGTTGGGATAAAAATATTGACTTGCATAGCTTAAAAATAAATTTCTGTGATTTCTACTCCACCATAATTGGCAGTGCCCGATACGAGTTTTTCCTTTCCGACCGACGCTTTTCCTTTTCCCACGAAAAGTACCGTTTCTGTATTTTTAATTCCTACATATTCATTTCCCTCTAAGGTGAGTTTGTTGGGGTAGTGACTACGAAAGGCCTGATTTTCTTTTCCTCCAACTATAGATGTGATTTTGTTGTTTTTGACGACTAGCTCTGTAGAGTTATCATCAAAAATTGCCGTGTTATAAGAATTGATCTGGTTACCGATTATTTGGACGTTTCTAGCTGTTTTTCGAAGAATAATAGCTGAAGAATTTTGACTGAGAATCTCATTGTTTTCTATAAGTGCACCATTGGCCTGTGTGATTAATATAGCCGGATTGCTCGATTTGTTTACAATCTTATTTTCCTTCAACTCTATTTTGCCCTTTAGGTTAAGATTGAAATTGGCATGAGAAAAGCTGTTTTTTTCGATAGTAAACTCAGCAATATGAATGTCATTGGGAAGGGAAAGTGAACCCAGCACATTATCCCGGAGATGAATTTTCTGTGCTTTTGTATTTGCGATCAAATTAATGCTGCTGAATCTATTTTTCTCTAGCAGCAATTCCTCTAAATCCAACGTAATCTCTACTTGATTGTCTGCCCAGTTTTCCTTCCCCAATATAACTCCACAGCTTTCCACGTATATAGCAGGTCGGTTATTTCGGTAAGCTTCATTTTTATAAATCAACACATTGGATACATTAATCAATGTGACTATTCCAGAGCCATCCGGAGTAGATTCTCCTTTCACAAAACCATTTCCACAAGTGATGTTTTCTGTAATCACACATTCTATATCCTTTGCTTTTTCTTTGGATCGGTTGTTAATATCTATTGCATCCGAAGCATTCCCTTCCAGAATATTATGGGAGAAAATGTAATCCTTTTCTTTGCCGGAGTTTCCAAAAGCTACCTGAATCGCGGACATTCCATTGTGCCGGATGACATTGTTGATGACTTCTACTTTGCGGCTTCCGTGAATAAAAACCCCATTTTCTCCATTTTGATAAATCTCGGAGTTATGAATGGAAATTGTATTGCTGGACATAATCCGAATCCCCGTTCCCGGCTGATAGCTGTGAGTTTCCGTCCTTGGCATTCCGAAATGATGAATTCTTGTATTTGCAATCTCAATTCCACTTGACTGAAACGTCATGATGCCTGGATAAGCTCTCAGTTTCGTGGAATCGCCCGTTAGTTCTGTATTATAAATGCGGATTTGATGGCTTTTTAATAGGTAGATGCCTTCATTTTTGGATTCGCCTCTCAGAGAAACACTTACATTTTTCACACCTTGTCCGAGAATCAGGGGATTTGGAGAGTTTTGTTTCTCAATGGAATATTCACCCACTTTAGCTGATGGATGATGTTTGAGAGTTCCTTCTGCAAGGATATTTACGCCCGATTTAAGTAGGATTGTGCGAACCTGGTATTCACCTTCCGGGAAAAATACAGTCTCACCTTCCTTTGCCTGATTGATCAACGCCTGAATTGCCTCAGTTTGATCTTCTTCGGAATTAGCCAAGATGCCAAAGTCAAGGACATTTGTGTACTCTCCAACTTGCAGAGAATCAGATTGGCAGATTCCGGATAAGGGAAAAGTAAAAAGCAGAAAGAATGAAAGGTATTTAAGCATGGTTTGATTTAGGAAAGAATAGTATCCCATGTTTCTGCAGCTGTTTTCTCCCAGCTAAATTCCTGTGCTCGCACCAATCCTTTTACCATGCAATCCACATAGAATTCTTCCTCGTTTACAAGTTTTTCTATGCCCACTGCTATTGCAGAAATGTCTGTTGGCTCAACACAAAGTGCTGCGCCACCTGCTATCTCAGGAAGAGAGCTGGTATTGGATGTCAAAACGGGCGTGCCTGAAGCCATGGACTCTATGATTGGTAAGCCAAAGCCTTCCATCAGCGAGGCGAACAAAGTCGCATGGGCGCCTTTATATATTTTGGGTAAATCTTGCTCTTCGATAAAACCCAAAAACCGAACCCTTTTTTGAATTCCTAGACTGCCAATCAAGACATCAAGTTCTGGGTCGCTGTTTCCGGATAGAAAGAACATGAACTCATTTGGGATTCTGGCTTTGGCAAAAGCTGAAAGCATGGCAGGCACATTCTTGTTTTTACGTCTATTTCCTACATAAAGGAAGTAAGGTCTCGCACTTTCAAATTCTTCTTCATTATGGAGGAAATGATGGTCTACTCCATTATAAATCACTTTTATGAGGTCTTCGGGAATCCCAAGTATATTTACTAGCTGGCTTTTGCTAAAATGTGAAACCGTTATGATTTTCTTTGCTTTTGGCGCTAGTCTCGCGATCACCTGCTCATAATAGATCTTGTGAAGCTTAGAATAATAAAACAAATGCATCAAATCATGCACGGTAAAAATAAATGGCGTTTTCGAAAAAGCAGGAGGCATAAAAGAAGGACTGTAGAATACCTCTGCACTTGACTTCTTAATTTCCTCACCCAGCATCAAAGGAGAAAGCAAACTTCCCAACCCCATTTTACTCTGAACGTATTCGCAGGAAGCTTCAGCTGGAGCGTATTTCATGACTTCCTGGTACAGTCTACCGATTCCTGTATTACCCGCCCAGCGGCTATCGATCAATATCTTTTTCTGTCGATTCATAGGCCGAGTTTTATGTTTTTGAAGTTGATTTCCTGAAGACTTCCAATCAGATAAATCAGGCAGAAGTACATTACCACATCGTTGTCATACCCTGAATACAGAATCATCATAATGGCCAGAATTGGCAGAAATAGTGAAAGCCAAAGTCGTGGATTTTCCATTTTGCGCCAGCATTCCTGTGCAAACCAGATTAAAAAAGCAACGAAGGAAAAAAATCCAACGACGCCCATCTGCAAGTAAGTGGACAAAAATGTATTATGAATGTGAGATTCTCCCCGGTAGAAATCCGCGTATGTTTCTAGAAAGCCCGGTGCGCTGAGGAAGCCATTACCAAGCGGAGAAATCGTATCGAAATGCTGGAAAAAAGCCTTCCAATAGACTAGTCTGATACCCATTCCATCATTTGAAGAAGTCAAGGAGTCTACCCTGATTACTTTTTGTAGTACAAATGGGAGTGAAATGGCGATCAAAATAACTAGCACTATTTTCCATTTTTTACTGACAGAGGACCAAATCAACATGAAAACTCCAAGTATCAGCGCAACAATCGGCGTACGTGAAAGACTGAGAAACGCGATCAGAAATACAAAGACAATTCTCCAGGTCGAAAGCTTATTTTTCAGAACTATAGGGATCACGATGAATGAAAAACCCATCAAGGCAATGCGAGCTCCGAACATGTTTTTATCATCCAAGCCCCAATAAAAAAGCGAATCTCGATATAAAGTACTTGCTTGTCCCGAAGAGTCACTGCCAAGGATTAGGCTGAAATCGTAAGCTTGGTGATAGATCAAAAGCTGCACGAGGGAAAGTGCCAAGACGATAAGTAGAACAATGTCCAGTTTATTAATCAGTGATTCGTTGTCCCGTGAGCCAAGCCAATTGATGCTCAAAAAGAGAAAGCAGAAGTTGATGACTAATTTTATGATATTGGTCAGGGCAAGAGGCTCGCCCGGGTAGTTAATCATATAACTGATTACTGCGTAGGCGCTAAAAACAGCCAGAGCTATAGACCAGTTTGGAAATTTTATCTGTGGAGTTTCTCTGTAAAAAAAGAATGAACTTACGAGGAAAATCACCGGATAAATTTTTGCCGGTAAAAACATGGAAATCAGCGAAAGCAAAAACAACGTCTCAGCAATGGAAATGGTTTTCCATTGGTTTCCTTCAAGGACTGTGGTCTGATTTGTTAACGTAATTTCCGGTGTGCTCATTTTGAAAAAACAGTTAGTGGTTTTTTCAATGCTTCTTTCAAAACAGTCTCATATTCCCCGATCAAGCGATCCGCATCCAAAATAGAAGCTACAGATTCCCGAGCAGCTTGACTAAACTGATTGTAAAGATGTGGCTCAAAATAGATCTGTCGCATCACCGCGCTCAAAGAACCCGGCTCACTGTCATAACAATAAAGCCCATTGATTCCGTCCTTTACCGTTTCCTGAAGTCCTCCTCTTTTGTTTGCGATCACCGGAACATGGTTTGCCAAGGCTTCGATAGCCACCATTCCCAGCGGCTCTTCCCAGAGTGATGGGACTATCAACACATCGATTTCAGCTAGAAATTCGGTAGAATTAACATAACCTACAAACTCTAAATTCGCTCCTGAGGAAATTTCTTTCAGATGCTTCTCGTATTGCACATCGCCTTTTCCTGCAATGCTCAACTTAGCCTCGAAGTCTAAGGTCTTGAATTGTTCGATTAGCCATTCCAATCCCTTTACTTTAGATAGTGTGCCTAAATAGCCATATCGAATTGGTTGCTCAGATTTTCTAGGAGCTTTTGGAGGTGGGTTTGGAATAGTTCGTGTGTTGTAAATAATGTTTCTGGAAGCATTTGAGAAATAGCCGAAATCAATAAAACGCTGCAAAATGCTATTGCTGATACCTACTACGGCGGACACTTGGGTTGACTTTTCAGCGTGATTGCTTCGCAGAAGTTTACAGCTCAAACACTGGTTTTTGCAGGTTTGCTCATTCTTGAACATGTTACTATTCGGGCAAAGCAAATACAGATCGTGTAGCACCTGAACGATTGGGATTCCTGCTTTGCGTATTGGTTTCCAGACTGCCGCAGACCAACCTGCGAGGTTATGACAGGAGACGATATCAGGTTTCTCTGTTATCAAAATTACCTTCACTACTTCAGCCATGGCCTCATTGGACTGGTCTCTGTGGTGCCAAGCTAGTCGTGAAATCTTGTTTTTCTTTGTTTTGGAATAAGGCCAATACCCGTTTTGCAAACCAGCCCTATATACTTTTACTCCATCAACATGCTCCTTCTTCAGGCCTTGTTCAGGCATTAGACTCAGCACTACGACTTCATGGCCCAAGGATTTCATTCCCTCCACGATCAGCTTTAGGGAAATCTCAGCGCCACCTTCGATCAGCGGGCTATAAAGAGAGTTGATGTATAGTATTTTCATTGAGTTGGACTAGCTGAAAAAAAGGTTTTAATTTAGAAGGCTTTCATATAGCTCGATTAGGCTATTAGTTACGACTTGTTCACTGTTTTTCTTTAAAACCAAATCTCTCATTCTATGACCTTTTTCGATCAGAGATTTGGGGTTGGTTTGATGAAGTGTTACTGCTTTGAGAATCTGCTTTTCCAAAGCTTTCAAGTGCTCAGACTCCTGCTGGTAACTATAATCAAAAACATCATCTCCTGCATTTAAGTCAGCAATAGTGCCAATTCTGGGGCAGATGACGGCTCTTCCGTAAGAAAAAGCTAGAATGACAGTTCCGGAGTTCAGGCTACTTTCCAAGGAATAAGGAAGTATCAATAAATCGGACTGATGAATATAGCTTGGTAATTCAGCGTCCGGAATGAATTTCAGTTCCAGGGAAATATTGGGCACTTTCTCTGCCAACTTCTGCAGTTCCACCCGGTAAGCTTCAGAATTTGGATTGCCGGCAATGGTCAAGTGTACTGAATCTGAAAAACCCTTTACCACTTCGATCAGCAACTCTATATTTTTATAAGGTTTGATCGCACCGATGAAAAGCAGCTTCAACTTTTCATTCTTATTCTCATTGCTTTCTGGCAGAATTTGACCATATACATCGACAAAATCAGGATGCGGAATATGGATAACCTTAGCTTTCAAATTTGGGTATTGACTGCGCAAAATATCTCTGCTTACCTCAGAATGTATTACAATGGCATCTGCTTGTGAGACGATTTTTCCCGTTAATGCCCGACTTAGCTTTCCGGATTTCTTCTCGTGAGAAAGCCTGTTGTGCATCGTCCAAACCAGCTTTTTCTTACCAAATCTAATTGCTGCTAGCACTACTAATTTTCGGAAATAGCTTTTCCACATACTGGTAGCGCTGCTGTCATCCAGATTTTCAAACCAATTCAGATGAAGCAATTTGATGGATTGATAATGCTTTTTTGAAGAAAGAAAATCATCCAGTCTGTTCACGTCATACCCATGCTTTTCCAGCCCCTTCACCAGAATAGCGATGTATTGATTTTCCTTGTTTTCGCAGGGATTGAAAATGATTTTAGTATGTGAATCCATATCCATTAAGAGCGGTTTGAATTCATACTTTTCGCCAGAGCTAATCCTATGTCCTTGATCGACAAACCGAATTTGTCCCGTGAATTCATCCAAGTTTTGGCTTTTTCGAATGGACTACTACGCATGGAAAGCATCATTGTATACAATTTCTTGTCATGCATGTATTTGTCCTTTTCCTTCAGTAAATGCTGATAAATCACTTTTTCTGAGGGATGTGGAGGGTTATCTTTCATGAATTCGCTAAGCCACTCTGAATAATCCACGTCCGCCATCATTTTGTGCAGGTCATTTCCTGTAGATGTGATCGAAAGGCGATTGCTACGATATTCGAATACTGGTTTGTTGCTATGAGCGATGCCCTTTTCAGCAGAAGCGACGAAGGCGGTGATATCATCCGAACCCCAGGCTAGTGGAAGTTTGTAAAAACCACCTTGGGCTTTTAGTGCGGAAGAATTGTATAAATAATCTGAAATATAATTTGAGCGAAGCTGACGCAAGCGATGCCATATCGAGTCATAGACATATTCGAAAGCAGGCAGGGCGGGTGTCAGAAGCACGTCATTTCCATCATCATCGATGATCTTGCTCCGGCAGTGGTACACGTTTAAGTTTGGGTACTGTGATATCAACTTTTCAAACTCGGCCAAATAATCTGCCGCTAAACGGTCATCATCACCCATTATGACGATATATTCCCCAGTGGAAAGGGATAGGCATTTATTCCAATTGTCCACCAGATCATAAGCACCAACATTCTTTTCGTTCTTGAAATAGCGGATTCTAGGATCCTTATTTTTCAGCGAAATTTCTTCTATTGGCTCCGGTGAGCAATCATTTAAAATGATCAGTTCGAAGTCCTCAACAGTCTGCGCAAGTATGCTGTCAATGCATTCTTGCAGGTATTTGCTCTTGTAAGCAGGAATACAAATCGAAAATTTATTCTTGCTCATTGGATACTTTTCTTTTCAAAAGTTTGGTGCGGAGAAATTCAATATCCGCTGATTTGATGATAAACAGAAAATGGAATGCGGCAAAAACCGTAGTGAAAATGGCTGATCTGATGATCATTCCCAGAATTCCTGCCGGCATCTCTATCCATTTCTCCAATCCAAAGGCAACTGCAAATGCGATCACAGCTCCTAGGACCGAAGGGGAAAAAGCACTGAAAAATATTTTCTTACTATCTAGCTTTAGCACTTTAGGAATATAATAAATATAGAAGAAACCGATCTGTATTAGCATGTAAGCTAAGTAACCGATTACTGCTGCGCCGACATTCAGTGTGGGTGCGAGGATAATTGTAATAGGCAAAGAAAGTATGCAGGCCGTAGCGGAAGAGTAAATTAGGAAGCGGGTTTTACCTGAGGAAAGGACTAGACTCGCCACTGGAGTATTGTGCATATTGAGTAGCACAGTGAGTAGCCAGATGTTCAACCAGACCGCCAGATGGAGGTAATCTTTCCCCATATAGAGGAGGAGGATGGCTTCAGAATTCAGCACAAGTAGAAAAACAATAAAACTTAGAAAAATTGAAATAAAGCGAGTGGCTGTAAAGACCATCTTCTCCATTTTAGGATGATTCCCTTCTTGGTAGACTTTGGAAGCCGAAGGTAGAAGCACCTGCAAGAAAATTGTTCCAAAGGAAATAATCAGCATCGCAATCGTCTGAATCACACGATAATCCGTCAACACATCGATGCCCGAAGCAAATTTGGCTAGCAAAATAGGTCGAAGTTCATTTGCAGTGAGTTGGAATAAACCCATCAAAAAGATCGCGGAACTGTAGCCAATAATCTCCCTGAAAATTTTTCCATCCCATTTCGGATTAAGTAATTGTCCTAAGGGAATTGGGAAAACTCTCAGTTTTAAAATATTAAGGGGAATCGGGACAAGCGTAGAAATGGTATAGAACAGAAAATACAATGGCAGCGACCATTTGAAATGAATGGCTGCTATAGCTACAAGGAAATTCAAAACACTACTGACTACTGTCACCCGATTCACATATCCCAGTTCATCCTTTGCACTGAGCAGCTGAATGATCACATTCGAAAGCCAGTTTAAAACTGTACTTGCCGAAAGTATGTACATCATGATCCTGTAAGTCGGAATCTGATCAGGTTTAAGGTTGAAGAAAAACTGGCCGTAATTGGCCATAAACATGAAAATCAAGGCGTTAATGAGGCCAATGGTTCCATAGAAAATAATGCTTGAGCGTGATGCTTTTCCAATATTTTCCCAGTCGGATTTCGCTTCCCACATGGAGAAAAAACGGACTGATCCCACATTCATCCCCAAATCCATTAATCTTAGATAAGCATTGAGCGAGAAAGCCAAGGCAATCAATCCGTAGTCGGCTTTGCCATAATAGCCCACCAACAGAGGGATGGTCACGAACTTGGCAGCGGCATCGAGAATTTTGGCTAAAATCCCCCAGACTGAACCTGAAAAAATACGA
>TARA_R110002020_G_scaffold9035_11_pt1 | contig 11502 bp, 6 predicted proteins | sample TARA_R110002020 | Tara Oceans TARA_R110002020 (sample SAMEA4396489) | marine metagenome | biome: Westerlies Biome; feature: [MES] marine water layer (ENVO:01000295) within the mesopelagic zone...; material: water (ENVO:00002006), including particulate matter (ENVO:01000060) such...
TTTTCTCCTTTTGTGAATAAAGTATAGCACACCCATCTCTAAGAGTCAAGTGTTTTTTGTTCTTGTACTACGTTTGTGTGGGCAACGCAGAACCCAAAATCCGAATGTTCCGTACCGTAAATGGCATAAGAAATTTTTCTAAAAGCATTTTTTGGTTTCTCTTTTAGCAAATCTACAATTTTCTTATGCAAGCCACCCTCGGTGTTAAGTCTATCGTCGTTTATACATATATAATAACATAGCTCCCGCGGGGTGTCAAGGTCAAAAAGCCATTTTTCTTCAAGAGTTTCAATTTCTAGCATCGCAATACTGCGAATGCGATTAATTTCAGCAGGATAGGCTACTTGGCCGATCTCTGGATCCGTGAATTCAAAATAGTTAAGGTAGTGAATGGTTGAAAAAATGGACTTGTTCAGTGTCTCATAATAATTTTTGATGGGCACCTCTCCCAGCACACTTTCTAGATGCGGATTCGATATTAAAGTTACCGATTTAAAAAGACCTGAGCGTGCATACTCTTGCAAGATGCCAAATACCATATTTTCTAAGAGAAGCGGGGTGCCCGTCAACATTTCTGTGTCGGGCTTTATATAGAACAAATCAATTTCTTTATCGCAAATCTGTTGGAGGATCCCCAGTACATAATTTGAACTCATGGATGCCCCCACTATAAATACTTGTGCGCGCTCTCGCACCGATTTAAAAAACTCAGTCAAATCTGGAATATTGTTTTCGTATTCTTCCGGGGTACGATAATCCGGAAGAGGAAAGCTGCTCTTAGTGGTGCGCTTAACATTCTTATTAAGTTTATATACTTCATAGTTGCCGACGTTTTGAAATTGATCGGCCATGGCGCTACCGCCAGTTCCTATGCCAATTATTGAAATCATAATTTTAATTCCTGAAGTTCGTAATAGTTTTTTCCGCAGGTTAGATTAACTAGAAATTTATCTAGCTTGTTGTCAGAAAAGATGTTTTTTATGTCGGGCACCAAGTGGCGCTCGTCATCTGATAGATCAATAACCACCTCGTCATGGACGATATGAGAGACGAAAGATTTATAGTCTTGTAGCCATGTATTTAATGCAATCGCACGATCTAAAACCAAGTCAGCGGTAGTGCTTTGAATGAGATAATTTAGTGCCTTCCGTGTGTCCACTGAAATTTTACGGCCAAACGGTGTGGCTATATAATCGTCGTGGTACCACTCTTGCAACAAGCGATCTCGGTGATATTTGCCAAACTCATCATCATCCGAATCATAGTTATAAAGCCACGCGAAAAATCTGATTTTTGCATCTTCTCTCGTTAACTCATCGTCAATAAGATTTTTAATATGCCACTCATGAACATCTTCTTGCGGCTGTTCCTCGCCGGCCAGTGCAATAAAGGTTCTCACTTCGGCTGCATTATAATCTAGAGAAAGAAACCACTCATTTTGTGGTTTTAACAAGCGCCGGAAATCTTTTTTCACTGTGAGCACGGGAAACGAATTCTGTCGCGTTGTAAGGCGCCCAGTGATAGTTCCAAACATGTTATAATCAATATAAGCCGCACCATTTAATAGGAGGTTTGCGCGCTTACGATTAGTAGATAAATAATACAATTCCTTGCAGTTCTCATTATTTAAATTTAATTTCTGATAGCGAATTTGATGTAAAAGCTGATGCACGCGGTCGAGGTGGGGATATGCTTCCGGTTTCTCATGAGTTTCAAAAACATGTTCTGTGATCTTGTTTTTAATCTCGCAGAATTCTTTTAAAAAATCTTCCGGCACTAAGTCAAAAATGCAGTGATCCCGCATTTCAACCTTAGCTAGCTGGAATGACTTCATGTACGCCTTAAGTCTCTTTTGAGCTTTTTTTAAATCCCGAGTTAGTACCGGCGGGCACAAATCCTCTAAGGTTTTTCCGTTTCCATAGAGGTACGCATACTCTATGTTCTCATCGTGAAGAGATGCACTATATTGCCATGTGCGTGTCAGTGGACTGGGAAAGCCTTCATAAAAAAGGGTTCCGTCCGCATATATCCCAATACAATCAGCTTTATCATCGATAGGTTGAAAAATCATCGTCGTCTTTTTTCTTCTTACTCTTCATAATATAACTCAATGAACCGTTATAGTCAAATGTTTTATTTAAAATTTGTTCAAAAATATTCACGGCGCGTTCTGGATTGCCTTGACGGTAAAGTTGTAAAGTTTCTGCGATGATTCGCTGCTGTTGTGCTGGTGTGAACTGTGATTCTTCTTCGGCAAGCCGAAGTTGAAAATAATAATCTAAGAAATACTCCAGGCCTAAATCTTTTAAAAGCTCGTTGGGAGTGTAAGCCGGCGGCCGAGCCACTTGTAGTCTTGGCGCGCCCGCATCGCATGCATGAACATCATAGCGCGGTTTTCGGCTTGTATTATACAAACCGACGACGCTTTCCACAAAAATAGGAAGATATGATTGGTGAACGTTGATGTAAAGACTCAAAATAGATCCTAAATTAGGGCGATGATATGTAGCAGCGTATCCGCCCATGCCGAGAGAATCAATATCGGCTACAATGCGCCAAGGTACATTTAAGTCTATCATAAAACCATGCTGATTGCAAGCCTCTACAAAAAATTCCCAGTTAGGACTCTCAATAAATCTCTTTTTGGCCTCGTCATTATCATAATCCAAATCTGCCAATTCAATAACCAACCCCGAACACCTCATTGGACACAGCTTGCTTTTAATGTAAGCCGGCTGCGTGAAGGGAAATGAGAGCGCGCCTTGTTGGATAACGTCTACTACGCGAGTCATGAACTGATCAAAAGTATACCACGAAGGCTGCTCTTCTTGCAAGACACCTACTGTGGCTTCTTGAAAAACCTTTCGGTACTTGGTATATAACCGGTCCGGATTTTCATATGATTTGTACGCTTTAAGATTGCTTAAATAAGGATGAGTAGCGTTAATAAAGCCACCAGCACATTTTTTATCAAACAGGCTGCACATATCATTAAAAGCATCCGTAACAAAGTTTAATGCTTGTTGTGGTTGTTTCGCGTCGTTGCAATTGGCACTATTAATTTTTGTAATTGGTGCGTCTGGTGGGAGCATCATAGGGAGCATCGTAGGTGAGACGCGTCCATACAGAAACTTTTCGCCTCCCTGGGTAAAGTTTACTACAGGGCGTCTTTGGAGTTTGGGCTCTGTTCGATAAATAATCCTCTTCATGAAGAGGTTGCGGGTAGACTCATCATTGCTTTTGGCATAATATTTAGACATTTTTCATATGATTCCTAAGTGGGATATTGTTGCTCCAACTGTTCATCGGCTTCCTCCATTGAAAGATCGTTTTCTTCCATGAGTCTTTCTCGTTCGGAAATACGGAAACGTTCGACGCGCGCGGATCCACAGTTGGCGCCGTCGATTTCTTCTTCTTCGTCGCCGCGGCTTTGAATAGTGCAGTCTTCAGATTCTACCTGATTAACCCATTTTGCATGAATCTTGGTGGAAGCTTCACCGGCACCAAAACTATGTTCAGATTTCCATACCATAAAATAACCTCCGATGCCGTACTGCGTGAGGTTGCTTTCATGACACGCTATTAAGCTGGAATTAGGATCAAATCCTTGGGGGTTTACAAAGATATATGTACCGGGATATGTTTTCACATCGGCATAGGTATCAATTAGCACATCGTAAACAACTCGTAACTGTTTTAAGCCATCGTACCCGTCTTGTTCAAACCTAACTTCCGCAAGACCTTTTGAATCAGTTTTTGAAAGAGAGATGTTTTTAATCATTCCTCTGTCTCGGCCTAAAAGATAATGAAAAATTCCCCTTTCGGCATCTTGGGCCTTGTTGCCTTTCATAAACTCCGTGGGGGCAGTACGACCGGCAAAATATACAAAATAATTCATCTCTTCTGACACGCTTCTCTGAGGAATCGGTGTGCCCGGGATCCCCGATGTGCGCAAAACGGGTGCTCCTCGTGAATATAGCCCATTAATGTGCGCACGTTTAGGTTCGCGCACTCCCGGCACCGTAATCGAATTAATGTACTTAGTAATTTCATCTACTTGCGGGTTAGGAGAGCCTGGGTACGAGGTTACAACTGCTTGATTAACTCGCGTCTTTTGGGCGATAGAATAAGAAAAACAGGTATCATTGTTAAGAAAGTTTTTTACTATATTGTTAAATAAATCATTAAGAAACTTAGTGAACGAATAAATGGACTGCTCTTTGTTTAACATTTTCTCCGATATCCACTCCATAAAGTACCTCATAGATAAAGGAACGTCTCCTAAGTTAACAAAAATACTAGAAGCGCCGGCGCCTGGATTGACAAACTCAACGGGTCCTAGCAACACGCGCATCTTCTTAAACTGTTGAATATTGGATTTAACTTTTTTGAGTTCTATCAATTGGCGACACTTATCAAAAGCTTTTTGATCGGCCATGTTCTCCAGACGATTGGCGTCTGTGGCCAAAACGGTTGTTTCGGCGCGCACACCGGTGGCCCGATGACGAATGGCCGGCCCCTTGCCGGCGATGGTGCGGGCTAGCGCTCCCTCTTGAGCTTTAAGTTCAATTTCAATATTAGCTAACACTATATCGATTAATTCACTCACAAAAATAAATGGCAACGATTCACTTTCCGAATCCAATCCGGATATAAGGGCCGCCGAAATAAGGTTACTCTCATCGGCTTTTTCCGCTGTGGGATCATCAGGCGGTGTAATTAATTGTTTAAATGTAGACAAAGACTCTCGAATCGAACTGCGTAGTGCGGCTTCATCACCATAATCTTTAATTAAATTGCCAAAATCCAAAGAATCTTCATATTCAGCAAAAGGGCCCTTTGTAATAAAACGACGGATATCCGTATACGGAAGTTTAATATAGTAAAGCTTTTTACTGCGAACAATCGTATTAATTAAATGAGAGAGTCCATACGATCTTTCACTCCGAATATTGTCTGCGTATGATTCTTTCAAAAGACCCATCTGGCCAGCGTCACAGCGCGTGGCAAAATAATCTATTTCTAACTCGCGACTTAGGCGCGCTTCTGCTAAATCTGGGTGGGTAAAAATATTAAAGGCACTATCATCAAAATAGTCTTCTACATAAGCCAGATAATTAATTGTAAAGTTAACACGACCCATCTCATCAAAGTCAAAATGATGAACAGTAGGTGTTAATTCTAAAGTTGCGTAAGATTCGTAAAGAGCATTTCGCACACAACTCCCCAGCACACCTCCGCTTCCTATTGTTTGTCCTTGGGGCGCCCAGCCGACGACCGCCTTAAGTCTAAAGTTTAATTTAGATAGATTTTCATTCTGTAGTTGTGTGAAGGTCTGGGTATTCTGGGCGCCTGTTCCGCTGCAATCTTCGTCGCCTCCTACCGCACCTCCTGTTTTAAGCGCTAAATCTACATATCGATAAGGGCCGCGCTGTGTAAAAAGTTCCGTAAAAGTATTAGCAAATATGTTTAATTGAGCTTTGATACTCTTTTTTACTGCGAAGGGATTAGTGCCTTCGTAAGTAAAATTAAAGCTTTTAATTCCCACACCAAACCCACGCTGGCGTTTGTTCTGGAGTGCACCTTGAATATTATTAGCGTTTGAGTCAAAATGAATTTCATATTGGTGCTCGTTCCCCTCATCATCATACTCTATCTTAAATAAGCGAATCATAGGTTGTAAGCTGGATAGTTGATGGTTTTCGAGATCAAATAAACATTGCTGATGCGGTGTTTGAATTAACTTATTCAAGAAGCCATAAGGATCTCCGTCTAAAAGTAAACTCGCATTGGCATTCGTTTTATCCGGATTCAGCAGCGTAGGCTGATAAGGTAAACGTTTAAAACCGCGCGCGCTAACTACTGTCTTTGCAAGTGCGGCCGCGGCGGCTGGTCCGGCGCCCAAAGCGCCTGCGGCTCCTGCAGCTTGGACTACTGCATTTCCTGTGGCAGTGAGCGTGGGCACAGCCATATCTCGATTTTCCTTTTTCCATGAGGCTATTTGTTGAATATAGCTTAAGAGAAAACACTGTTCCCGGTAAATAAGTTTTTCAGCATCTAAAAATACTTCATCTAAAGCCCGGCCTAAAGATCCTGCTGTTTCATCCATTTGCTCCTGATAGCGGGCTCGATCCTCTTCATCGTAATTAAACGCAGTTTGCCACATATCGCCCACAACATAATGTGTTTCGGCGGCCTCGTTGGCATCTGCAAATGATTTGAGCACCCGATCACACATGTCCCACATTTTATAAATGCAGTCCTCCATCGCGTTTCGTGCCGCATCCAACTCTTGGAGCCCCAGCATAATTTGTTCAACACCGGCACCAATACTGTATCCATCTGCCAACGGGGCATGGCCTGGAGAATATTCAGACAAATCATTTCCTTGGAGCCAACTTAGCCAATCAACATTCTGATGAGGTGGCACCAATAAGTCAGGGTCTGCAAATAATACACCTTGAAATCGTTGGACGCGGGGGATAAGCCATCCTAATGTAACGCGTTTTGATTCTTCCCATTCGTTTCGACCGCCGCCCTGCGTGTTCTCCCATTGGCGAGCAGCCTCCCTAGCTTCGTCGGCATCGGCGCGAGAGTGCCGATAAGGCGCCTGATAGGTGCGCCGGGCTGCAGCGAGATTGGCACCCCAATACATGGCCGACCAATAATAACCATTAACGTGAATGGGAGCAGTGGCATCTCCACGATGAATATTACTCACGCGGGGGTAAACATAAGTAGCCTCGCCATGATCGGGGCGCAACTCTGCGCCAGTGAGTACAACGTTACCATATTCATCTACGGTGGCGGATGCACCTGAATGATCCCAGGCATGCTCTACCAAAGTTAATTCTCCCTCATAATTTCTAGTCATGGTTTCGCCATAAGTTGCCGTATTTCTTCCGGCGGCGCGCTCTTCGTCATGTGCAACAAAAGGTGGTGTAGTGTCATTATAAGTATTGAATTGACCTTGGGCAACGCCGTCTAATACGTTTTTAACATCTTTCAAACCGCCAGCATGCAAATCTCCAAATTCAATCTCTGTTAACAAATATCGAACTTTTAAGAGCCTATCGTTGAAGGTTTTTAGATCCGCTTCGGTCACTCCTGTGCCGGCTAAAAAGGGCTCAAAGTCTTCAGCGCTGAAATAGACGTCCCCCAATTGTGGGCCAAGCTTCTCCACCAGCACCTTCAATCCCATCGCAGTGTCGTCTACGGCGGCGGCGGCATCTAAGGCCGCTCCTTCCTCAGAGTTAATCGAGGGGCCGTCCCATGTGCTTGATCGTTTTTCTACACCTAGCTGTGATAACCCGACGCCGGTTGCTGACGGGGGCTGCACTTGTTGTCCTAGGGCTGCGCCTAAATCATAACTAAACTTGTTTTGCTCGCTTATAAGGGCCTGTACCAGAGGAAACATGAATCCAGCTTCAGCGGAGAACAAGCCATTCCAGACTTCAGCGAATTTTTCCATTTCTACCGTTACAATAGGTGCGCACTCTTTTATGACTGCTTGCAGAATGCGCAGCTTTTCAGCTATATCCTCTTGGGAGTTTTCAGAAATGCTATTGCTTTTAACACTATAGTGAGTACGGCCCCATGAGCGATCTCCCGCGGAAAGTTCTACGTCGCCGCCGACATTGGCCGCTCGAATGTTGCGGCTTGTGGTGCCGCGGCGCCTAATAGACGGTTCGTAGGTGTTGTCGTCGTTTGCCATATATCAATATGCTCGTAAAGTTTGCAAAGCTTCTTCTAGATTCAGTGGAATAGTAATCATTGCACCGGTGCGGACTGCTCCCTCGGTGGGATATCCATTAAACCATGCAATAACCCACCAAAAGGTTACATCGTTATAGTATTCATTCGCTAATTGATAAAAGCGATCTCCATATTTCCAGACATGTTTAGTAGTTTTTAATGCAGCGCGCTCGGAGACCGTAGGATGATACATAATCGGCGTTTCATATTGTCGAATCTTTTTCACACCACGTTCTTTGCGTAAAAAAGAATAATAATCACTCTTGTTGGTAAAAATTTTATATTTTGCATAACGTCCCATACATATTTATCCTCTTAAAATAAGTCGTCGCTCTCGATTTCATCTAAAGCGGCACCGATTGCAGCCCGGTAAGCTGTTGAGCCTTCTTCCAAAGTCGCCCAATCTCCATCAGATCCGCGCTGGCGTGTTTGGACTTCGCCGCTGGTAGTGCGACGGAAATCGTATGCATAGCTAGAACCATCTGCCGTAGCATAATTATCGCGCCATGTATAATCTTCCCCCAGTGCTGATGCAGCAGATCGATCATCGAACGCTTCCCATGTTACCCCTTGCATAGCTGCCACCGCATTTGCTACTTCTTCGTCAGAGATATTTTCGGGAGTCGCCGGTTCTCCCAGCCTAGATACCCGCTCAGTGGCGGTTAAAGGATCAGGGACATGTGGGGTAGGTGTCACATTTTGATCTACGTTCTCGGGCGGCTGGGGGCCTGAATTAGGCATATCAATTCCATAGGGGAAGTATCTTCCTGATGGGGTGCTAAACTCTTTGTCTTGCCATCCCAAAGGATGCTCATGAATTATATCAAAGTCTAAGTTAATGTCAATAAGCTTCGGAAGAATTGTGCCAGAAGCCACTTCTAAAACGCCCTCGGCGTCTTCCAAGTGGTGTTGCACGGAAATATTCTTAATAACTCCAAGTGCTCCTAAGTCGGCAGAATTATAAAAGGGCGCCTGCTTCTTGATCACATCTTCAAATGTAAAGCCCCCTTCCACGCGCTGTAAGTTGCCTGTGCCAGATTGATTAGCGCCTAATAAATTCATTACCTTCAGGCGCACCAAGGGAGATTGAGAAATCGTCGTGCCCGATGTAACATTCGTATAAGCGGGATAAAGAAACTGCAGCAAGCTTTGTACTTTAGACAAGTTCTCAAATGCTTCACTTTCAGTAGCAGCCGGCACCTTAAAAGCGAGGGTAATAGTCCGGCGCGTATTTTTAAACATATAGATGGGATCGCCGCGGCCGTATACTGTTTCCGATGCCCAGTCTGAAGAGTACGTTTCATTGAAAGCAGTAATAAAAGCTTTGAAGTACACTTCTTTCTCGCTCGGAATATGAAAGAACGACAGAATAAATCCATTGTTTGCATAAGCGTCAGATCCATCAGCATAACGCGGAGTACCGGGCTCCAAGAGTGTGGATGAAAAGTTTTTAGTATTGTTCTCGGCCATAATTTATATATCCTTGCTCCTTAACCCGCATTAGTTCCTAAAAGGTTTCCGCTGGCTTGCTTCCCTACTGCAGCAATTGCTTTGCCTTCCAGGAAGTCCTTGGTGCTCTTGGCATCCAACTGAATCACTATTGGCTGATCTCCGCCACCACCTCTGCCTCTGCCAATGAGTGCCGAGGCGCCTCCCAACAGAGCCGAAAAGGGATTTGCCAATCCCATCATTGCCGGCAACATCGAAGCGCCGGCGGCTTTAAGATCCATCCCCACTACCCTTACAGGCAACACAGTACCATCGAGTGGTATGACTGCTTCGGCTCCAGCTTCGCCAACCATGGAAAGCGTAGGTTGGGTGACAATTCCTCCCTCGGCCAAGCCGGGAATAAGAGCCTTTCCAAAGCTTTTTACACCGCCCCAGAGTTTACCGGGGGCGCCCTTGATAGCCCCCCATAGATCGCCAATCTTTTTCAACATCCCCCAGAGAGCCCTTAAAGGTTTCATCATAATAGAAACGCCTTTTTTCACGCCTCCCACAAATCCATCCCAGTTTTTAACCGCTAAAACAATGCCCCCGGTAATGCCTACCAACACTAAGCCGATGGGATTAGCCATCATTGCAAGAGTAAAGCGCTTCAGGGCAGCAGTGGAAAGATTGAGTGCTCCCGATACAAGCCCCCATCCGATAGCTAGCCCTCCTAATACGACCGCCAGTTTTCCCAAGCCTTCCACAAAATTAGAACTCACTTCTTTTTGAAAAAGCCACCACACTAAAAGGGCAATGGCCCCGATGACGCCGGTCATGGCCCTATTCACATTCATCCATGACACTGCAAGCTTCAGATTGTTCGCCATGGCTATAGCCGTGGCTGCTACCTTATAGGCCATAAGCGCAGGAACAAGCATTTTTATTATCCATTCATTTTTCTCTAAAATTTCAAAGAAGCCGTGTAAGTATCCTATTAATTCACTTAGCACCGGGGCGGCGGCCGCCATAGTGGCATTGAACTTTTCTTGGATTGATTGAACCTGTTTGGCTTGTTCGGCTGCTTTCTCAAAATCTGCCTGACTTTGTTGGGAAGCGCCCGACAACATATCCATATTGTTTCCAAGCATTAGCGCCAAATCGCCTACTTCACTAAGACCAGCCGCTTCAGTGTAAAACTGCTTCTGATAATAGGACATTTCATCAAAAGTGAGTCCTGTGTCTAAAATAGCATCTCTAATTGTCTGAAATCTCTCGGCTGGATCAGTTTCCATTAAGAGATCCATGGCGTTAACGGTGTTAGTTCCTAATGCGGCATTAAGCTTTCCGGCCTGTTCGGCGGCCTGCTCAAAGGTATCAAACTTATTAGTTACCTGGAGAATCTTTTCCATTTCCATACCGGTTATCTTGGAAACTCTTGCTAAATCTTTAAAGGCCTGTACGCCTTCTGTGCCAAACTTTGCAAATTGGGTGCCGGCGCTGGCGAACTGATCTGCCAATAAACCCGGGGAGACGCCGAGTGCCTTGGCGGTCTCTTTTAGCTCTAACATCGTGCGGCCGGCATCGCCAGCAGATTGGCCAAAAAACTTAGTTGCAGCTTGGGTGCCTTTCGCAAAAGATTCTGCGCTTACACCCAATTCTTGAAGGATTGCACCTGTTGCGGCAAGGTTCTTCCGCTCGCTTTTGTTCAACATAGTAAAATCAGTCATTGTGCGCGTTAACTGCGTGTGGGCCGATGCAGCATCTTCTACACTTACACCATATTCTCTTAAATCCTTATAAGTCTCTGTAATTCCGCTAGAAAAGGATTCATTTAAACCAGTTGTTCTCTCAAAAGCATGCGTGGCCGTATCGAGACCAAATGCCACGTCCTTCATAATCCCAACGAACTTATTGAGTGCCGGAGTTACTATAAATGCGTCTGTAAACCCTACGCTATCTTTTTTCATTGCCTGCATGTAGCCTTTGGCTTTAAGAAGCTTTCGATTAAACTTTTCAGTGTTCTCTTCCATCTTTTCAAGCGCAGTGAGTTGGTCTTGTTCAACACGAAGGATATCTTCATGCTCTTTCTTCATCTCCATCAATCGTTCGAGGCTCTCTCCATTTAATTTGGCGCGCTCGAATTCGGCCTGAAGTTGCTGCTTGGTGGCTTTTATCGATGCTTCTTGGGCTAGTACGCGATTTTGGGCCGAAGAGGCAGCACGCTCATAATCGTCAGCTAGGCTTTTTGCTGCTGCTGCCGCGGTTTCCATGTCGCGCACGTCGGCAGGATCGAGGGTGACGGTAGGATCGAGATCG
>TARA_R110002020_G_scaffold25240_7_pt1 | contig 11497 bp, 8 predicted proteins | sample TARA_R110002020 | Tara Oceans TARA_R110002020 (sample SAMEA4396489) | marine metagenome | biome: Westerlies Biome; feature: [MES] marine water layer (ENVO:01000295) within the mesopelagic zone...; material: water (ENVO:00002006), including particulate matter (ENVO:01000060) such...
GCCCGCTACAAGACGTCGGAGGCGAGCCTGATCAAGGTGATCGAGCGGCGCAAGGTGACCATGGCCAATCTCGAGGCCACGCAGAAGCGGATCGAGGAGCTCAATCCGCTCCTGATGGACATCGAGAACCAGATCGCGGCGTCGACCGACCAGATGACGCGCACCAATCTCGAAAGCGAGCGCTCCAAGCTCGCCACCGAGTACAACGAGCGCCAGGCCAAGGAGCAGGAGCTGCTCGCCGAAAGCCAGACGCTCGAGCGCTACACCTCGATGTTCCAGACGTTCGTGGATTCGCTCAACAACCAGATCGCGGCGCAGAACACGCTGATCAACAAGCTCACCATCGACACCGAGCAGCGCATCGTTCTCTACAAGGCGCTCGAGGATTCATTGAAGACCGCGGCGCAGCAGGACGTGGCGCACAAGATCAACACGCTGGGCAGCCGGGTCGATACGGCCGCGGAAGAGACCATGGCGGGCATCGGCGCCGCGGCGCAGAAGCACATCGGCGACCTTCTCGAAATGCACGAGAAGAACATGCTCTCCACCCAGGACATCCAGCGCCGCAAGCAGCTCGCCGACGACGCCTTCGCCCGGCGCTTCGCGGAGGTCCTGGAAAAGCACAACACCGCCAAATACGTCAAACCGTAAGCGGGCGGGGATGAGACCGAGGACCGGCCATGCGCGCTGACACCGGTGCCGCCGGCGCTTACTTCCGATCGATGCGCGCGGCCCTCAATGGGCTGCGCGTCCATCTCGCCGGCGACCAGTCGCCGCTCTACGCCCACGGCCTGATCGGCCAGGTGATCATCCCCTATGTCGACCGGCTGGAGGCGACGTTCTCGGCCTGGGAGAACCGGGTCGGCTTCATGGAGCGGTTCCGCATCAGCCGGGCCGACAGCGGCTTTCCGGTGTTCCAGAACGTGCTGACGCTCGAAAACGACCGGGCGACGGCCGCCGAACGGCTGGCGGCGATCCCCGATGTCGACACGCTGAAGGCGGAGATGGCCGATTTCATCCTGCGCCACAAGGCGTTTCCCGCGACCCTGCAGGAGCAGATCGCCGAGCGGCTCTATCTCGAGGACATCGGCGATGACGCGGTGTTCGCGCCGTTCATCCTGCCCGAGACCATCCGCGTGTCGATCAACCCCAAGAACGGCCGTCCGTTCTACGTGGTGCACTGGGGCGTGTTCGACGGGGTGCAGACGTTGCCGATGGTCTACATGGCGACGATCGAGGATTCGAGCGAAGGCATCGCCCGGATGCTGGTCAAGGACGGCAAGCTCAATCCGGATGTGGAGATCCCGCTGCCGGTCGGCGGCCTGCTCAACCCGGAGTTCGCCCGCGCCTTCGACGCCTCGGTGGAGAAGAACGGCGCCTATTCGCTGTCGCCGGCGACGATCGCGCAGAACATCGACGCCGATTTCGAGTTCCTGCATCCCAAGCAACTGCGCCGCTTCGTGCTGGGGCCGTTCTATTCGGCCGGCGTGACCGAGAACAGCGACCGGATCTCCGCCATCCTGTCCAAGGTGCGCAAGGACGAGAACGCGTGGCTTTTGACCTGGACCATGCAGGAAGTCTTCTCCAAGTCCGAAAGCCCGGCCAAGCGCGGGCTGTGGAGCTCGGCACCGGCGCGCGAGATCTACCACATCGACACCGACGACCTGGAGGCGACGCGCCAGGGCGTGAGCGCCTACCAGAAACACGCGCTGGTGCCGCACGACGCCTACCAGGCGCTCTACGCCTCGGGCGAGGCCGAGAGCATCTTTTCGGGCTTCACCGTGCATGTCGTCTCGGGCAACCAGGTCATCAGCGAGGTATGAGATCATGAGCCAGACAACCGGACTGACCACGATTTCCGAGGACGACATCGCCCGCCACCAGGGACTGGCGCAGGGCATGGTGACGCGGGTGATCGTGCTGACCAAGCAGGACAGCACTTCCTCGACGCCGCTGGCGGGCACCAACCGGCGTTTCGTCTCGACGGTCGCGACCGGCGGCCTGCGCCGGACCCGCGAGGTCGAGTTCGCCAAGACCATCCAGGCCGTTCGCGCGAACGATCCGATGCTGTCGATCCCGCAGCATACGCTGCTGTTCCGCACCCGCCGCGGCATCGCCGTGGCGCTGGCGGTGGGCGAGATGTTCGGCCGGCAGACCGATCTCGAAAGCCTGCAATCGCGCAATGCGGGCGCCCCCTTGCAGGGCGACGATGCCGAGCGGTTCAAGCGACTGCTCTCGGCCTCGGCCTATGTGGCGGCGTTTACGCTCGCGGCCTATCTCTTGCAGACGCTCGACGGCGAGAGCGAACCCGCCAACGACACCGAAGAGCCGGACTTCCAGTTCGACACGCCGCAGGACGCCCTGAAATCGCTGGTCGCCGCCCTCGACGAGGCGATCTCCGGCGCGCCGGACGAGGTTGCTATGACCTCGCGGGCGCGGGCCCTGGCGCGGGTGGCGATCGAGGGGCTGATCAGCCGCCGCGCCCGGTTCGAGGCGCTGAGCGCCTTCGCGCAATCCCACCTCAGGCTTGAGAGCGACAATTTCACCCTGGACGGCTTCGACGTGGCGCCCGGGCAGCGGCGCAAGCCGCTGGTGATGAGCTTCAAGAAGCCCAATGAGATCATCGGCAACCATCTTGCCAAGCACCAGGCGATGCGGCTGGCGCGGATGATCGTGGCCTATGATTTCGACCGCCAGCTCAACCCCTTCGTCGATCTCGGCGGCTTCCTGTTCACCTTCATCGGCGACGGCGCGCCCGGCACCGGCAAGACCATCCTGATCCAGATGCTGGCGGGGCTGATCAACGACTACTGCCAGGTGGCGGGCTACCCGTTCCACTACGAGAATTTCGGCGTCGACCAGATCTCCTCCTATCAGGGCAAGTCCGGGCAGAACTGCAAGGCCTTCGTCGACAATGTGCTCAATCCGCGCGCCATCGGCTTCGGCACCATCGACGACATCGACCAGGTTGCGGCCAAGCGCTCCGACGACCGCGCGTCGGCCGGCCAGCAGGAAGTTACCGCCGTGCTGATGGAGGCCTTCGCAGGCGCCTCCACCGTGGTCAGGGGCAACGCGAGCTTCGGCATGTTCTCGAACTATCCCGAGAATGTCGACGATGCGCTCAGGCAACGCGCCGGCGCGCGCTGGCTGGTCGACGGGCCGCAGTCGCTCGACGATTACATCGACATCTTCGCGCTGCTGGCGGGCAAGAACCACGCGATCCCTCTCGGTACGCACGACCTGTTCGCGAACCAGGAGATCAAAAAGGCGGTGGCGCGCTCCTATGACGGCCACGACCGGCCGCAGGAGGAGGGGCTGCTGTCGGTCTGGGAGAGCTTCGAAAAAGAGCAGGGCGGGGTAAAGACCATCGCCGACATCGGCGCCTACCTGCACCGGATCAAGCTCGCCGAGCCGCGGTTTACCGGCCGGGCGATCAAGAACATCACCGACGCGATCAAGATGCGGGCGATGGATATCGACCTGCCGGACGAATGGTTCGAGAGCGCCGGCGCCTTCATGCACAAGCCCTATGACGAGAAGGTCGCGATGATCTCGGAGCTGCGCGAGCCCTTCACCATCGAGATGGTGCTGCAGGAAATCAACCGCTACGCCGATTCCGAATTCCGCTACACCGACCGCTCCGATGCGACCGCCGTCGACGACATCATCCGCCGCGAACGCCAGCGTGAACGCGCCATCCGCGAGATCGAGGCGATGAAACGGGACGGACGCTGGCAGCAATGAAGCGGCAGGGCGGCGGCTACTCCTGCGCAGTTTGCCTCTCGCGGCCGGCAGCGCAATTGTAATCGGGCCGGCCCGGGCCTATATTCTAGCCACGCTAGCCACAATTGGAGACGGACATGGACGAGGTCGGTATTCTGGAGGCGCGCAACACCTTGAGCGCACTGATCGAACGCGTCGAACGCGGCGAGGAGGTGACCATCACCCGCCATGGCAAGCCGGTGGCGAAGCTGGTCTCCACCGAGACCGACGATGAGCGCAAGGCCCGCGCGCGCGCCGCCATCGAGTGGATCCGCGCCAATCGCACCGGCAACGCGCTCGAGGGGGCGTCGATCAGGGAGATGATCGAGGAAGGCCGGCGCCTGTGAGTTTCGTGGTCGATTCCTCGGTGATTTTCGCATGGCAGTTTCCCGACGAGGAGTCCGAAATCGTGGAGCAAGTCGCCGACATGCTCATCGAGCGGACAGCCTGGGTCCCGGCCCATTGGCATGCGGAGATCGCCAACGGATTTGCCGTGGCGGTGCGGCTAAAGCGGCTGACGCGGGACTACAGGCAGGGCGCTCTCAAACGGATCGCCGACCTGCCGATCAGGACTGATCCCGACAGCACCGCCGCGCTCTGGAACGAGACCCAGTCTCTCTGTGACGAATACCAGCTCAGCGCCTACGACGCAGCCTATCTGGAGCTTGCCCGGAGGCGGCGCATTCCTCTGGCGACGCTCGATGCCGCCATGAACCGTGCCGCCGGCGCTCTCGGCATTTCGCTCATCGCGAAGCAGTCCTCATGAAGCGGCTCATCGAAAACGAACTGATCTACGGGCGGCTGCTGACCATTGACGAGCCGCATCTGGTCGGGCGCTACAACAAGGCGCTCCGGGCCTTTGGCCTGCCGGAAACGAAGCTCGCCTCGTTCCGTATCGACATGACCGGGTTTTCGCCCGAGATCGCCGAGGAACTTGGCGATGTCCAGTATCTCGACCCGAACGGCGTCAACCGCCGCTTCGTCATCCTGACGCCCGAGCAGGAGAACCTGCCGGTGGTGCACACCCAGTTTTCCAACACCGCCGGGCTGATGCACGAATTCTTCGACGGCAATCGTCGCGCGGTCTCCGCGGTGACGATCAAGGACGCGCTCTTTGGCGAGATCGAGGAGCCGGTCGATCTGGTCACCGGGGTCGAGGACCTTCTGTCGATCGACGAGGTGCGGTTCCGGGTGATGTCGGCCGAGAACATGCTGGACAAGGCCACCGAGCTGCGCGGGCTGGTGGACCGGCTGCAGACCTCGAAGAATGGATGGCGCGATGACGCCATGCTCAACCGCATGGTCGAGCTGGCGCGGGAGACCGGCGACATCAGGCAGAACGCGCTGGTGCCTGACCAGCTGGTGTTTGCCCACCGGTCCTACTGGGCCAATCATTTCGGCGGCGTGTTCATCTTCCGCGACGAGCGCACCACCACAGTGATCTGCGATCACCAAGCGCCCGGCTTCAAGCGCTCGCGCCCTTGGGAAGTGAGCTATATCGACAGCGCCGACCACGCGCGCATCTTCGACTATCTTTCCAAGACGGGCAGGCTCGAATTGCCGCGCGCCTCTTGGGTCGAGCCCTCCGGGTTCTTCGCCCACCGCGCCGACATGGCGATTTCCGATCTCATCGGCCGCGCCGACCCCTCGGTCGACCTTGCCGGCGCCGACAGGGTTTTCCTCCAGACCTGGATGCACCGCAACGCGGCGCTGATCGCCGAAGAAGGGATCTATCCGTTCCTGCAGGAAGCGATCCGCGAAGTGGCCTCCACCGGCCAGGTGAAGATGCGCGAAGTGAGGGCCGATCGCCGTCTGATGCTCTGCCGCGCGGTACCCGATCACCCCGATCAGTGGCTCGTCAACCGGCTGCTGTCGCGGCTCGCGCCGTTCGATTTCGTCACCCGCTTTGTCTTTGACAAGCAGGGCTTTTACCAATCCTATGAGGGCTATTCCGAAAGCTACCGCAGCCATGTTGTGGATGTGCTCGGGACCACCTATCTGAACAACAAGGCGGCGCTCAGGGCGCGGCTTTACGGACTTGAAGGATACCGAGAAGATGCTTGACCCTGTGATTGAATTCTTCCAGCGCATCTTCGCCGCCATCGGACGCGGCATCGGCATTATCGTATCCTGGATCCTGTGGCCCTTCGTCACCGTTGCCGGCTGGTACCGGCGCCGCGGGTTCATGCTCAAGGCGATCGTTGGCGGCATCATCCTGATCTTCATCGGGCTTTACGGCTATTTCTTCTGGCAGACCCAGGTCTGGACGAATTTCGATCCTGACTATCCCGCCGCGCGCGAGGCCCATGCCACGCCGCCCGGAACCCAGCAGGACGACGGCACCTGCGCGCCCTCGGCGATGGTCGCGGTCACTGCGGACCTGATCGACTTCAATGTCAACCAGAACGCCTGGATCTCGTCGATGATCCTGCACAAGGCGGGCCTGTTCGGGATCGAATGGGACCACACGCCGTTCTTCGACAACAAGGCGGCGTTCCAGCGCGGCGTCAACCAGGCCATCCGCCGCACCACCGTCGAGTTCGTCGACACGCTCGGACGCGTGCGCGGCACCAGCCAGGTCGACGGCAATCTGCAGGACGCGCGCGGCGCGCTGCAGTTTGACGAGTATACCTGGTATTTCGGCGTCAATCCGTTCGGGCCGAAGACCCCGACGCCATCGTTCTACCGTTCGGCGATCACCGATCTGACCGTGTTCAACGACCGGCTCGCCAAGTGCGAGGCGACCTATGATGCGCGCGCGGACAATCTGATGCAGTTCATCGACAGGATCGCTTCCGATGTCGGCTCGACCTCGGCGATCCTGCGCGACCGGTCGGAGAACTTCAATGCCGGATGGTTCGACACCCGCGCCGACGACCGGTTCTGGTTCGCCTATGGCCAGCTCTACGGCTATTACGGGATCCTGAAGGCCACGCGGGAGGATTTCCGCGATGTGGTGGTCCAGCGCAACCTGGCCCAACTGTGGGACGACATGGATTCCCAGTTGTCCGCGGCGCTCAAGATCCAGCCGATGATCATTTCCAACGGCAACGAAAGCGGCTGGATCATGCCGACGCATCTGGCGACGATGGGCTTCTACGTCCTCAGGTTCCGCTCCAACCTGGTGGAAATCCGCGCCATCCTGGACCGCTGACGCGAAGCGCCGGCGAAGCGTCGGTCGCGGTTCCGCGTCAGCTGATGAGGTGCAGCCGCAGCGCCTTGGCGACGAGATGGGTCCGGTTGACGCAGTCGAGCTTGCGCATGGCGCTGTTCATGTAGGAATTGACCGTGTGGTCGGACAGCGAAATGATCGCGGCGATTTCCATGGAGGTCTTGCCGCTGGAGGCCCAGTGCAGCACTTCGAGTTCCCGCGCGGTCAGGGCGGCCGCCGCGCTTTCGCCCTCCGTTTTCAGCTTTGAATAGACGTCATAGGCATGCATGACGAAGATCCCGAGTTCCCCCAATTCGCTGTGCCGCAAGGCCGGCCTGTTGCCGACGAATCCCACCACGGCGCGCCGGCCGTTGGCGCCGTGCACCGGATAGTAGAGTCCCAGTGAAATGGAATGGCGGGTGAAGAGCTCGAACGCGGGGTCGGCTTCGGACGGCGGCCGGGCCAGGCCGGAGGTCTCGATGTTCCACATCACCGGCGCGGTGGAGCGCCGCAGGCGGGCGAAGATCGGGGAGTTCTGCAAGAGCCCGAGCGCGTCGTAATCGGCGATGAAGCCGGCGGGCATGTCCGACAGCACGATCCTGGGTGACAGCTTCCGGTCGGCGGCCGTCGGGATGTCGATCACCATGAAGCCCTTGAAATCAAAATCCGCGGCCAGTTCACGCAGAAAACCCGTGAGCTCGGTTTCGGTCCTGATCGCATTCACTCTGCAGAGAGTTGAGGGGCCTTCCATAAATCGCATTCCGCCATTCGCGCCGGACCCCAACCAAATGCATGGAGTCAGACGATAAACTCTTCCGTACTGGAGCTCATAATTGAATCTGTCGCGGCGCAAAAAGCAAGACGGCGTTGGCGACAGAATTGGTAAGTGCTTGTAAACGTTAGACGGGAAGTTTTCCCGTATTTTTGACTTCCTCCATCACCGGATAGGTGTGGGTTTCGCGCACGCCGGGCAGGGACAGGATGACGTCGGAGAGGAAGGTTCTGTAGGCTTCCATTCCCTTTACGCGGGCCTTCACAAGGTAATCGAAGCCGCCGGCCACCATGTGGCATTCCATCACGTCGTCGGATCTGCGGACGGCTTCGGCGAACGAGTCGAAGACATCCGGCGTCGTCCGGTCGAGCTTCACTTCGACGAAGACCAGCATTCCCCGGTCAAGCCTTTCGGGAGAGAGCCGCGCGGTGTAGCCTGTGATGTAGCCGTCACGGTTGAGGCGCTTCAAGCGTTCGGCGGTGGCGGTCGGCGAGAGGCTGATCTTGTCCGCCAGTTCGAGATTGCTCAGCCGTCCGTCATCCTGCATGGCGCGGAGGATCTTTCGATCGATACGGTCAATTTCCTTCATTGATTCTCCATGAATGGATCAATGTGTAGTTACTGTATCTAAGTAATAGCTAAGATATAGGGAGAAACACGGTATATCAAGCGATAAGTTGCGCCATCCACGGGAGAGCACCATGACCGCCACACGCCAGACACCCTTGACGGCCTTTCACGCCCCACATGCGCCGGACGACGACCGGCTGATCAGCGCCTTCAGCCAGAAGCTGGTGTTCAGCGGTGCGCAGGACCGGGCGATCGACGCGCGCGCCACCAAGCTGATCCAGGCGATCCGGTCGGAATCGGGCCAGATGGGCGGGGTCGAGGATTTCCTGCGCGAGTACGGCCTGTCGACGCGCGAAGGCCTGGCGCTGATGGTGCTGGCGGAGGCGCTGCTCCGGGTTCCCGACGCGATGACCCAGGACCGGCTGATCGAGGACAAGCTCAAGGAGGGCGGCTGGAGCGACCACGAGACCCATGGCGACACCTGGTTCGTCTCGGCCTCGGCCTGGGCGCTGGCGATGTCGGCGCGCGTCATCAGTCCCGGCGAGACGCCGGAAGGGGTGATGCGCGGCTTGGTAAAGCGCATGGGCATGCCGACGGTGAGGACCGCAACCCGGCAGGCGATGCGCTTCCTGGGGCATCATTTCGTGCTGGGCGAAACCATCGAGGATGCGCTTTCCCGCGCCGCCAAGAACGAGATGCGCGGCTACCGCCATTCCTACGACATGCTGGGCGAGGGCGCCCGCACGCTCGCCGATGCGAAGCGCTATTTCAAATCCTATGCCGACGCGATCGCCGCCATCGGCAAGGCTGCGGGCAGGACCGCGGCCGGCCGCAAGCTGCCCGACCGCCCCGGCATCTCGGTCAAGCTGTCGGCGCTGCACCCGCGCTATCTTGCCACCCACCGCGAGCAGGTGCTCGAGGAACTGGTGCCGGATCTCGTCAGGCTGGCGCAGATGGCCAAGGCCCATGATCTCAACTTCACCGTCGACGCCGAGGAGGTCGACCGGCTGGAACTGTCGCTCGACGTGATCGACCGCGCCTTCGCCGATCCGTCGCTTGCCGGCTGGGACGGCTTCGGACTTGCCATCCAAGCCTATCAGAAGCGCGCGCCGCAGGTGATCGATCACATCGCCGGGCTCTGCCGCCAGCATGGCCGCCGGATGATGGTGCGGCTGGTCAAGGGCGCCTACTGGGACACCGAGATCAAGCGCGCGCAGGAACGCGGGCTCGACGGCTACGGCGTGTTCACCCGCAAGGCAGCCACCGATCTCTCCTATCTCGCCTGCGCCCGGCGGATGCTCGACATGCGCGACGTGATCTATCCGCAATTCGCCACCCACAACGCGCTCACCGTCGCCACCATCATCGAGATGGCCGAAGACCGCAGCGGCTTCGAGTTCCAGCGCCTGCACGGCATGGGCGAGGTGGTCTATGAAAGCCTGCACAGCTCCAATGACCGCGTGCCCTGCCGGATCTATGCGCCGGTCGGCGGCTATCGCGACCTGCTCGCCTATCTGGTGCGCAGGCTGCTCGAGAACGGCGCCAACTCCTCCTTCGTCGCCGTGGCCGGCGACAAGACCGTGCCGATTGAGTCGCTGCTCGAACGCCCCGACGCCAAGCTTGGGCTCGCCCGCGGCCAGTCGGCGCGCAACAGCCAGATTCCGCTCCCGTCGGCGATCTATCCCGACCGGGCCAATTCGCGCGGGCTGGAATTCGGCGACCGCCTCCAGCTCGCCTCGCTGATCGAAGGCATGGCGCGGTCGACCCAGACCGTCGAGGCCGGACCGCTGGCCCCGGGCCTCAAGGGCGGCGCCGCGAACGAGGTGCGCTCGCCGTCCGATCCCGGCAACATCGTCGGCACGGTGCGCTTCACCGATCCCAGGGACGTGGACAAGGCGGTGACGACCGCGGCGGAAGGCTTCAGGAGCTGGTCGCGCACCGATCCGGGCCTGCGCGCCGCCGCACTCGACCGGGCGGCCGACCTCCTCGAGGATCGCCGCGACCGGTTCATGGCGCTGCTGTCGGCCGAGGCCGGCAAGACGCTCGACGACGGCATCGCCGAAATCCGCGAGGCGGTGGATTTCCTGCGCTACTACGCCGCCCGCTCGCGCGACATGTTTTCGATAATGCTGCCGATGCCGGCACCGACGGGCGAGGACAACCGGCTGGGCTGGCGCGGGCGCGGCGTGTTCGTCTGCATCTCGCCGTGGAACTTCCCGCTGGCGATCTTCCTTGGCCAGGTTTCGGCCGGGCTCGCCGCCGGTAATGCGGTGATCGCCAAGCCGGCCGAACAGACGCCGCTGATCGCCCATGAGGCGATCAAGCTCTTGCACGAGGCGGGCGTGCCGAAGAACGTGCTGCTGTGCCTGCCGGGCGCGGGCGACGTCGGCGCAGCACTGACCGCGCATCCGAGGATCGGCGGCGTGGCGTTCACCGGCTCGACCGAGACCGCACGCGCGATCAACCGGACGCTCGCCGCCAAGGACGGGCCGATCGTGCCGTTCATCGCCGAGACCGGCGGGCTCAACGCCATGATCGTCGACGCCACGGCGCTTGCCGAACAGGTGGCCGACGACGTGGTGATGTCGGCGTTCCGCTCCGCCGGCCAGCGCTGCTCGGCGCTGAGGCTGCTGTTCGTGCAGGAGGACGTCGCCGACCACATGCTGGCGATGATCGAGGGCGCCGCGCGTGAACTGAAACTCGGCAATCCCGCCAAACCCTCGACCGATGTCGGTCCGGTGATCGACGCGGCCCAGCGCGAGATGCTGGCCGCCCATATCGCCACCATCTCCAAGACCCAGAAGCTGGTCTATGCCGGAGACGCGCCGAACGAGGGGCTGTTCTTTGCCCCGCACATCGTCGAGCTCAAGGATGCGTCAGCGCTCGACCGGGAGATCTTCGGACCGGTGCTGCATGTGGTGCGCTACAAGGCCAAGAAGCTGGACGCGGTACTCGACGCCATCGACGCCACCGGCTTCGGCCTGACGCTCGGCGTGCACTCGCGCATCGAGGCCACGGTGCGCAAGGTCATCGACCGGCTCGACACCGGCAATGTCTACATCAACCGCAACATGATCGGCGCCGTGGTCGGCACCCAGCCCTTCGGCGGATCCGGTCTGTCGGGCACCGGCTTCAAGGCCGGCGGCCCGCACTACCTGATGCGCTTCGCGGTCGAGCAGGCAGTCTCGGTCAACACCGCGGCCGCCGGCGGCAATGCCGGGCTGATCGCGATGGGCGACGGC
>TARA_R110002020_G_scaffold50791_3_pt1 | contig 11496 bp, 10 predicted proteins | sample TARA_R110002020 | Tara Oceans TARA_R110002020 (sample SAMEA4396489) | marine metagenome | biome: Westerlies Biome; feature: [MES] marine water layer (ENVO:01000295) within the mesopelagic zone...; material: water (ENVO:00002006), including particulate matter (ENVO:01000060) such...
CGTATTGGCAGAGATACGTTTCCCCAATTTGTAGCGCTTGGCCTGCACAAAAACCTTCACCTTCGCCAGGTTGGAAACGTTCAATTCGCCTGTCGCATCGACTCCACCGTCACCAGTCTTTCCGACAACCTCCGATCCCTCAAAGCCAAGGGCGGTGAGGAGGTGGCCAACAAGAATTTCAAACTCCTTGTCGTCGAGTTCCAGCACCTGCTCCAAAACCGCTTTTGTCGGATCGTAAGGCTTGGCCTTGGTTGGTGGGATTTCAGATTCTCTCCCGATGAGCCTCAGTATTTCCTCAACCTGCGATACGGCGAACACAGTGAGAGACGAGCGCATCGTGTTCTGCAATGGAACAGAGAGTTCGGATCGCAGCAGAGGTTCTGCCTGCCACTTGATTTTGCGCCGGTGCATGTAAGGGCAGTTGCTGTCATTCGGCTTATACTCGTAGCCCGGTTCCACTGTGCCGTAACGCAAAAGCTCCGTGTTGCCGTCCGGCGTGATCACGATGTCGCCCGGTGCGATTTCGAGCAAGAAGCGAGCAATTTGCCCAACCTGTTGGCCGATAACGATATTGCTCGTGTCGTTTGGATGATATTTTCTGTATAGGGAGTGAATATCATCGCGGCTTTTGCAGTCTGCGAGACTCCGCTCAGCGATCCAGCCGATTGCGACATAGCCGCCTTGAACAAACGCCTGGGCATACTTTCCAAATTCGGCACGTACGCACCACACGTTAATCATCTGAGCCGAGCCCCAACATTCCTAAATTTGTTGTCATTCTATTTCGCTTTGCCAGTGTCGGTCGTTGTTGAATTGGCGCGCGACATCTTTATAACTTCCCTCTTAATCTCGTCCGTATCAAAGTGTGCTTCTTCAAGGCCTTGGGCCCCAGTAAAATCAGCCGCAAGAATGCCATCTGCGTTTCGGAAGTCTGCATTCTTGAAAAATACTGATGCGAAAGATGTCCCTGCCAAATCCGCTTGATCAAATGGAGAGTAGGCGATCTGCGAGCTGCTTTCATACTCGCCATTTTCATCATAGTGGACCTCATACAGATCTGCCGGCGGCGCTTCAGTCCATGTCAGAGCTGCGCCATTGAAGGACGCGCCCTGGAGCTTGGACTGAATGAACGTACAATCTGTCATATGGGTGTGCCGCAAGTGTTCTCCGCCCAAACCGGATAGCGGATCGAAGGGGGAAAACATGATGTCTCGGCAGTCGAGGAAGGAAAAGTTCACCCGCTGGAGCTTTACCCGGCTGTCTTTGAAAAATTCCCCCCAGACGCCATCGAAGAAATTCGCGCCGTGCAGGCTCTCAATTCCTGCCTTTGAGAAGCTAAAATCGCTCAGTCGGGCTCCAGAAAAATCGATGGCATGAACGCCACGCTTGCTTAGCCGCCGAAGGGCGCCAGCGATGCGAAATCGTGCTTCTTCGCTGTCCCAGGATTTATAGTCGCCAATGATTTCTTTCTGCCGCTCGATGTCTTGCCGGTTCTGGCGTCTGTGCTCGAACAGAGAGAATACGACAAGAATGAAGAAAACATCGAATGTCAGGCCTCCAAACTCAATCCATAGGTTCTGCCATGGCTGCTCAACATTCAATGGACCGAACGTTACCCACATCAAGAAGACGCAGATGATCAGCATCCATAGCGCGGGAATAAGATTTGTTTGCCGCACATAGTCGGGCCAAAACCGCTCCAGCTTCTGCTGGTAGGCGGGAACGGGGCCATGGCGCTCTTGGTATGAGATCTTCAGTCTGAACTTCTCAGGCAGGCGGCCAAGCATCTTGTTGGCGGCTTGCTTGACGCGCCCGCTCCAACAACGGGGCCTACGCCCTGAACCCGGAGCGCGAAGTGCCATTACTCCTGTCTCACCGAGGCAATTGGGGACACATAGGCTCGCACTAGTGGCTTTGGCGGGGATGCGTCACTCATCCAGCCCCCCCTCCATCAGGGTGATCAGAAGGTCCTCAATATATTGGTCGTGATCGTCCGCGGGATAATAGATCGGATGAATTTCGGCCTCGGCCAAGAAAGCGCGACGGGCAGCACGTTCGTTCTCAGCAGGACAGGGCAGAAACGCATAATGCCGGACGGGTGCGTCAGCGTTCTGGGCTCGGATGTCGCGCAGGGCTGAATAGGTGCGATCTGATTGTAGGCTTGACCCCATAAACAAGAGGCTTCGCGTTCCAATCAGCGCGCCAAGGATATTGGTCAGGGTGACGCCACCATTATAGGCCGCCTCATACTCAGCGCGTGTCAGAACACGCCCTTCATGGGCGTCTGCCTCACCGTGTAGCCGCAAGAGGCTATGAGGGGCGGTCCCGATGCGCTGACGGGCCTCGCGCAACCGGATGCCACAAAACTCGTTGGTGAATGTGTTGTTCGAGCGGTGGTAGACATGAGTAAGAACATAGTCAAAGTTGGTCGTTAGAACTTCATTGGGAAAGAGCAGAGGGAGAAGACACACGGGGCCAGATGTGTTCAGGCGATGACGTCCGAGCTGGTTAGCAATCTCTTCGGCCAGCACATGCGGTTGCAGTGCGTCATGCACGAGTTGGGCGGCTTCCTCATACTCTCCTTGCTTCAACATGGCTTCAAGTGCCGCTCTGATCTGCGGAGCATCGGCGAGGAGTGAGAGCAAGAACGCCCCCCATGGGCGGTAGCCGCTGGCAATGGACATTCCCGCGCCGACAAAAGGCAGCACGTGACCATTTTGTTGGCGCACGGTAAGAGCACGGAAGCGGTCAAGGCACTGCGTCTCTTCCAAGAACTCGCGTGTGTTCTCCTTTGCGCGCTGGATTTGGTCTTGGACGAAGCCAGTGAATGTGGCTTCGTAATCACCTTGCTCGCCGTTCGGCCCAGTCGTCATTTTCTCGAAGACGTCGGCGTTTTCCCAGGTGAAACCAGCAATCTCAATTGGTCCATTCTCGTTCAGGAACTCGTGATAGCGCTGGCGGAAATACTCCATCAATCATTCCGCCAGCTTTTGAGCATCGTGTACCCGCACTTCGCCAGACATGAGTTTGGGTAGGAGATAGTCTCGGGTTTCTGCTAGGCCGCGTATCTCGGACCGGAGCGAAAGGCGCATTTCGAGTAGATGCGCTGCTAGACTCTCAAACTTGATAAACGCACGGAGTTCGCCGCTTACGATCTCCTTGGCCATGAGGGCTGTAGGAGAAATGCGTTGATGGCTTTTCGATGTACCGATCACCATTCCTTCAAGACCTGCCCGGAAGGTTGGATCGCGAAAGATGGCGCACAGCAAGCTCCTGCCAAATCCTTGCCGGGGAACAAGTACAAGGAACTCTGTGGATGCTATTTGGGTATGTTTTACCTTGGGATTGGGCACCCAAACCCGAGATATCTCTGGGTTCAGTTTTGATAGCAGGACAGAATCCGAGGGGACTAGGAATTTGTTGCTCATAATAGAGCTCCCCGTCTCAGTCACAGGCTCCTCGCCCTTATCATAGGCAGGTAGACTGTGGTGTTCGAACACTTGATCCGGTGTCTTGCTTGGTGATAGCGAAGCCTTCGACAGCGTCGCTAGCTCATCTAGCGAGTAGGTATCCCACCCTTCGGGCAAGCGATCATCACCGAAGCTGTTGGGGAAGATGGCGGCGACCTCGGCGGCGCGGGCGGAGTTGCGGATGAGACCACCGAGGATGCCGAAGGCGTCGGTTGCGCCTTCCTGCTTGCGACGTACGGGGCCGAAATCAACAAACCAGTCTTTGAAAATCGCCTGCGTCAGAGCCTCCAGCGTCTCATTCATCCGCCGGTTCAGCTCGATCTTGTCATCAAACGAGGATAATATCGCTCCAATACGCACCCGGTCTTCAAAGGGGGGAACCGGCAGCTGAACTGACTTTAACGCTGTTTGATTTATGAGTGGTTGCCCGGACCCCGTGCTTAAATCGTTCAGATTTCGGTTCGTTAGCGCGTAAAACCAGAACGTGTTTTCCAAAGGCGACTTGGAAGTTGCCTTTATTGCATTATCCGTCACCCAACATGGCTGTTTGGAATAGTGCAAGCTGCCGCAGAAACTTCCCACACGACCAATGATTGTTGTGCCTGCCGGTGCATTGAATTCTTGTGCTTGGCCTATCAAACCGTTCGAACCAAACACGAAGTATGGACCACCTAAGTCCCTGTTGGGTGATGCTTTGCCGTTAGAGAAATTCACATACTCCCCAAGTGATGCTAGTGGATATCTCATTCGGCAAGGGACCCGAAGCTTGCCTCAATTAAGAACTCAAGATGCTTAGCTTCTTGAAATTGTCCTCGAAGGGTTTCATGAAGCTCTCCAATCCGCTCCTCAAATGGCACGCCATCATCTTCAACATCCTCGGCCCCGACAAACCGTCCTGGGTTCAGCACATAACCTTGTGCCGCCACATATTCCTTGCTGGCTGATATACAGAAGCCCGGCACGTCCTCATACCCGCCGTCCTTGTTGCGCCAGCTGTGGTAGGTCCTGGCGATCTTGGCGATGTCTTCTGGCGCGAACTCCCGCCGCGTTCGGTCCACCATCACACCTAGTTTGCGCGCGTCGATGAAGAGGATTTCACCCTTTCTGTCACGGTGGCCATTGGCGCTTTTGTCTTTGGCCAGAAACCACAGACAGGCAGGAATCTGCGTCGAATAGAAGAGCTGGCCCGGCAGTGCGACCATGCAGTCCACCGCGTCCTCCTCAATCATCTTGCGCCTGATTTCACCCTCGCCAGATTGCTGCGAGGACATGGAGCCATTGGCTAGCACCACGCCGGCCGTACCGCGCGGGGCGAGATGGTGGTAGATGTGGCTAAGCCAGGCGTAATTGGCGTTGCCCTGTGGAGGCGTGCCGAACTCGGTCCAGCGAATATCCTCTGCAAGGCTCTCCCGCCACCAATCCGACACGTTGAAGGGCGGGTTGGCAAGAATGAAGTCGAACTTCACATTCGAGAACTCGTCGCGGGTGAATGAGCCTTCGTTGTTCCATTTGATGTCCGCGTCAATGCCGCGAACGGCAAGGTTCATCTTGCAGAGCTTCCACGTGGTGTGGTTGCGCTCTTGTCCATAGATCGATATTTGCCGCTTGGCTTCGTCAACATGCTGCTGGTCGGAATGGTCCTCGATGAATTTCTCCGACTGCACGAACATGCCGCCTGAGCCGCAGCAGGGGTCATAGACGCGACCTTTATACGGCTCCAGCATTTCAACCATGACGCGCACAACCGAGCGCGGCGTGAAGAACTCGCCACCCCTTCGACCTTCAGCCCCTGCAAAGCCCGAAAGGAAATACTCATAGGCCCGGCCCAATAGGTCGCGCGCCTTCTCTCCCTCAACATGCATGGTGACGTCGGAAAAGAGTTCGACCAGATCGCCGATCATTTCCTTGTCGAGCGCCGGGCGGCCGTAGTCCTTGGGAAGGACTCCCTTAAGCGTGGTGCTATTGGCCTTTTCAATCGCCTCCATGGCGGCGTCGATCAGGCCGCCGATATCAACCTTCTTTTCCTTGTTCGTCACGGGGTCGATGATCTTGAGGTCACGGGCGCGCGCGTTGTCCTTCAGATAGGACCAGCGGGCAATTTCCGGCACCCAGAAGGTGCGAGCTGCGAGATACTCTTCTGGGTCTTCCGGATCGGCGAATTCTTCCTGCTGCAGCTTGGCACGCTGCGCTTCGAAGGCTTCCGAGATATACTTCAGGAAGATGAGGCCAAGGGCGACATGCTTGTATTCGGAGGGTTCGAGATTTCCTCGTAGCTTGTCGGCCGCCTTGAACAGTTCGGCCTCAAAGTCGAGTTCGTTATCGGAAGTGGCCAAAAATCGATTCCCCAGAATACAGATGCGATGGCAACTTCCACCATCACGCTTACCAGCTCAAGGACTTTAAGTTTGCCAAGGCATTAGCTCACTACCAAGGCTAGATCGCCGCATTGAGCGGCCAGACTGGAGAGTCCCAGAACCACCCGCGCAACGACGGGATCTTAGTTGCAACCAATCAGTGGGTTTGCTGCCCTGCTGGGCTAGAGCAAAGTCACGGTTTTGATCACGTGACGACTGTGCCTAGAGCAGTGCTTTCCTGGCTGCCGTTGCTCCTGAAAACGGACGGCCCGGGTCCTGCTTTCCAAATACCCCTTCCACCCAAACACTGCGCAACAACTTTGTGTCTCGCTTGTTCCGGAGATCGGGGTTCTTGGCGATAGCCATGCCAATTAACATCCGCTCTAGCCAGTTGACCAGCGCAGCTGTCGATCTGGTGGCGCGGCTGAGATGCCCGGTCGAAGTGATCAAGGTGAAGAATATCAACTGGCCCGATTTCCGACGAGTTGTCTCGAAAACACCGTTGTAGTGCTCGACTTTATGCGGAGTGAGTACCTCTCCATAAAAACCGGTTTGAGCGCTTGTTTTGCCCACGTACCAAGGTTTGTACGTATCGCCTCTTTTGATCGAGAACATATAGCATCCGATTGCCTTTCGAAGAGCGATCGGATCCGTGTCGTACCGGATTGCTTCAGCGTCTACGCGTTCCCAAAAGGCACCAATATCGCCGTCGAATTCAAACGGGCCCCAAGCCTGGAAGTGCATGTAGATTCTCCTCTGGGAGGAGAGGATCAGACAACTACTAGAATCGTCCACCCCGTCAACGTCCTGGGGCTGCTTTATATTAGAGAATGCAGATGACCACTGTCGACATCGCATCGGATATGCGATGCCGCCGATGACAGCTTCATGGAAATCAAAACACCGCCTCAATGAGCGCGCGCGCGATCAGCAGACATAAGGAATTCAGGAGTTCCTTGCCTTCCCGCGTAAGCCGTTGATCCCACTGCGGATCATTCTTCAGTCGCTCTGACCGCCAAACGGCAACATAATTATCCCGCAGGATACCTCGGGAAAAGTTAGGTTCATGAAGCAGGCAAAGGTTCTGGATGACGCTGAGCTGAAGCGTGTGCTGGCAATAGCCGCACAGAACAAGCATGCAGCGCGTAATCGAATGGCGCTGTTGCTGTCCCATTATGCTGGCCTCAGGGTAGGGGAGATTGCCACCCTGCGCTGGTCCGACGTGGTTGGAACCGATGGCGAGATAAAGCAGCAGTTTTACCTGAAGCCCGAAAACACCAAATCCAACGAAGCAAGGCCCGTACATGTCAGCAAGCGGCTGCAGCGGGAACTGGCGACCTATAAAAGTTGCTTAACGCAAAAACTTCGTTTTACCGATCCGCTGATCCCTTCGCAAAAACGAGGTGAGTTCTCCGCGAATAGCCTGTGCCAGCTGTTTGGTCGGCTCTACCGCGAAGCCGGCATTGATGGCGCGACCTCACATAGTGGTAGGCGATGGTTCATCACGCGGCTGGCTCACTCCGGCGTATCACCAAAGGTCATTATGACGCTGGCCGGACACCGCAGCCTAGCCACGACCCAGCGGTACATCGACGTCAATGATGAGATGATGAGCAAGGCGGTCGAGATTTTATGAGAGGCGCGCAGTCTCTGGCACTCGCAACCCTACCGTATTATCATGCCGGTCTGGGACCTTATGGAGGCATGGAGACTAGCAGCCGCATCGCCTTCAGCTGAGGTCGCAAAGAGTTTTCAGCCGCGTTGTTTCTCACTTGAGATCGTACTGGCCTCTTCAACGACACCCTGGTGCGAAAATGTTGGTTGGTGGGCCCTGGTTTGGCGAAGAGAAATTATGTCGGCCACCAGCATGTACGTATAGACGACGTATCTATCAGCTTCTTCTCTAGTGGCAATCTCACTGTGAGACCCCTTCTGGGCTGCCTCGAAAGCCGCATCTAGACGATCTCCCATGAAGCCCAATGTAGACCCTACGATCGCCTCATACCGTTTGGATGTCGCATTGTCCTGTATGAAGCACATCAGCCTATTTATGTAGTTGTCTGCGCCGAGCTTGATGGTTTTGGGCTTGCCACCATTCTCGACAATCCGGTCTTGGTTAGGTGGAAACAATGCGTCCGCAAGTTCTTGTAAGATTCTTCGACACGTATGGACGGCATTGGCCCAGTCCTCCGGATTGTCAGAGCGCAGGTTCTCATACACAGATGCAAATTTCTGAACCGCGCGAGGGACAGTTTCACCGATCGAAGAATCTACCGTCCCCCTAATGCGCGCGAATATGTCCTCGGCTATCCCTGAGAAGCGCAGCTCATCGTGGGTCTTCGAAACATACCGGTGAACGAAAGCTCGGCGGGCTGCCAACAACTTGGTGTCGTTTGACAGCTGATTCTGAATTCTTGTCCGCTCAGTAGAATTGCCCGATGGGCTCCAGACGTACTGACTGGGATTTGAAGACGATACCGAGACATTAGGATCGCGGGCGGCCTCAAGCGCTATCCTCGAAGTTGCTATTCGCTGCTCGATGAGTTCAACAGGCTCAACATTGATCCGCTCAACGACCGGACCGTCTTTTTCCTGCGTCTTAGTAACACGGCCGGCCAAACGACCCAGTTCAAAGGCGTCAGGAGGAACGCCGCCGGGATCGGAAGGATAGCCCGAGGCCTCATATTCAAATGCAAGCTGGTGCTCAACGTCGCCGACAAGCCTGGCCAACCGAGAAGCCTTAAGCATCGCCACGCTCAGTTGCACTTCAGACAGCTCGATATTTTTCAGCGTTTCGCTCGCCAATAATAGAGCTTGAGCAAGTGTGCTTGCCGAAAGTGCTATTATGTCCGCCATATTACGTCCCTCCGGTGAGCGTTTTTGACTCTGGCGCCGCAAAAGTAAATACAAAGCCGCCATTCCGCTACCGGCTCCAAATGTTAGCCCACCATGCGGATGGCAGCTGGTGCGACGAACTCTATTCGTATCCACCCTCAAGCTGCTTTGCCATCTCATCGGGCACCACGTCCGAATAGTACATCTCGATCATGCGGACTGACGTCCGCATGTTGATAGCCAGCGCGTAGACGTCCGTGCCCTTGCGGATTTGGTTCGAAGCGTAGGTATGGCGGAAGCTGTAGGCGGTGCGCTTGCGGTCAAACGCATCCTCTTTCAACCCTGCGACGCCCAGCAGCGCGTTCAAGCTGTTCTTTGTGCTCTGCATACGCTGCCCATCTAGGTTGCAGAACACAGGCGTCTCTGGCGTCGGCTCCTTGCCATGCAATCGCGTGTACGCTTCCCACAGGCTGATGAAGCTGCCGAAGGCCTCAACATTTGGCACGAGCTGTTTCGGCGCAAAGCCTTTGCCATAGGCTTCAATGCGAATGCGGCGCTGGTCCATCGACTTCACGCGTTCGTCGGCGAAACCCACAATGTTGGCCCAGTTCAGGTTGTGGAGTTCAGTAGGGCGCATGCCAGTGTGCACCGCGATGTCGATGAAGCAGTACAGAACTAGCCGTTCATATTGGATCTTCGGCAGGTGAACCATTTCCTGCACCCGTTGCTCGGCCAACAGCAGAAGCCGGTTGATTTCCGCCGGTGAAAAAGAGGGTCGTTTGTTTTTGGTCTCTTTGCCCATTTCCAACTGGGGAATGGCATCACGTGAAATATGGCCATGACGGGCTGCGTATTTGAACACCGCACGTAGCGTGACGACTTCCCTACGCATCGTGTTCGCGGTGGGTTCAACATGAGCAGCGGGTCGTGAAAAAGTTCGACCAGCACGTTCGTAGCTGATGACCTTCTCGTTCTTGCCAGGCCCTGTTGTCCAGTAGGTTCGACGCCAATCCAAATACGCGTAGAGCTTGGGCTCGCTCAGCGAGACGATGGTGCGATTGCCAAAAAATGGTGACAAGTACCGATCAATTACACCCTTGTGCGCCTTGTAGGTGTCCCGCTGCTTTGGGGTGGTTTTCTCGTTGGGCTCAATCGACGCGAGGAATGCCTTCGCCAGTTTGTCGAAGGACATTTTGCCGGGCAGGATGTTGTGCTCGGCCTGCCAAACTGCCTTCTGATATTCGCCAGCAGATTTAGCCTCTGCGGCGGCCAGATCAGGTGTTTTCAGCCCGATCCGTATCTGCCCCTGACCGGGCAGTGAGAAGCGCATCCAATAATTGGCGCTGCCCGTGCGCAGGTACAGCTCGTAGGGCTTCTTCGTGTCGCCGCTCAAATCGTCACCACCCAAGAATTACTGTGGTGTGCTGCTGCGCTAGCTTTGTGCTAACCGGGCAAAACCCGCTTCGCTAAGTCATTGAAATCATTGACGCCAAAACTGCTGTGTTAGCACTGTGCTAGCATATGGCGACGCAGTCGGAGAACCAACTGTTTTCGTATCGCGTTGATTTCATTGAGGTTTCTGGTGCTGCCGGACAGGATTGAACTGTCGGCCTCCCCCTTACCAAGGGGGTGCTCTACCACTGAGCTACGGCAGCAATTGTGACGCGGCTGGTATGCTCGGCGTGACGGAGGCTCTACTGCCATAGGGTCCGGCTCGACGCAAGGCAAAAAAACGCCTATCACCGCCTTCCGGCCAAAGTCGAATCCGCCGGGCCTGCCGGCAAACCCTCTCCTCTCCCGTTGAAACCCTTTCGCCCATGAGCAAAACCGAAGAAGCAGCCGCCCGTGAGCAAAGATTGGCCGCAAAGCTCCGCGAGAACCTCAAGCGCCGCAAGGGTCAGGTCAAGGCGCGTTCCGATTCCGAACGCCAGGCGCCCGATCCGCAATCGGCAACCGAAACGGGCGCGGTGAAGAAACCGTAAACCATTTTCGGACGACTATCCTTTCGGGCGTGCTATGCACGCCAAACTATCGAGTTCGGCGAGTCTGGCTTACGTGGCAATGAGGACTTGGCCTACCTCCATCCCCAGGTAGCAAGGGCAAAAGCCCGCCATATAGGACGACTAGACTATGGACCGTATTCGTTTGATCGGTGGCAATGCACTCAATGGCGACATTGCCATTTCGGGTGCCAAGAACGCCGCTCTGCCCCTGATGATCGCCTCCCTGCTCACCGACGAGCCGCTAATCCTGCAAAACGTGCCGCGCCTGGCCGATGTCAAGCAGCTCGAGCGCATCCTCGAGAATCACGGCGTCGACATTGCCGTGCATGGCCGGCGCCGCGGCGAGGACGACATGGTCGGCCAGCGCATGACCTTCCATGCTGCCGATATCGTCGACACCACCGCCCCCTATGATCTGGTCTCCAAAATGCGCGCCAGCTTCTGGGTCATCGGGCCGCTGCTGGCCCGCTGCCACGAGGCCCGCGTCTCGCTGCCCGGCGGCTGCGCCATCGGCACCCGCCCGGTCGATCTCTTCCTCTTCGGCCTCAAGGCGCTGGGCGCCGAGATCGATATCGACGAGGGCTATGTCGTGGCCAAGGCGCCCCAGGGCGGCCTTGTCGGCACCACCATTGCCTTTCCCAAGGTCTCGGTCGGCGCCACCCATACCATCCTGATGGCGGCCACCTTGGCCCGCGGCACCACGGTGATCGAAAACGCCGCCCAGGAACCCGAAATCACCAATGTCGCCGAATGCCTGGTCGCCATGGGCGCCAAGATTTCCGGCATCGGCACGCGCACGCTGACCATTGAGGGCGTCGAGCGCCTGCATGGCGC
>TARA_R110002020_G_scaffold96724_7_pt1 | contig 11494 bp, 26 predicted proteins | sample TARA_R110002020 | Tara Oceans TARA_R110002020 (sample SAMEA4396489) | marine metagenome | biome: Westerlies Biome; feature: [MES] marine water layer (ENVO:01000295) within the mesopelagic zone...; material: water (ENVO:00002006), including particulate matter (ENVO:01000060) such...
ACACCACTCAGCTAACCAACCAGAATAATCCCAATCAAACGTTTTAGGATTGAACCAGTCTCCAATTGAATCTGCATTATCTCGGAACCACCTATCACTATAAACTATTTTCATTTTATACTCTCTATCAATAACTCATCATAACTTTCTTCAAATCGTTCGGGATCATACCAAATATCTATATAAGCTAAACAATACTCAACTAAATAATACTTATTTTCTAACCAATTGAACTTCTCTGAATTAAACCACTTCGTAAAATGATCTGAACAATACGCAGCTAAATGATGACCATAAAACCAATTATACTTCTCAGGATCGTACCATAAATCAAAATCTTTAGCACAATACTCAGCTAATAAACCACTACAATTCCAATCGTAATTTTCTGGATCGAACCACTCATCAATTGAATCTCCATTAAAATTGAACCATCTATGTGTATATTCTACTTTCATTTTATACTCTCAATCAATAACTCATCATAACTCTTTTCAAATTTCGAACTATTGTACCAAATATCTATATACGCCATACAGTGTGATATTAACTCCACACCTCCGAAATCATATTCACACCTGAACTTCTCAGCATCCCACCATTTGTCAAAATGTTTCGAACAAAAAAAAGCTAGCTCACTAGACCTATACCAATTAAATGTATCTGGATTAAACCAATCATCAAATCTATCTGCATTCTTTTCAAACCACATATCACTGTATTCTATTTTCATTTAATACTCTTAATTAATAACTCATCATAACTTTCTTCGAATTTCGAACTATCATACCAAATACTAACATAATCTAAACAACTATAACGTAACTGACCCTTAGACTCTTTCCAATTAAATTTATCTGGATCGAACCATTTTTTAAAATCTTTAACACACCAAATAGTTAAAGGATCACAGAAGTTCCAATTGTACTTCGAAGCATCCCACCATAAATCAAAATGATCAGAACAATATCGAGGTAAATACTTAACTAAAACCCAATTGAATTTATCTACATTCCACCATTTATTAAAATGTTTGCTACAATACTTAGCTAACAAATAACTGTACCACCAATCAAACGTTTCAGCATCGAACCACTTATCGAATTCGTCAGCATTAGCTGTAAACCAATTTAAATCATATTCTACTTTCATTTTATACTATCCAATAATAACTCATCATAACTCTTATCAAATTTCGAACTATCGTACCATATATCAATATACGCCAATAGCTCACTCCAATACCAATCAAATGTATCAGCATCGAACCACCAATCTATCATATGAGCATTCAAATAGAACCACTCTCTGTTATATTCTATCTTCATTTTATACTCTCAATCAATAACTCATCATAACTCTTATCAAAATACTTAGAATCGTACCAAATATCTATATATTTGATAAAATTCAAAGGTAAATACCAACCATAATCTTTCCAATTGAATTTATCTGCATTGAACCACTTCTCAAAATGATCTGAACAATAACCAATTAAAAGCCCACCTCCGTGGTACCAATTAAATTTATCTGCATTGAACCATTCATCGAACTCATCCGCATTATCAACTAACCATTGCGCATTATACTCAACTTTCATTCTATACTCTCAATCAATAACTCATCATAACTCTTTGAAAATTTCGAACTATCGTACCAAATATCTATATAAGCTAAACAATACTTAACTAAATAGTTATTATAATACCATTCAAACATATCAGCATCCCACCAAAGTTCAAACTCTTTATGACCATACTTAGCTAACATTTCACTATAATCCCAATCAAATGTTTTAGGATCGAACCAAGCCGTTAAATCATCTGCGTTAGCTACCCACCAATTTGGGTTATTATATGATATTTTCATTTTATACTCTCAATCAATAACTCATCATAACTCTTATCAAATTTCGAACTATCATACCAAATATCGATATGCTCCATACAACGCTTAACTAACAAATCATTATAATACCAATCAAATGTTTTAGGATTGAACCACTTCTTGAAATCTTTTCTACAGAAATAAACTAAAGACGAACTACCATAATACCAATCAAATGTTTTAGGATTGAACCACTTATTAAAATGCTCTGAACAATACTCAGCTAAATAGCGACTATGAATCGAATTAAACTTATCAGGATCGAACCACTCATCAAAACGCTTTGGATAACACTTAGCTAAAAAATAACCATACCACCAACGAAAAGTCTCAGGATTGAACCACTTATCGAAATGATCATAATTCTGTTTGAACCAACTATGTGTATATTTTATTTCCATTATATTCTCTATACTATATGAACTATATGAACTATACTAAACATTAGATAGTTCGGACTATTAGAACTATAGCACTCAAATATACATATGTCAACATATATTTTAACCCATTTTTATACAAATCGTAGCACCCCTCCTACAAATAACCAATTTCACCACCAGAACTACCTACTTATAAACAACTTATAAACACGATTATAAGAACTTCTCAAAATAGCCGTTTTAGTTAAATGCTAACAACGTCCAATTACAAGCCATATCACACCCTTTTCGTCACACGATTTAACTCTTATAATAATAATAATAACAATAATAAACACTAACTACATATAGAACATATAAAACAATAACAATACCCCTTTACTATATAGAACTATAATAATAACATATAACACTATAATAACTATATAACACATATAACCATTAGTGAGTACTTTTTTCTCTATACATATAAGAGAGAGTAAGCAGAACAACTAATAGTATGATACCCAGAAACAAGATAACAATATAGTTCGTACATATATAAACTATAAGAACTATATTAGAACAATAAAGAATAATAAAGAATATACACAGAAAGACATTAGTATGACCCCTAAACAATATAACAATAAACTAATAGTGGTAGACCTACATAATCATATGATAATAACATCATAAATGAATGATAACATAAGAACTATAATAACTAATACTATTGACCCCCCTATGACCCCTATATGAACTATAAGAACTATTAACAATACTATATGAACTATAAGAACTAACTATACATACGAACTATAAGAACTAACTATACATACGAACTATAAGAACTATTAACAATACTATATGAACTATAAGAACTAACTATACATACGAACTAGCTATTAAGGATACGAACTATTAACATTCTAGCTATCAATGTCCTAAAAACCATGTAGTTAAACCCACGCACATATTTTTTTGCAGTTTTTTTGTTCTGAGTTTTTCTCTAGGAAGACTTGACATTTCAAAATAGTTCGTACAGTTTTCAAACCTCTATAATCAAAATGTCAAGTACAAATACTAACTATTTTCTATTCTTTTTAAGTATTCTTTTGCAAGGTTGTGTACTTCTTCTCTTCTAAGAATAGTCTCACCACATATTCTTTTTTTATCTTGCAAGTCCCAGTTAAGTCCACACTTACCACAGATTACTTGTTGCCCGATAGTGTCTGCTGAGCAGTTAATAGAATCAGTACTCATTTTTGTTATTCCTTATTATAATTAACATTACTATAGTTCGTATTATTTCCAAAGTTCTGGATATTTCCGTCTTAGTGTTTGTCTTAGTTCAAATAAACCCAAATCAACCCCTTCCGGTAAATCAGATATTATTTCATTATCCATTCTGAACTTATGTTTAGCAGCTACATATTCATCTTTTGATTTTACACCTTCAAAATATGGGAAAACTTCCTCTTTGAATAGTGCATCACCTGCAAAGAAAAGCTCTTCTTCTTTCTTTCGCATCGCGACAATTTTATCTTTTAAAGACATTTGAAACCTCATTTATAATTAACATTACAATTTAATATAGTTCGTATAGTTCAGAAAGCAAATAAATGGATAAGATAGTTCGATTTATTTGAAGGTTTATTCTATTAGATTTATTCAAAATAGTTCGAACTATTAATAAAGAATAAGAAGAAAAGAAGCCATAAGAAGAAGTAATAGTAACCACATTTTTAATAGTTCATACAGGGTTAGGGATAGAATAACAAGGAACTAATAGTGCCAACATTTTCCAGGTACTAAATGACACCTGTCAATTAAAAATGACATAAATGACAGAAATAATACGAACTATGGGTATGACATATCTGAAAGAAGTGACAAAATCGACACTATACGAACTAGAAAAATGACATAAAAATGATTTGGCGTTTATAATAGTTCGAAATGACGGAAGTGCCAAACACCTATAAATGAGCCACTTATGACTTAGGTTTTACGCCCCTATCTGACGTCGCATAACCATAACATATATTATGCGACGTTGGAAATTAGGTGTCATTCCCCTTGACATAACTGACAAAATCAATTATGTCAGTTCATATAGTTCGAACTATTTAGATTCGGTTCTTTAAACTATTGCGCTTATTCAAAGCTTGCTCGGCGCGAGTAGCCCATTTACAGTTTTCAAGACAGTAATCACCATCATTATCAATACGTTCTATTGTCATCCCTTCTGGACATTCACCCATATCATCTAAGAAGGATTTAAACGAGTTTTTCCACTCTTCACAAACGGTAATACCACGTCCACCATAATTCGTATAGCTTGGATCATTTGGATTAAAGCAACGTGTTTTCATTGTAGCCCAACGCTGATATAAATTATGATTAGACAGGCATTCTTCGTCTAATTTACTTGCCACTTCTCTTTGTTTACACCCACATGACACTTGCCGACCACTAGTAAGAGCATAACCTTCGACATCTGTTAATATACCACAATCACATACACACGCATATCTGGAGCGCCTTTGATTAGCTACACGTGTAACCACCAGTAATTGCCCGTATTGATTACCAGGAATAACTTTAGATTTCTGTTGCGCTTCTGTAAGATGAGTTTCGTATTGTCCCCATAGTTCGAAAGCTTGTTCTTGAAGTCTGTTAAAATCGGCTTGTACTTTTTCTTTATCTTTTCTTCTAGCCATATTAATATCCTTTTCTAATAATATAATATGAAATTAGACCTTGTAAAAGAAAAAAGCAGTGCATATGAAATTAGACCTTGTAAAAGAAAAAAGCAGTGCATATGAAAATAGTTCGTATTTTTCTGAAGAAATCATTTGAATTATAAGGTATACGAACTATATTAATATCGTAAAGGAGAGATACTTTTAACAGACAATGAGACCAGTGGGTCTGGTGGATTGTATAAACTTAAAATTTATTAAATGGGTATTCTTCCCCATGCCCGTGGCATCATTTTCCGTTAGTCATTCCGACTACAATACTAATATACCATAAGAGGTCTGTTTTACAAGTTAAATAGTTCGAATTTTACATATTAGTTCGAACTATTTCTTATAATTTTTACATGTTCCACTATAGTATCCTTGAGGGGAACACCCACATGATAATCTACGTTGATTAGTTAAATCTCTACCATCAGAATTAATTAAAATTCCACATTCACACACACAAGCCCACCTAGACCGCGTCGATTTTGTCACAGTATTTGCAAGCCTAGCTACAGCCGTAAGTTTTCCATACTTGTTACCAACTTTAACATTAGTTTTAGACACACGATTAGGATTACTTGGTATATATTCACCCCATAGTTCGTATGCTTGTTCTTCAAGTCTGTCGTAGTCAGCTTTTATTGTGTTTAAAAATTGTCTACGATTCCTATTTTGTTCTGATTGTGTAGCCCACCTACAATTTGTCGCGGAATAGTCTCCATTATTATCAATTCTATCTAATGAACGACCTTCTGGACATTCACCCATATCATTTAGAAAAGTTGCAAATGAATTCTTCCATTCGTTACAAACTGCTATACCGCGACCACCATAAATCTTATATTTCGGGTGATTAGGATTATAGCAACGGGCTTTCATAGATGACCATCTACTATATAATTTATGATCACTTAACGCCATATTAGTCTCCTTTAATTAGTTCGAACTAATGTATATGTTTATCTTAGGTTTACAAGTTAAATAGTTCGTATAGTTCGTATTATTTCAAAAAATGTTGGCAGTATTAGTTCCTTGTGTATTGTTCTTCTTTTCTTTGCATTAATTTAATAGTTCGAACTATACGCCATTGGCATTATTCTATTGTTATGGTATATTGAATAGTAATGTTAATAAAGGAAAATACATGTTACGTTTTGAAAAGCAAAATCTGGTTGGTAAGTCTAGTAAAAAGGAAAGAATTCGTATCTCTATTGATATTAGACAAGCTTTGGAAAATGCCCCTAAACATAAGTTGTTAAATATTGATATTGATGAAACATACTACTGGACTGTCTGGAATAACGGTAAAAATGTAACGTTCAGAAAGATAGCTCTAGGTATTTGGGGTAGCTTCAGACCTAGCTTGAAAGAAGTACAATTTTTAATACAGGAACTTAACAAAATTCACACAAAATAGTTCGAACTATTGGTAATTCCCTCTAAAGATGGTATATTGAATAGTAAAGTTAATGATAATAATAGGAATACGTTATGTCTTTTGAGAAAATGATGTCAGTTTTGAAATCAGTTCAGCAAGGTGATACTATTGAAATTACTCCTTCTATTGGTAAGGTTAGAACGATGCAAGCAGTTCGATCTTTTGACCATGATTATAACGTTTTAGAAATTTCAAGTGGTCGTAAAGGATCATTGCGTATGACTAGAAATGGTTCAATTTTCGATGATGGTGACGGTGTTATCGCTTGGCAGCCAACAATGGCAACTCAAATCGAAGAAGTTGATAGTATTAAATTGGTAGGTGCCCAAGGGTTAAAACTAGTATGAAAATCGGGCAAGAGTTTTACAAAGTCATCCATCGTGGTATGATAGTTCCCAGAATTGAAACTATTACAGTCATTGAGATTGACGAAAAAGGCTGTATTTTTTATATGTTCAATGACCACCCTAACTGGGAACCTTGGATTGAATTGCATGATGATGATGACTATGATATGTTCAGAGATCAATACTCACCCACTATTGAAGGTGCTAAAGCCTTGGCAAATGTCGCTGTAGAACTGCAACTAGAAAACGCTAAGAAGCAGATGGAAGAGTTCCAAAAAACATTAACATTAATTGATGAAATATAGTTCGAACTATTTGAAATTTTAGCTAAAGATAGTATATTGAATAGTAATCAATTGACAATTAAAAAGGAAATACCAAATGTTCAAAGCAGAAACCGCCCTAAATCAACTAACTCAATCTTCAAATGGTTCTGGTCGCTTAAAAGTCATGATCGGTGCTAAGAACTTCGTCAAGAGTGATGAGGAACAATGGGTTTCTTTCAAATATCCACGTGGAAAATACGTCAAAATCAAACTAAACAGTATGGATCTGTATGACGTGGAGTTCGGTACAATCCGTAAATTTGAATATAAAGTTAAGAACACTTATGAAAATACTTACGCTGAAGATCTAAAGGAAATCTTCGAACAAGAAACCAAACTTTATCTTTCTCTTTAAATAAACAATAAAATAGTTCGAACTATTGGCAATTTTAACTAAAGATGGTATATTGAATAGTAATCAATCGGCAATGAAGCCAAAAAAGGATGATTCCATGACACAGAAAACGATAATCAGCAAGCCGAAATGGATAACTGAAGTTAAAGCAATGATAGTACAGACCGCCAAAGAAGCTAAATGTACCGAAATTGAAATCATATCAGCTATGCAATCACACTGTGCCAAGGTTAAAGACGAGGCAACGCTTGAAATCCTCTGTGAACTTAAGGGCGAATACATCCCAAACATATAAAACAGGAGAAACCAATGAATGATGACATTTTAAAGTCAATGTTCCCAGATCTGATTGCTCGGAAAGAATCAGGTAAGTGTCCAACATGTGGCAAAGATCCACAAGAGGTCGGATTCAGAAACCAAATCAGCCGGACAGAGTTCAAACTATCTGGCATGTGTCAAGAGTGTCAAGATGACGTGTTCGGGGAGGACTAATAACTAGAAAAGTCAAGAGCTACATGCTAAAAAGTTCGAACTATTAAGTCAAGCCCTAACTGGTGAAAAGTTCGAACTAAATTGTTAAACTATTTTTGAAAAAGGCCTTGACAGGGTAATGGGATCTATATAGGGGAAGGGGGTACCCCTATATGGGTGGTGCATCAATGCAATATATAAAGGGCACACAAAATAGTTCGTATAGATACTAAGGCCCTTTTTTGGTAGTGTTCTTATTATTCTTCCACATGTTCATATTCCATCCAGACAGCGGTTGACTTAATGTCTGTACATTCCCAAATATGTGGTTCATATTAACTATACTACTAGTATTCCAACTTGATATATTCGTTGTGAACCCACTTGAGAAGTAATTAACTTTGGGTTTCGCTAGTAGGTATTCTTTCTTATTACAATCCAGCAAATATAGGGAGTGGAGCGCGATTATTATCATTAAACACCATTCAAAAGAAACACTACCTTCTACATCTAAGTTTGAATGCGTCATAACCATTGTATACAGTACATAACCTATGGTATTCCCAATACCTAGTAAGCATATACACCTAGACAGATAGTCCACAATTGTGTAAGGGGTCAGCTTCCCAAGGTATTTGTTGAAGGAGTTTGAAATAGTTCGAACTATTTCAGTTATTTTAGTTTTTTTAGTTTTTTTCACAATATTTCACCTGTTTTTTCATAAGGGTAACGCAATATCTGGGGGAAATAATCAAAAACTTCCCTATACCCCTATTTTAATTTTTTTTTTTTTGGTGGTTTTTTACTTCCGAACTATTCCTATGGTCATTTTATTTTTAGTATAGTCCGTTCGTCTTCTGAGATTTCGTATATATGAGCTTTGCCAGATTTGAAGTGATGAAATAATACATCTATATACTCTATTGGATCATTCGGTTCGATATCATCCAAGTTAACAAATGTAAGTTTAGATTTAGTCCAATCAGTTCCGCCGTCTATATTGTTATATTCATAATGTCCATATAATCTTACTGACCATTCGTTAGATTTGAAAATATAATCTGTTGTTAAATAAAATGTTTTGTGGTACATATCAATATTACTATTCACTAGTTTTTTGTATGGTATTTCTTTCATTTTATACTCATTATATTTTTTTCATCTTCAGTAATTGTAAAAATATTAGCTTTTTTATTTTCAAAATCTTCAAATCTTATTGACCCTTTACGTGTTAAATCTAAATAGTATACGTAAAAATTAACTAAGTCATCAACTAAGTTATATGATTTAAACTCAACTATATGTTCGGTTGGTGGTACGGTCTCACCTTCGAGTAATACGTAATATTCTGTATCTTTTTGAAGTTCTAAATATGATATTTCAGTCATTTAATATTCTCAATAATAAGTTCATCTTCAGTTAGTTCAAATATCCCAAAAGGGAAAGCGGAATCAGCGTTATCAGGATCTATATAGACTATAGTTTTATCCGGATATCTTTCAAATTCCCACAGATAAGCGCTTGGATTAAATCCTAAGCAAGTAGCATATAAACAGTTATTCGGTACAGCAGTATCAATATAAACATAATTTATAATAAGAGGGAGGTGTGGCCCTTCAAAAACATAATGTATTGCAGAATCGAATCGTTGGATCAGTCTAGGGATCCGGTATATTTTATTTTGCTCGAATACAACCTGTTCATCAAGTAGTTGAAGTAGTTTCATTTCGAACTATTTAATTCCATCCATAATCATTTCTGCTTCGGAATCGAATTCATATATATCATATAGGTTAGCATCATTAAGACAATCTTCCAGTACATATATTCTTTTTTGATCTGGGTGTCTTTTAAATTCCCTTAAACCTGCTTCTACAACCCCGACATAAGTCCCATATAGTACATTTTCTTCATCATAGTCATATGTATAAAAACTCCAGATAGAATTAGAATTAGCACGTACAGTAAGTTTAGGTATTCCATACATTCCACCTTTTTTAAATTTAATAGGAATACATTTCAGTTTTTTCATTTGATTTCCAGTATGGTTATTTCGTCTTTATGTTCTATTTCATATATATGACATTGTTCTATTTTGAAATCATAGTGGCTAATTACTGCATATGGCGTTTCCTTCTTGTCTTTAGAATATTCATAAAACCTAATTTTAGATTTCATTGCATCTAGGCACCCTTCACTCTTGTTATATACGTTTTCATGTGATGCTAATTTTACGAAGGTGTCTTTAAATCCAACCTTTTTGATAAAAGTTAAGTAGTACAATGTGTTATGTTCTATTTCAGTATATAGTATTTCTTTCATAGTTCGAACTATTTTATACCCATAATAATGATTTCGTCAGTTGATTCGATTTCGTATATATCTTCGGTTGCCGATGCATTTATATCGCTTTTGTATATATAAATTTGTTCTCGATCTGGGTGTGATTTGAATCTACAGATGCCGTCCTTATAATCTATGAAATAAGCATACAACACACTATCGCCACCCCAAAACGCATAAAAATAATTAGATTTATTTACGTTGCGGTGCATTTTTGGTAATCGGTATAATATATTTTTTTTAAAGTTTACAAATATATTGGGGCCATTAGGCTTCCCATAAAATTTATTTAATTCTAGTTTTTTCATTTGATACCTTCAATGAGTAATTCATCTTCTGAATTGAATTCGATTATTCCGTATTTAAATGAATCATTAGCACAACTATCTATTACATATACGGTTTCTTTATCAGGGTATCGTTCGAACTCCCATACTCTTTTTTTTAAACTTTTACATGTACCATATAATGCATTTGATATTTCCGCGCTGAATTTAAATGTATAGAAATTGGTTTGATCAAACGGAATAAGTTTATTTAGTTTATATATTTTACCTATTTCAAATGTGATTTCTTGACTCAACTCTGTACATATAAGTTCTTTCATTTCAGTTCCAGCATAGTTATTTCATCCACAGAATCTATAATATAAATCCCATATTTGATAGTTTTATTAGCAGTATTAATATCCATATAAACTATTTTTTTATCACAATGTCTTTCAAATTTCCATTTGTTATGCTCTGAGTCAAATCCTAGAGAAGTTGCATATAGATTTAGTGATTCATCCAATCCTTTCCAAGTTTTATAAACAGTTAAAATACTATTTGCAATATCCTCATCACTCATCACGGTTTTCCAATTATATATAATATCGCTTTTTACTTTCGGTATTCGATATAGTTCGTTCGGTTTAAATTTTATAACTGTCGCATTTTTATCAATTACTTTCATTGTATATCTCAGTTTATTTGCATTAATAATGCTTCATCTTCTTGAATTTCAGTCAACCACCCTTTCTCTATCTCCGATTTAAACAGAATGGTAGGTATGTCAGATAAAGTAATAGCTAATCGTCTAGTACTTTCTTCAACCTCTGGTGTGAATCCAGTACAATATATAATTTCAGATTTAACCATTGATCCACCAATTGTAGACCAGTTCTTAACTTTAATAATCGCGAATGCTAACTGTGTGTCTGTACCAATA
>TARA_R110002020_G_scaffold180752_9_pt1 | contig 11492 bp, 13 predicted proteins | sample TARA_R110002020 | Tara Oceans TARA_R110002020 (sample SAMEA4396489) | marine metagenome | biome: Westerlies Biome; feature: [MES] marine water layer (ENVO:01000295) within the mesopelagic zone...; material: water (ENVO:00002006), including particulate matter (ENVO:01000060) such...
AACCGCTTCGGCGAGAGATTGGAAGGGTTGCTATGTGACGCTAAAGCGGAAGGACGGGAAGATGCGGGGCGACTTGCTGCCCGATGCAGTGAACATCGAAGAGAATGGCCAGCCCGCCCCGGAGAAGCTCAACAAGAGTGGGAAGAGCCAAGAGTTGTGGGCGACACCGCACGTTCCCAACGGCGGCCAAACGACATCGGGGAGCAAGGACAAGAAAACGAAAAAGCAAATTCAACTACAGCATCAAGTGATGAATTGGCCGACACCGGACACTCAGAATCATCGGGACGGGACGGTGAGGCGGAAGGACAGTTACGGGAGTCACGGGGTGAGTCTACACCACAAGATTGCGGAGACGGAGAACTGGCCGACACCTCTGGAGGACGATGCGAGCAACGTCAACCCCAGCGAGAATCGGGGGGCAACGCTGGTAACAAAGACCAGCAAGGGGACGGGCATGAAGCTCAACCCCTCATGGGTGGAGCAACTGATGGGTCTACCGGTGGGGTGGACGCAACTGCCAACCGAGTGGATCGATTGAGGCTTTTAGGAAATGGAGTGGTGCCCTCCACCTGCGAGGTTGCTTTCCGAACATTGTACAGTGAATTGATGGATGATCGAGATACTGACTGAGGAGCAAGTAAAGGCAAAGGGCTACTACTGCCTGACCCGGCCATATCGGCCAAGTCAAAGGCATATGTGGATTAAAGTCCTTGAAGACATGAAGCGCGGAGGCATTGCCTGCGCAATAGTAAAGGGGCACGTCCAGGGGGGCGGCACAGGAGATTATGAAGGAGTAACAATTTGGCGTGAAGATTGAAGAATTAAAAAGGAGGCTACCGTTACCAGAGTTAATGGCGAGACTTGGGTTTGAGGCGCACACAGTGCCCTTATGCTCATCACCGTTCAGACCTGACAATAATCCAAGCTGGGGTATTAAGGAGGAGAACGGATCCTGGTTCTTCCATGACTTTGCAACCAAGGAAGGCGGTGATGAACTCGCCTTCATCCAGCAGGCGCTCGGACTGGGCACCAAGGATGCCTACCACAAGTACCGGGAACTTGCCGGCATCCAGGGAGATGCCATCCCGGTCCTGGAACCATTGGCCACAGGCATTGAGTGGGCATCGGCACGGGACGCATTCCAGCCGGCTCATGCCAAGAGGCTGAGTGAGTGGCGGGGCTATTCAAGTGAATTTGTCTCATGGCTACATGAGAACGATCTAGTGGGCGTTGTCGATGGACTACTGGCCTTTCCAGTGTCTCACAACCCAAGACAACCACGCCAAAACGGGAAGGTCGATGGCGCCCACTGTTTTACCAAGGAGAAGAGTTGGAGGATCATGGGGGGCAAGTCCGCACCCTGGTGGATCGGAACCAATGATGAGCGGGTTTATGTGTTTGAATCCCAATGGGACGCATTCGCATTCATGGACCTGACCAAGTGGGCAGAGGTTCAGGCAGATAACTCCAGCATCGTAATCACCCGCGGCGCCGCCACAGGTAAGAAGTTGCAAGGACTCATCCCCGGCAAGGCTGAGGCATTCCTGTTCACCCAGAATGATCCCATTGAGGATGATACATCCCCGGCACTCAAGTGGCAGGCAGACATCATCTCAATCCATCCCAAGTGCCGATTGATTCAGATACCTGAAGAGCATAAGGACTTCAATGACTGGTCAAGGGCTGGAATAGATGTTGGAACCCTCATGCTCGCCCTGGACTCGGCACCACTCTACGAGGATCCCAACGCAGCACTCCACCCGCAACCCATGAACTGGGATGACCTGCTGGCATTCAAGCAGGAGGATGATGTGAATTGTATGCTCGGCCAACGCTGGTTATCCCGTGGACACTCATGTGTCTGGGTAGGCAGCAGTGGACTAGGTAAGTCAGTCCTCACCCTACAAGCCGCACTCACCTGGGCAGCAGGCAAACCTTTCTTTGGTATCAACCCCAAGCAATGCTACTCGTCACTAATCCTCCAGCAGGAGAACAACTTTGGTGACGTAGCCGAGACGGTGCAGGGTGTCAGGGATGGATTGACTGAGGAATACCCAACGCTCGACTTTGATGCTGCCTCACAGAAGGTGAACATCATCCGCCTGGTCAACAAGCTGGGCCTGGAGTTCATTGCCGAGGTCAAGCACCAGATCGCTGAACATAAGCCTGACATGCTGTGGGTGGATCCACTGCTCTGCTACCTATCAGGCGATCCCAATTCATCCGAGGACATGTCCGCCTTCACCAATCACCTGGATGAATTAGCCATGGAGACTGATACGCTCATCCACCTCATTCATCACACAGGCAAACCAAAGACCGGTAGGGATACTCAAGGCTTCACCACTGCGGACATAAGCTACGCAGGATTGGGTTCTAGCGTCCTAACCAACTGGGCTAGGGCAATCATGGTGCTGCAAGGGGAAAGGGGCGCAGAAGGCGTATTCAGGCTCACAGCGGCCAAGAGAGGGAAGCGGGCACAAATGACCCAGGATGACCTACAACCTCCCGCTCTTCAGATATACCTGAAGCATTCAGACAAGGGATTGTGCTGGCTACCCAGTGACTACGAACCCAGCGAACCAACCATCGGCAGAACAAAGGTCGATGTGCCCATGCGTATCTACAAGGGACTGCTACAGGAACCAGGCAAGACCTACCCAACCAGATCCAACCTGGCAGACGCAATGATCCTCCTGGATGAGGTCGAGGTAGGGCATAAAACCCTAATGACTCGCATCAAAAGAATAATCAATAACGGCGATATTAGCGAAAATGAACAAGGACACCTCATCTGGACAGGGTGACGGAAAGAACGTTTTTTCCGTTTCCCTACTTCTTTCCGTCAGACGGACGGAAAGAACTCACCCCCCTAAAGGGGGGGAGTTATTTCTTTCCGTTGCCTGAGTCTAGGATTTTTACCATGAATAGCAAAAAACCAAGAAAAAGGGTGAAATCGAGAAAGAAACCAGGGAACTCCATCTTGACCGCCAAGGCATTGATTGCAACGCCAGATCCAAGCAGGATTGATGTGAAGGATCTTATCCCTGCCAGCGCACGGGAAAATGAGAAGGCAGTCAAAGGCACTGATGCTTCCGGGCCCAACAAGTACACCGTCAGATGCGTCGAGGCCATCCTACGTAATGTGGCGATTGGATTGCCAGAGAGCAGGGCAGCGCAGTTGGCAGGAATACATCGGAGTACGTTGGGTGAGTGGAAGAAGAAGTGGGGTGACCTCGCCGACTCCCTCGTGCGTGCGCAAGCGGTGGCCCAGGATGAGCTGTATGGCGTTGTACGTGCAGGTATGGCAAAGAACCCCCGATTAGCCCTAGAAGTCCTTGAGAGGCGCTTTCCGAGCGAATGGGCGGCACACAGTAAACACCAGGTAGCCGGCGTAATGATGCAGACACAGATCAGCCCGGAGATGCTGACCGGATTGCATGGCGCCAGGCAGGAGCGAGACGCATCGGCGGATAAGGAATCCCTTGATTCTGCGCAGGAAACCATTGATATATAAGGCTCAAGTGATTGCTGCTAACACATACGCTAACACTCATCGCCCTCAGACCCCACAATTTGTGGGGCGAGATGGCGCCGGGGCTAGGCACTGCCATGGGGGTGGTGGTGACCTGGCTCCCGGATTTGAGGGGGTGGGGCACCCCAGCGCCGCGGAGCGATTGCAGCCCCCCCACCCCCATATTATGCCTCGCGTAAGGCTTTTTCTTACCCCCACCTACTTAAAAAAAGTTTTTAACCACCGATACACATAAAACAATATGAAAACAGAACAAGAACTACTTGGCCCAAGAAAACTACTTGCAGTGACCCTCAGGCGGAAGGGGATGACGTACCGAGAGATTGGTGAGAATATTGGAGTTGGTCACCAGAGGGCATCACAGATGGTCGCCCAGGGGGAGAGGTTGCTGGAGCGGATAAGGAGCGGGGTGGATGAGGTTGAGCTTGGTGTTAGGGCACAGAATGTTTTGAATAACGCTGGAATTGGTTCTAGTCGGGAGAGTGTTAGGGAGGCTATTGAGAGTGGGGTTTTGCATCCTAAAAAATCCGGGACGATGGCCGCGATGAGGGAGTTAAATGAACCCAAAGAAATGTACTTTGCTGATGGCGATGTACATTTCCGGGAACCCGACCCATCGCCTCGTTACTTGAGGAATTATGGGTGGAAGACTCACAAGATTTGCTGTGAGTACGCTGGCATACCGTGCCGCCGGGAGGAATTGAGGCTTGAGCAATTAAGGGCTGAAGTTAAGAGGATAGAGGAGAAGATTGAGATTTATGAAAAAAGAATACGTAACCAAGATAATGAACGAACTGGTGAAGGTCGCTGCCAAGTGGAGGGATAAAGGGGTTACCGGGTCAGAGTTCACCGGGTTGGCAATGTTTGTGGTTGTCAAGCTGGGGAGTACCAGTGCCCCGGACAAGGAATCGCTTGAGAAGGTGATGCAGGGGATTATAGACCAGGTTTATCAATCACAAACCGGAGATAATGATCGACAAAGGAATTAGACAGTCATGAGTGATCGACGAACACCTAATGAGATCAAGGAGCAGGCTATTATGTGTTTTAAGCAGATGGCCAGGCCCAAGTATGATGAGGGGCAGGCGAAGGCGGAGGAGAGGGGTAAGAATACCAACCTTGATGAGCATCCGGCCTTGATCACTGAGGCTAGGTTTGAGGTATTGGACCTTTGGTTCTACCTGGACAGCCTTGCCCAGCAGATGGATGAGAAGGATCAGAGGATTGCCGAGTTGGAGTTTGAGGTGGAGAGATGGAAGGAGCAGGCGAAGAGATGAGTGCCACCACCAAGGTTAAGAAGCTGGATCCATCGGTCACCGACCTGGAGAACTTTGCCAAGCAGATATTCGGGCTGGAGTTGTATGATTGGCAGAAGAAAGCCATGAAGAGTGTGACGGGGAAGGGAGGTAAGAGCCGGGTAGCAGTGAGGGCGGCCAATGGTAGCGGCAAGACCACCCACCTGGCGGCGCCTGCGGCGTTGTGGCATTCATTGATCTATCCCAACAGCATTACGATTACGACTTCCGGGGTATACCGGCAGGTTAAGGAACAGATGTGGCCTTGCATCAGGAGTTTGGCGGCGAAGGTCAAGGGTTGGGGGATCCAGGTGAACCAGACTGACCTGGTGACGAGCACCGGCAGCAGGATTATTGGATTTAGTACGGACGATCCCGGCAGGTTTGAGGGTTGGCATGCCGATAACCTGATGATCATCATTGATGAGGCCAAGACGGTGAATGATGGGATTTATGAGGCGGTGGCGAGGTGTCAACCTACCCGGCAATTGGTGATTAGTTCACCTGGGGGAACCAGTGGTGAGTTTTGGCGGATCTTCAATAAGCAACAACACCTGTGGGCCTTGCATAAGGTGAGCGCCTATGACTGTGAACATATTTCAGAGGAATGGATAGAGGAACAGTTTGATCGGTGGGGGAAAGATCACCCCCTGATTCGCTCGATGGTCTTTGGCGACTTCATGGAGATGGATGATGAGCGTTTGGTGATTCCCTATCCGGTCCTGGACAATTGCCTGGCTAATCCGCCGGCCAAGTCAGGCAGTGACGTAAGTTGCGGGGTGGACTTTGCCGGGGGTGGGGATGAGAACGCCATGTGCATTCGCAGGGGGAACAAGGTTGAGAAGCTGATCAGTTGGCGCGAGCGGGATACCATGGCGAGTGTGGGCCGGTTTATTGTTGAGTTCAAGAAGGCGGGGTTGAAGGAGGAGCAGATTTATTGTGACGTTGGCGGGTTAGGGTTGCCCATGGCCGATGCCCTGGCTGAAGCCGGGTGGAATTGTCACCGGGTAAACTTTGGTGGGCGGGCCCAGGACCATGAGGCTTACACAAATCGCTCGGCAGAGATGTGGTTCACCACTGCCAGGTTGATTGACAAGTGCGAGATTATTTTGCCCGATGATGAGGTGTTGCAACAACAGTTGACGAGCCGAAGGTGTTACGCCAACAAGAGTGGCAAGTTGAATTTGGAGAGTAAGGGGGAGATGAAGAGCCGCGGCCTGGCTTCACCGGATAGGGCTGACGCAGTTATCCTGGCAGTGGCGGCCAGGGGTGCCATTGATGACATGCTGCTGGAGTATGTTCGGCCAAGTATGAGTGAAGTGTTTAAGGAAGCCTCTGCCGGGAGGGATCCCCTGCTTGAGGGGATGGACATCGGGTATTAAGGGAAAATTGTCGCCCCCTTGCGGGGGCGCCAATTTTATTTGCGCATCTTCATAACGGCAACCACTGCCGCAATTGCCAACACACACATCGCAAGGTCACTCAAGACTTTGGCAACCCATCCCGTTAGACTTATCACAAACGCTACGTCCATATGCACCTCCTTATAGTGTCAGACGATTGAGGCGACTCACGCTGACCACACTAATGTGTCAATTGACGCATTAACCGTTGCAAGTGCGGGGTTAATTACGTCCATTATTACAGGGATGGGCAAATTATCGCGTCAAGACTTGCACCAGGCATGTCTGGATGATCTCAAGGACCGTGCGCAATGGGATTCCAGGCAATCTATGTTCTACCGCATGCGGCACAATGGGTTGCGGCGCAAGAACAAGCCATGGCCGGGTGCCAGTGACGGGCACTTCCCGCTTTCCGATACGGTGATCATGCGCCTGGCGCCGTTTTACTTTCAGCAAATATTTGCCACCGATCTGTTGGCACAATTTTCGCCCGTGAGGGACAAGACCCAGGCATATGCCAACGCTGCCGGTCAATGGTTTGACCACCAGATGAAGCAGAACACCAACCTGGAGACTGAGATACTCTCAGTAATTGACTTCATGCTGATGTCCGGGCGCGGGGTGATGAAGACCTACTGGGACGCGGATGAGAAGCAGTTGCGGTTTCAGTCAGTTGACCCACAGCACATCATTGTGCCGACCTGGACGCGGAGCATCAAGGATGCTGACCGGATAGTGCATGTGCAGCACTACTCACCGGATGCGTACCGGCGAAATAAACTTTTCAACCAGGATCCCGCACTGATCAAGCGGATCACCGGCGCCGGCACCGACATAGGTGGTGACCGGCAGAAGGTGCATGCCCAGTACCAGCGTGAAGGACTCACGTACAATGAAGATAACTATATTATCCTCTGGGAAACGTGGTCACGGGACGATTCTGGAGCATGGACGTGCGAGACGTTTTCTCCACTCCAACCTGAAGAGGATGTTCGCAAGCCTTACAAGCTGGGTAAGGAATATTATTCAATGCCGCCGTTCTGCCAGTTCGAGTACGAGATCAAGGATGGACGGTGGTACTCGCCAAGGGGGGTTACGGAGATAGTGGCGGTCCATGAGGCGGAACTGTGCAAGCTGATGAACGAGAAAAATGACTATATGACGCTCGTTAATCGTCCGCTGTTCCGTTCCGCCCGTGAGATCCCCAATGCGGCTAACCTGAGATTTTCTCCAGGGCAAATACTACCTTACGACATTCAGCCGGTGCAGATGCCGCCGCCGCCGGTGTCTTTTGATCAAACAATGATGTTCACTCGCGACATTGCGGAGCAACGGGTTGCAACACCAGACTTTGGTATGAGTCAAAGTTTGCAGAACACCGAGCGGCGGACGGCAACTGAGATCAACCAGATTTCAAACCTGTTCAGCCAGAGCAGTGATTTGCGTCTGCGCATATTCCGCATCGGTCTGGGTAAGTTGTACAACCAGGCGTGGAACCTGTTACGCAAGCATTCAGCCGGCAGCCTGGACTATTGGTACATCGACACTGTCAAGGAACTGGAAGGCGAAGCACTCAAGGGTGAGTACAATGTGCGACCCACCGGCAGTGCCGATGGTGTTAACCGAGACTTTATTTATCAGCGTGCGGTTAATCGCATGCAGATGTTTATCAATGACCCATTCATTGACCAGGGCGAGTTGCGCAAGTCGGTTCTTGAGGCCGATGACGTTGCGCTGGTCCGCAGGTTGTACGCGGATCCGGGTCTGCAAATGGCAGACCAGGCAGAGGACCAGGCTAATGAGTTAACCTTCATGCGATTGGGATTCCCGGCAGTGGTAAAGGATTTGGATGACCATGCCACTCATATACGGACAGTCTTGGGATACATTCAGTTGTCTTCCCAATCAGGCCGGCAAGTTGAACCAATGGAGATGCAGCGGATCCAGGAGCATATTAAGGCTCATCTGGAGTTGCTGCGTAAAAAGGACAAGCAAGCTGCCAAGGAAATCGAGGCAGAGATTGCCGGCCTGTTGGCTGCCGAGCAACCAGCGGACGAACCACAATCTGCGATGGGGGCACCCGCAGGGGCGCCAATGGCGCCTGAACCTGCGGCAATGAATGAACCCGCTCCTTTTGAGGGGCAACAACCTGTGGGGGCACAATATGCTGCGTAAGTTGCGGGCAGCCATGAATTTTTTACGCCTGGCGTCATGGCACCAGGACGCAATGCCTGAGTGGCGACCGGAGGATGCCGAGGGGTTGCGGAAATTTTTCCAGGGGGAGACTGGGGAGCGTTTGAGGGTCACGCTCCTGTCTATGACGGTACAGCAATCCCTGGATGGTACGAGCCGGGCGGGTGATGATCTGCCATATCGCGCAGGATATGCTGCTGGCTTTAGAGGTGCAGTGGCGACACTCGATGCGCTAATGGCAAAACCGGTGATCACCGATCCAGATCACCGCCCGGACGTACCTTACGATGATTTGGCGTGGTTGGACGATATGGAAACATAAAATGGCAGAAGAACCACAAATAGATGAGAGGAATGGGGAGCGTGAAACATTATTGGCAGCCCTAGAGGCAGCCGACACGCCCCCTAGCGAGGAAACCCCAAAGTCTGAAGAACTCGCGTCAGACGCATCTGAGTCGGAAGAAACTGCCGACACCACGCCGGCGGAAACTGAACCCGAAGTGAAAGCGGAGGAGGAAGTGACCGGGGAAACCAGTGAACCAAGCAACCGGGAAAAGAAATCCCAGGAACGGATGGAGTTGAGTTGGAATAAAACCAACGCGGCGAAGGCTGAACTGAAAAAGGAGAGGGAGGAGTTTGAGGCCCAGAAGCAACAGCATTCTGATGATCAAACTTCACCTAAAGAGTACCGGGACTTGGCAGAGCAATACAAAGAGGACGGCGAGGCGGAACTTGCTGAACTCGCGGAGCAAAAGGCCGAAGAGGTCGAGCAACGAAGACAGAGTAATAAGGACAGTGAAGTGGCTGAATCAATAAAGGGCGAATGGGTGGAAAACCTGAAGGATTTGCAGGAGCAACATCCGAGCCTGAAAGATGCAGAGTCTTCCATGTCTAGGGGTGTTGAAAATGTTCTGGAACAACGCCCATACCTGAAGGGATACCCGGAAGGTATACAGGACGCAGTTGAGTTCGTTAAATCCAAGATTGCCGCCAAGCAGGCTGAGTCACTGGAAAAAACTAATGGCGATCTCAAGGCTGAGATCGAGGAACTGAGACAACAAACAAGTGTTACCGGTTCTCCCCCAGGGCGCGAAGCCGCGCCGAAGGGTCCGAGTGAAGGTTCGCAGGAACAGATCAAGGGGAAACTTCTTGATGCGCTCCAGCAGGCCGACGATTCGGGCGCGGGGTTGAGAATATTCCGGTAATGCACATTAGAAGGGGTTATAAGTTATGGCTAATATGCTAACGACTACTGATAATCTTGATGCACAATTCCAAACTTATTTTAGTAAGGAACTGCTTGAGTATATCACCAAGTCACTACAGATGGTGCAATTCGCACAGAAGAAACCTTTGCCCGCACGGGCAGGGGCCAAGGACGTGAAGTGGTTTAGGTTCGATGAACCTTCCACCACGGGAATAACAACGCTCAGTACAGAGGGTGGCACATCGATTACCGAACGTGCGCTCACGCTGGAAGAAGTGACGGCAACGCTGGTTCAATACGGACAGGTGATAAGCCTGACAGATATTCTCCAGCTAACCGAGCTATTCAGTCACGTCGAACAATCAGTGAGGATCACGGGGCAAGATGCCGCGCTCCACGCGGACAGTATCGTGCGCGACAAGTTGGCGGCCACTGGCAGTGGTAAACAGGAACGTGCGGCTAATGGTCTTGCAGACCACGCTGCGGTGGTTGCTGCTTCTGCTGCTGACGCTGAAGTTGAGTTCAACGATCTATTGGATTGCGCGACTCAGTTGAAGACAAACAACACCAGCACAATTGGTGGAAGTTTCATCGCGGTTGCTGCACCAGAGGTGATCAGCGACCTGATGAAGACTACCGGTTGGCAGAATGCTGCGAGCTATTCCAATGTGGATGAGCTTTATCGCGGTGAAGCTGGCAAGTTGTGGGGCAATCGTATCCTATCAACGACCAATCCGTATCGTTCGACAACCCAGTACACCTACGCTGCCGCGGGCACTGCCTTCAGTACGTTTGTGTTTGGCGCGAACGCATTCGGCGTAACGGACATTGCCTCGCAGTCTCCGTATGGTCCGAAGGTGATGATTGCTGATGGTCCTGACAAGGGCGATCCACTCAACCAACTGACGAAAATATCCTACAAGTCATACTACGCTGCGGCAGTGCTTCAGCCCAAGTATTGCGTAGAGATGTACTCGCAGACCACGTTTGCCTAATACCAATTAGGTTAATCACCTGGGGGGAGAGATTCCCCCCAGGCTTTTATAATGCCTTTATATATTTTTGAAAACAGCAAGGGAGATACCAGGGAAGAACTGGTGAACTCCTGCATAAAGTCATTTAAGGATGGCGGGGAAACCTGGGAGCGGGCGCCGGTGCAACAAGTTGCCCTGGTGGGAACCCCGCTCAAGCCTGATGACCAGGCAGCAAGTATCCGCAAGGGGTATTATCAGGCCGAGTGCCAGGGAGGCAGTCGGTTCAAGAGTTCTTACAGCAAGAATCAAATCAAGAAAATTTGGGGGTTTTAAATGGCGACACTTACGGGCAGGACAATTTCAGCGAGCTACACTGAGTTGCTCAAGACCACCGGGTCAGGGGGGATAACCGGCACCCTGGATACTGTCCAGGACGGTGACGCCACTGATTCCGCACTGCAATTAAGTAATGCCGGGATTAAATCTCTTGGCACTCTTGAGGTTGCCGGCGACTCAACCTTGACCGGGGCAGTTTCCATCGGAGGCGTGACATTGAGCGCCACCGGCACTGAGTTAAATTTCTGCGACGGGGTTACCTCGGCAATCCAGACACAGATGGACCTGAAGGCGCCTCTGGCTTCACCAACATTGACCTCGCCCGTATTCAACACAGGCGTGAGTGGATCTGCGGTTCTGGACAGCGACACGATGAGTGGAGCAAGTTCCACTACGCTCGCAACTTCTGAATCCATCAAGGCTTACGTTGATGCTGAGATTGGCACACATGATGCAGATGATTTAGAGGGAACTACGCTGGCAACCAATGTTGTTACCAGTAGCCTGACCACTGTTGGCACGATTGGCACGGGCGAGTGGGCAGCG
>TARA_R110002020_G_scaffold66608_9_pt1 | contig 11491 bp, 10 predicted proteins | sample TARA_R110002020 | Tara Oceans TARA_R110002020 (sample SAMEA4396489) | marine metagenome | biome: Westerlies Biome; feature: [MES] marine water layer (ENVO:01000295) within the mesopelagic zone...; material: water (ENVO:00002006), including particulate matter (ENVO:01000060) such...
GACGCGGTTCGGGTTTCCGGGCGTGAAATGCGGATCGTTCATGAGCGCGTTGACGCGGTCGAGGGTGGCGGCGCCCGGGATGGTGGCCTGAACGGCGAACCACTTGTCGATGACGAGCGGATTGGCGTCGAAGCGGGTCAGGAAGGCGCCCAGCGCGCCTTCGGTTTCGCCGGAATCCGGGAACCGATGGGCAAGCAGGGTGAGCGCCTGCAGGAGGTCGGTCATGTTGTCGGCATCGCTGAAGGCTTCCGCCACCGGCGCCGGCGACTGCTCCGCATAGGTGAGGTAGCTGAGAGCGATGTTGCGCAGTGCCCGCTTGCCGGCGTCCTGCGCGTCCGGGCTGAAAGCGCCATCCGGGCGCATCGTCTGGAAGAGCCCCTGGAAGGTTGAAACCCCGGCCTCGGCAATGGCTGCGAGAACGCTGGTGCGGCCCGCATGGATGGCATCCGGATCGTTGTTCCTGCCGAGTTCACGGGCAATGTCGGCTTCGCTCGGCAGCGTCAGCACCTGGGCGCGGAAGGCAGGCTCGAGGCTCTCGTCGTCGGCCGTCTCGATCAGTGCCTTGATCAGGGCAGAGGGCGTCTCGACAGTCTTGCCGTCCTGCAGGTCGCGCGTGGCCTGGATGAGGCTCGGCAGCGCCAGATCCGTCAGCGCCTGCCAGCGGGCAAAGAGATCCGGATCATGGCGGGCGATATGGGCAAGATCGTCCGGGCTCTGGTCGAGATGGAGGTTGATCGGTGCCGAGAAGCTGCGGTTGAGCGACAGCACGGGCCGCGAGGCTATGCCGGTGAATGTGAAGGTCTGGTTGCGCTCCGTCAGGTGCAACACCTCTCCCGTGACCTCGCCGCCCGTGACCCCGGTCGCGGTGGCAACGGTGCCGTCCGCAAGGATCAGAGCAAACGAGAGCGGAATATGCATGGGCTCCTTGCTGGGCTGCCCGGGTGTTGCGGGTACCATCTGCTCCAGCGAAAGCGTGAAGGTCGCCGTCGTCGCGTCGTAAGCGCCCGATGCGGTGACCAGCGGCGTGCCGGCCTGGTGGTACCAGAGCGAGAACTGGCTAAGGTCGCGGCCGGTGGCGTCCTCGAAGCACTTGACGAAATCCTCGACGGTTGCGGCGTCGCCGTCGTGCCGTTCGAAGTAGAGGTCGAGGCCCTTCTTGAAGTCGTCCGCGCCGAGCAGGGTGGCGATCATGCGGATGACCTCAGAGCCCTTCTCGTAGATGGTCGTCGTATAGAAGTTGTTGATCTCGCGATATTTGGTCGGGCGGACCGGGTGGGCGAGCGGCCCCGCATCTTCCGGAAACTGTTCCGACTTCAGGTGCCGCACTTCCGCGATGCGCTTGACGGGACGCGAGCGCATGTCGGCGGAGAACTCGTGGTCGCGATAGACGGTGAGGCCTTCCTTGAGGCTGAGCTGAAACCAGTCGCGGCAGGTGATGCGGTTGCCGGTCCAGTTGTGGAAATATTCGTGGGCGATGATCGCCTCGATGTTGGCATAGTCCTGGTCGGTCGCCGTGTCCGGGTCGGCCAGCACGTATTTGTCGTTGAAGACGTTGAGGCCCTTGTTCTCCATGGCGCCCATGTTGAAGTCGGAGACCGCCACGACCATGAAGATGTCGAGGTCGTATTCGCGACCGAACCGCTCCTCGTCCCACTTCATGGAGCGCTTCAGCGCGTCCATGGCAAAGGCCGCGCGCGGCTCCTTGCCGTGCTCCACATAGATCTTCAGCGCCACGTCGCGGCCGGACATGGTCGTGAAGCTGTCCTCGACGACGCCGAGATCGCCGGCCACGAGGGCAAACAGGTAGGACGGCTTCGGATGCGGGTCGAACCAGGCGGCAAAATGCCGGCCCTCGTCGTAGTTGCCGCCACCGAGATAGTTGCCGTTGGAGAGCAGCAGCGGATTGGCGGCCTTGTCGGCGATGATGGTGATCGTATAGGGCGCCAGCACATCCGGGCGGTCGGGGAAATAGGTGATGCGGCGGAAGCCCTCCGCCTCGCACTGCGTGCAGTAGATGCCGTTGGTCCGATAGAGGCCCATAAGCTGGCTGTTGGCCTGCGGATTGATGAAGGTGGTGACGGTGATCTCGAACGGCCCGCTTTCCGGCAGGTCGCGGATCGTCAGCGACTGGGCGGTCGCCGTGTATTGGCTGGCGGGAACTTCGTTCTGGTCGAGCAGCAGGCCCGACAGCGTCAGTTCGTCACCATCAAGAACCAGGGGCGCAGCGGCATCGACACCATCGCGGCGATGGAAGATCAGCCGCGCATCGACCTTGGTGTTCGTCGGATCGATCTCGAAGGTGAGATCGACCCGCTCCAGAACGAAATCGGTAGGACGGTAGTGAGCCAGTTCGACGATCTTGTTTTCAGATGTACTCATAAGTACACGACTTCCTATTCGTGGCTGAAGAGGTTGCTTCAAAAGCCGTCTGGCGGCGTCAGCTGCGGGAATTGGTTTTCAATGCTGCCTGTGGTGCCGTACATTGTCTGATTGAGCGCGCCGGTTGATGGCTCGGCGTTCAGCAGAAGAAGACACAGCGGCAATCCTTTCATTGGCAGGGATGGACGAACCGTAACAAGGGGATGCTAACATGATGCTAACAGAGATTGCAGTTCGGCCTTGCCGATTTCGGTTCTCTCCTTGTCTTCGTGGAGGGAAAAGGGCTGCCCGGGTCCGCAACAGTCAGCAAAGCGAATGAGATTTTGCAGGCTGCGCCTGCGCGTTCGACGTTTTTATCGGATTTAATCTACGACAATTACCGGGTAGGAAGCAGCTGTTCCGGGTAATCTATTTCAGACATCTAATATTTAAAGTATTGACGTCTCACCTTTATGTTGCGTTGCGGTATTTATCTCGTTATGTATTGCGACGTTGTGCGAAAAATTCGCCGGCGGAGAGCCTGCAAGCAAAGGTAACTTAGGTCGCTGGCGTTGTAGCGTAGTGCGGGTTTTGATGGCCATAATGCACCTTTCAGAAATCGCCCCCCTGTTTGCCGATCAATATCCCGTGTCCACTCGGGAGGGTTGGGCATGAAGATCCTGATCGTCGGGCTGAACTACGCGCCTGAGAAGATCGGGATCGCCGTCTATACGCATGGCCTGGCCAAGGCCATGGCCGCGGCGGGCCATCAGGTCACGATCGTCTGTGCGCAACCTTATTACCCGGCGTGGAAATTGATGCCCGGTGCCCGGCAGGCCTATCAGCGATCGGTCGAGGATGGCGTGACGGTCATCCGTTGCCCCCTCTACGTTCCCGCCCGACCCAGCAGCGCCCGTCGCATCCTTCATCATCTCTCCTTCGCCCTCAGCTGCCTTTTCCCGGTGCTGAAAGCGGCGATCGGCGGACGCCCGGACGTCGTCTTCTGCATCGCGCCGTCGTTGATCGCCGCGCCCTGCGGCCGCCTGGCCGCCTTCCTGTCTGGGGCACGGTCCTGGCTTCATGTCCAGGACTTCGAGGTCGAGGCCGCCTTCGCAACGAACCTGCTGAGCGACAAGGGCGTCATCTCCCGACTGGCCATGAAGTTCGAATCGACGGTGCTTCGGTCATTCGACCGGGCGAGCAGCATTTCGCCGCAGATGTGCAAGCACCTGATCAGCAAGGGCGTGCCTGGCGAACGGGTGGTCGAGTTTCGCAATTCCGGCGATCTGTCCAAGGTCAGGCCGCTGACGGAGCCGTCGCCCTATCGCGCCGAGTGGGACATCAAGACCGAGCACGTGGCGCTCTACTCGGGAAATATCGCCAACAAGCAGGGCATCGAGATCCTTGTCGACGCGGCACGGCGGCTGGTCCATCGCCAGGACCTGACCATCGTCGTCTGCGGTGAAGGCCCCAACCGGGCGGCACTCGAGACGCGGGCCGAGGGCCTGCCCAACATCCAGTTCCGCGATCTCCAGCCGCGCGAGCGGATCAACGACCTCGTCGGCCTCGCGACGGTCCACCTCCTGCCGCAGCTCGGCACTGCAGCCGATCTGCTGCTGCCGTCGAAGCTGATCAACATGCTGGCCTCGGGCCGTCCGGTCATCGCGACGGCTGCCCCCGGCACCGGCCTTGCCCAGGAGGTGGAGGGGTGCGGCCTGGTGACCGAACCGGACGACGTCGCGTCCTTCGCGGCCGCGATCGAGGTCATCCTCGACAACCCGGACCTGCGCGATCGCTACGGTCGCGCGGCACGCGCCTGTGCCGAGGAGCGGTGGAGCGAGAAGATGATCGTCGAACGGCTGATGCAGGAGCTGCATGATCTGGTGGAGCGCGGGCGCGCTGCCAAGCCGGCCGAGATGAGTGCGCTGAAGCGCATCCGGCGCGCGCCGCGATAGGCACACCTTCAGGGTTTGCATCCCGTCCGGCAGCGGGCTCGGACGCAATGGCGGGGCAGGAGGCTGTCTCCGGCCACTGTTATTGATCGGTCCATCATCAGTTTTGATGTCGGGCTGGAGATATTTCCTTTACTCTCGCGGGCGCTAGATCTTCTCCGCAACTGCTCCCGCCTGCCATGACCTTGCGTCAGGTCGCATTTCCAAGAGTGTAGAATGACCGTCGAAGCGGGCAATCCCCTGCGGGGGATCATGTTCAAGATCCTCTCCGTCATGATCTTCGTGATGATGCAGACCTGCATCAAGGGTGCCGGCGCCGATGTCCCGGCGGGGCAGATCACCTTCTATCGCTCCGCCTTCGCGCTGATCCCGATCATCATCTACCTGGCATGGCAGCGCGACCTGCGCACCGCCGTGAAGACGGAGAGGCCCTTCGGCCACCTGAAGCGCGGGTTCTTCGGCATCCTGTCGATGGCCTTCGGCTTCTACGGGCTCGTTCACCTGCCGCTGCCGGAGGCGATCGCCATCGGCTACGCCTCGCCGCTGATGGCAGTCGTCTTCGCCGCCGTGATCCTGGGCGAGAAGGTGCGCGTCTATCGCTGGAGCGCGGTGGTGGCCGGCATGGTCGGCGTGCTGATCGTCTCCTGGCCGAAGCTGACGCTGTTCCAGGAGGGCGGCTTCCAATCGACCCAGGCTCTGGGCGCTGCGGCGGTGCTGCTGGCGGCGGTGCTGAGCGGACTTGCCATGGTGCAGGTGCGCCAGCTGGTGCAGACCGAAAAGACGCCGACGATCGTCTTCTACTTCTCCCTCTCCGGGGCGCTGTTTTCGCTGGTGAGCCTGCCGTTCGGCTGGACCGTGCTGACGGGAGAGCAGGCGGTGCTATTGATTTCTGCCGGGATCTTCGGGGGGATCGCGCAGATCTTCCTGACGGAGAGCTATCGGCATGCGGACGTGTCGGCGGTGGCGCCGTTCGAATACACGTCCTTCCTTCTGGGGATCGTCATCGCCTTCGTGTTCTTCAACGATATCCCGACGCTGCCGATGGTGGTGGGCACGGGGATCACCATGGCCGCCGGCATCTTCATCGTCTACCGCGAGCATAGGCTGGGGTTGGAGCGCAAGGCGGTGCGCAAGGCATCGTCACCGCCGAACTAGTCGTCAGAGCGGGATGGCGGCCGTCTGCGGATTGGCGGCGAGGATGGTGTCGCTGCGGGCGGCGCCGGCCTGGCGGTATTCGCGGGCAGCGCTCACGGCTGTGCCCACGTCGTTCCAGGTCTGCCGCAGGGCGCGCAGGGGGTGAATGCCGGTCATTGGGGTCGTCCTGTGTTCAGACGCGGCGCGATCAGCGCTCGCGAAAATCCGCGAAGATCGCCGAAGGGCGCGTGATCCTGCCGACACCGGCCAGGGCGCGCGCAGACAGCTGCTCATTGGTGACCGAGCCGAAATGATGATAGCCCTGCGTCGAGCGCGGCGAGAGACCGGTGTTGCGAAGGCTTTCGAAGCCGGAATGGATCGGGCGTGAGCGGGTCGTCATGGCCTTGGTTCCTTGACCTGGAGTTCCTCCCAAAACACGTCTTCTATATTGCGGTGCAACATCGATTCGGCAAGGCGCCTAAAGGCGGCGCTGCCATGCGGCATAAGCATGGCTGCCTTCATATTCTCTTTACATTGATCAAAATTAGGGCTGCTCGGCGGAGCTGCCGGTGCGCAGTGCCTGTGAAAACAGCAGAAGGTCCTGCCAGGCGAGTGCCTTGTTGGCCGGCGCCATCAGCAGTTCCTGCGGGTGCAGCGTCGCCAGCGCCCGCACTGTACGCCCAGCCACGGTCACGTCGCGCCACTGCCCGCGCAGGCTGTGGATCGTGCCGCTGGTGCCGCCGAAGAAGAAGCGCGCCGGGAAATTGCCGAGCAGCAGCAGATGGTCCGGCTCCGCCAGCGCGATCTGTCGCTCGATGAAGGGCTGGCAGATGGCCGTCTCGGCCGGTGACGGCATACGGTTGCCAGGCGGCCGCCACGGAATGATGTTGGTGATGGCGACGGTGTCGCGCGACAGGCCGATCGCCGCGAGCATGCGGTCGAGAAGCTGGCCATGCCGGCCCGAAAAGGGGGCGCCGTCGCGGTCGTCCTCGGCATTGGGCATGGGCCCGATCACCAGGATGCGGGAGCTCAGCTGGCCGGTCATGAACAGGGTGGAGCGGGCGCTGTTCTTCAGGTTGCAGCCGCCGAAGGCTTCGATCGCCGTCTTCAGTTCGTCGAGCGAGCGGGCGCTGTCGGCGGCAAAGCGCGCCGCGGCGACCGCCTGGTCGTCGGGCACGGCAACGGACGGCGGAGGATTGAGCGGCGCGGAGGCGGCGGCCCGCGACGGTGCCTTGCGCTCCTCGGGCTCCGGCACCTGCGCCCGGCGCACCTGCTCGCGGGCGGCCTGCTGCGCCTCGAACTCCGCAAACCGGTCGATCGGCGCGTCTTCCAGCAGCCAGTCGACTCCCGCATCCGCATAGAAATGCAGAAGCGCTGCGAGTTCGCCGGCTTCGAGGTCTTTCGCCTGGATCATGGCGTCACTCTAGCGAAGGCCAGGGCGTCGGGGAAGCGTCATGCCGCCCATTGCTCCAGATCGTCGCTCTCGCCGATCAGCGCCAGGCCGTGGGCGATCGACAGGAGCTCGCCGCCGCTCTCGATCTTCTCGTCGCCGAAGCGGCGGGTGAAGATGGAGCGGACGGCCGGCACGAAGGAGGTGCCGCCGGTGAGGAAGACCTTGTCGATGGCGGAAGCCTCGGTGTTGGTGCTGGCCAGCACCTCGTCGAGCGCGCCTTCCATGCGCGCCAGATCGTCGGCGATCCAGCCTTCGAAGGCGTCGCGGCGCACGGTCTTGCGGCCGGCGCGGCCAAGCGGCGCGAAATCGAACTCCGCCTCCTCGGCATGCGACAGCGCCATCTTCGTGGCCGAGACCGCCTGGTAGAGCGGATAGCCCTCGTCGTGCTCGACGAGATCGACGAAGGTTTCGAGCTTCTCCGGCTCCAGCGACGATCGGATCAGCGACTTCAGGTCGGCGAATTCCTTGGAACCCTTGAAGATCGACAGCTGGTTCCACCGCGAAAAGCTGGTGTAGTAGTTGCTCGGCACGTCGAGCACCTTGTCGAAGCTCTTGAACTGGCTGCCCTTGCCGATCTCGGGCGCCACCAGATGATCGATCATCCGCGCGTCGAACTGGTCGCCGGCAATGCCGACGCCGGAATGGCCGACGGGGGTGGCCGTCAGCCGGCCCGCCTGCCGCTCGAAGCGGATCAGCGAATAGTCGGTGGTGCCGCCCCCGAAGTCGGCGACCAGCACGGTGGCGTCCCGCGTCAGCGTCTGCGCAAAATAATGGGCCGCCGCCACCGGCTCGTAGACATAATGGATCTCCGGAAAGCCGAGCCGCGTCAGCGCCGCATTGTAGCGTTCGAGCGCCAGCGTCTCGTTGGGGCTGGCGCCTGCGAAATGCACCGGGCGGCCGACGACGATCCGCGTGGCATCGGTGGGCCAGCCGTCGCCGGCATAGGTGGAAAGCCTCCGCAGGAAGATCTCCATCAGATCCTCGAACTGGTGGCGCCGGGCATAGATCAGCGTGCCCTGGAAGAGGGCGCTCGCCGCAAAGGTCTTGATCGACTGCAGGAAGCGGCAGTCGCCCGGGTTGTCGATGAACTGGCGGATCGCCGCCTGACCCGCCTCCACCTTCAGCGCCTGCGCCCCCATCAGGGGATCCTTCATGAAGGACAGCGCCGTGCGCATCGTGTCGGTGGTGCCGGCACTGCTGGTGAACGCCATCGAATCGGTGGCGCCTTGGCCGGCGGCAAGCGCCATGACGGTGTTGGTCGTGCCGAAATCCAGCCCCAGCGCACGTGCCATGGTCATACTCCTGCTCTTGTCCGTGGTCGGCCGATCCCGGACGTGGTGGCCCCGGAAACGGTAAAGGGCGCGGTTGTGCGCGCGCCCCGAATGAATTTGAGAGCGCGCCTGATCGCACAGGCAGGGCGGGATGGCAAGGTGCTCGTGCCTCACGGATGACTCATGGGCTCACCAAACCCATTGCAGCACTTGGGTGCCTCTGGCATCGTCGCGCTTAAATGGGTGGGGGACATCATGACGAACTGGCAGCAGACGCCCTTTGTTGACGACTGGACAAACAAGGCGGAGCAGGAGCGATACCGACAACACGCTCGCGAGGTGTACGAACGGATGAAAGACCTACGGGCGGATTCACGTCGCTATCATGTAGAGTATGGCAAGTGGCTCATAGCGTCCCTGCTCGCCTTGCATGGCGGTTCCATCTACGTCATCTCGACGCTAGCGGAAAAGGGGGAGGCGTTTGCTGCGGCTGGACTGATCGAGTTGGCGACATGGAACATGGCGGGTATCGTCTCGATACTTGTTGCCGGCTGCATGGCGTGGCTGAATTTCCAGTTTGCTGAGATTCACTACGATCATTGGTCAGATCCGGCGATGCTTTATCGTCAGGACAAATGGCCGGGTTCGACGGAAAGCAAGTATGATCCCATGACAGCTACCTTATTCCTAGCGGCAGCTGCAGGGGTCATTTCTATCTGGTGCTTTATCGCAAGTGCCTCGCAAATGAGGTTGCTACTTCTATCGCAGTAAGCACCTAGCCCCACACTGCACACGGCTGCTTCTCATCGGAATACCCTGACGGGGATCTGTGAATTGACCATTATCGAGGCGATGAGTGGACCGAAATGTGCGGCCTAACCCGCTGTCCGCGTCTCAACAGCCATCTCTCCTATCCAGCCAGCGAAGGCAGCCATCGCCGGCGTCGGGGTGCGGGATTTCAGGCGCGTCAGCCAGTAGCTGCCTTTCGAGACATAGACCGGGAAGGGCTGTTCGAGGGCACCGGATGCCATGTGGCGGGAGAACATCAGCGGTGGCGCCAGCGCCACGCCGGCGCCCTGCAGCGCGGCTTCCACCATCAGCACGGAGGAATCGAAGACGGGGCCGGTAATCTGCGGCACGGCGGCCCCGGCCCGTTCGAACCAGCTCGGCCACTCGTCGGCGCGGTAGGAGCGCAGCAGGGTCTGGCGGGGAATATCGTCGGGCGTCTTCAGCTGTCGCGCGATCGCCGGCACGCAGAGCGCCGAGAGCGGCGCCTCGAGCAGCGGCTCCGCCTCCGTGTCGTGCCAGGCGCCGTTGCCGAAGCGGATGGCATAGTCCAGCCCTTCGGCGGCGATGTCGACGCGGTTGTTGTTGGTGGAAAGCCGGACGTCGATGAACGGATGGCGCTGGCGGAAATCGGCAAGCCTCCGCAGGAGCCAGCCCACCGCAAACGTGCCGACGGCGCCGACCACCAGCACCTCGCGCATGTGGCCGCCCTCGAAGCGCTCCAGCATGTCGGCCATACGGTCGAAGCTCTCCTCCAGCGTCGGCAGCAGCGCAAGACCTTCCTCGGTGATCATCAGCCCGCGCGGCAGGCGGCGGAAGAGCGTGACGCCCAGCCGCTCTTCGAGAAGTTTCACCTGGTGGCTGACGGCCGCCTGGGTGACGTGAAGTTCGATTGCCGCACGGGTGAAGGAGAGGTGGCGGGCGGCGGCCTCGAAGGCCCGGAGCGCGTTCAGCGGCAGATGCGGACGGACCATGGATGCCCTAGCTCAGTTTATGGCAGACGTCAGTTATCGTCGTTTGCCCGCGGCTGTGCAAGCCGCCTACAAGGAGGGCGTCAAACGAGAGGAACCTCATCATGATCCTGCGCAGACGCAGCCTCCTTGCCGCCGCCATAGGCTTCTCCGCCCTCTTTGGTGGTACATTGCCGGCATTGGCCGCCGATCCGATCCGCTGCACCGTCGTTATCGACGCGGCCACCGGCGAACCGATCCACCGCGAAGGTGACTGCGACCGGCGCGTCTATCCGATGTCGACCTTCAAGCTGCCCTTGGCCATGATGGGCTTTGACGCCGGCATCCTGAAAGACGAGACGACGCCGCGCTGGGAGTACCAGGAAAAGTTCAACGCGCCGAAGCGGGTGCAGAAGGCAACCGATCCGACGAGCTGGGAAGCGGACTCGGTGGTCTGGTATTCGCAGGAGCTGACCCGCCGGCTGGGGGAGAAGGCCTACGGCGATTACGTCCGCGGCTTCGACTACGGCAATGGCGATGTGGCGGGCGGTCCCGGCAAGACGGATGGGCTGACGGAGAGCTGGCTGATGTCGTCGCTGGAGATTTCGCCCGACGAGCAGGTGGCATTCCTGCGGCGCTTTCTGAGGGGCGAACTGCCGATCTCCGAGCGTGCATTGGAGATGACGCAGGCAATCACGCCGCGCTTCGAAGCGGCTGGCGGCTGGACCATCCGCGGCAAGACGGGTGCCGGGCGGCTGCGCGACGAAGACGGTAAGCCGGCGTCCGACAGGCCGCTCGGCTGGTTCGTCGGCTGGGCGGAGCGGAACGGCAGGCAGGTGATCTTTGCCCGTCTCTACGTGGCAAACCGCGCTTATGACCAGCCGCTGAGCCCGGAGGTACGCGACAGCGTCATCGCGGACCTGCCGGGGATTGTCGCCGGAGACGAATGAAAGAGATCGACCGGAACATGCCGGGCGGGGACCGTTGCTAGGCGACGGCCTCCGCGACCATCTCCGGATGCAGCCCTATCACCTTGATGTAGGCGATCGCGAAATCGGGTGCGGAGACTCTCGCCTGTTCCCAGTCGCGCAGCGTGCCGACCGGCACCCGGAACCGCTCGGCAAAGGCGGGTTGCGACAGGCCGAGATCGGTCCGGGTCTTGCGGATCAGACGCGCGCGCCGGCCACGGTCCAGAGCTTCGGCGCTGACGTCGAAGTCTTCCGCGTCGGTCGGATCAGCCGCCAGTGCGATAGGCTCGTTCTTCATTCCTGTTGCTCCTTCTCACCGAGATGAAACGGGGTAGCGCGCCCCGCCACACGAAGACTGCAGTGAACAGCTTTGCCTCAACCACGCCAACAACCTTGAAACGCTCCTCACCATCAATCTCCCGGATCGACGGGATGACGAGATGGTTGTCATCTATGAAAATCCGATGTCCGAAAGCGAGCGGCAATCCATGCTTCTCTTGATTGACCGCGTCCTTGACGGGATCAAATCCGGGTTGCTCCATAAGGCCTCACTATACGGAAATTCCGTATTCCAGCAAGACGAAAACCTCTACCGCCGCCGTGCCGCCCAGATCAGGGC
>TARA_R110002020_G_scaffold1153_2_pt1 | contig 11483 bp, 13 predicted proteins | sample TARA_R110002020 | Tara Oceans TARA_R110002020 (sample SAMEA4396489) | marine metagenome | biome: Westerlies Biome; feature: [MES] marine water layer (ENVO:01000295) within the mesopelagic zone...; material: water (ENVO:00002006), including particulate matter (ENVO:01000060) such...
AGGTCAAGGACCGAAAGTGCCTGAAATGCCAGCAGGTTTTCAAGAGCAGCTGGCCTGGAGAACGGATTTGTAAGAAATGTAAATTAAGAATGGGGTGGCGCGGTGGTTAAGAAAGTTGTTCAAGGTTATGAACCCCCCGACAAAAAACGGCGCCGGAATCGATTAAGGCCGCTTAATGGCTGTAAGAAACTTGGTCCTAGATCTTGTTTTCGCGGTATGAAAAAGAAGAAACGGGGTCAGTGATCCGTATGGCATCGAGGTCGTACCCCATAGACTGAAGCATTTTTTCCACTTTATAGATTGAGGGTTCGGAAATTTTTTTCCGCTCGTAGTTCTCTATGGTGCTTGCCCCGATACCCGACCTCAACGAAAGTTCAGTTCTTGTAAGGCCCTTCTCTTTCCGTATGGATAAAAGTATCGTTGACCAGTGATCTGGTAACTTGTCCATGTATTTACAACGATTTTTTAATCTCCTCTATCCTCTGGTTTAGAACATTTATCGTTGTATGTAAATGACCTGTACCACCGGGTTGAAGTCGGCTCTCAAGTTCTTCGACTTCAGCAATCAGAACACTCAGGTAAATTTCCCTGTTGATATAGGTAAACTTAGTGCTTGGTTTTTTCATCTGTACCAAAATCTTCAAGGATTTCTTCATAGCTGGATTCTTCATCCCCAGCCGTAATTCCCAAGGTGACGGTCAAGAGACGTGACATCAAGTAGGTCAGTCTGGAAAAGCCCATATGCGCCCCCCCGAATTCCACAGCCACTCTAAAAAGAGCGATTGTCTTAGCAACCGGACGGAGGGATTTTTCCTCTGAGGTTACCCTTTTAAGGGTTGCATAAAAGTCATCCAGTTCTGTCATCGTAGTCATCCTTGAGGGTGTTATACATTCTCAAAACATGTTCATCACTTGGGGAGTTATTAGCCACATCCACCAGGAAAGCGATTTGCTGGGCGGGTGACCTGTGATTTTTCTCAGCCATTTCTCCTAGAATTTTCCATGTCGGGATTGGCACGGCTACGCTTTTGTATTTTTTAATATCAGGCATCTTTTAACAGCTCCTTTTGCGTTGGTTTTAGTTCCCAGTTATGGGGGCACTGAGAACTATCAATTTGTCTGGCCATGTATTCAATTGTTACGTTTCTTTCACTGTGGTGTAACGCCACATTTGCACTATCCGCAGACGCAAAGGGCCAGTGTTTACCACCAAGGGACAGCCCCCGCATCATATGCACCCAAGGCAGTCGTCCACGTTTAGCTAGTAAATTAAAAGCTTCATCAACCCTTTTCTCCCATTCTGAGGAACCTACTTGCCAGTATTTTCCACTTGATCCGAAGGCTATTTTACCAAAGCCCAAATCAATTAATCGAAACAGGTGGTCAAAGGATTCGGAAAGATGCCACACCACCGCAGCGCAATCTTTACGGTGTGGCCATTGCTTTGCTCTCTGTAGATTATCTTCCTCTTCCCCATCTATTATGTCAGGGACAACGCCCCAGTGGGGATGCCCCAAACGAGGTTCTACCCACGTGTAGAATTTTTCCCAATCAATAATCTTTCCCTTAGTAAAAAGACCGAAAGAACCGTTATCCCACATCACGCTTTGTCCTATCTTTAAACAAATATCAGCATCCCGATGATCAGTAAAAGAAACACAAAAATTTTTTCCAGCCATACCCCAAAGTTCCTCACGAGGAGTGATAGGCGTCCCGTGGTAATGAATCATCGTCGTTGTATCATCCACCATACAACTAAAGCTCCCACCATTTTAGCTAGAGTCATTAAAACAGTATTTAGAAGGGAAAAATGTCCGATTATTGCAAGAAAGATACCGCTATCAAGAGGGGTAGAAATAACACTTGAAATTAAAATACGTTGGGCAAAGGGCTTTTTGGTCCAAGTATAAACACCCCAATCGGCAAACTCTGAAACCAGAAAAGCGGTGACAGAAGCCAAGGCTACAAATGGATCAGCCATTAACCAAGACAAAGCTCCAGCAATTAACATGGCAATAATAACTTTATGTCCGATCTCACGCTGGGAAAAATCCCTTACCACAAAGACTAAACCTACTACCAAAGACAAGGGCGGAAATAGTTCACCAAAAACGGGGATCAAGGGAACGACACTGAAGCCAATATTTATTAAAACAATTAAGACTATATAAAATAGGGTGTATTTATATTTTTTTAGTATCATCTCGACCACTCCTTTTATTATCATTAAGGTGGTTTAGTTGACGTTTAGTTTCTTCGTAAGCTTCCAAGGAATCTATATCGCATCTTTCGATAACGGCCTCGATTATCTGTTCGTGGTTGAATCCCAAGGACATCATTTCTCCAATAAAGATATTGAGAACATATTCAGATCCTTTTAGAAATGTCTTATCAGCCTTTAGGTTCATCTCAACCACTCCTTGAGTTCCTCTCCCATTACCACACTGGCAATGTCCATTTTGTTTCGTAAAGCTTTGACAATACGGTCGTCAATTGTTCCCGCGGCTATCAGATCAATATAGGTTACATGATTAGTTTGCCCGATCCGATGTGCCCGGTCCTCTGACTGCATTCGGACAGCCAAGTCAAAACTGTTAGCAAAATAAACCACTGTCTGGGCTGCTGTTAAGGTGATCCCGTAACCGCCCGTCTGTGGATTCCCGATAAAGAACCGGGCATCGCCGTTTTGAAAATGTTCAATGGCCGTGGTTCGTTCCTCATCGGTAGTGTCTCCGAAATAAGAGACAGCGGATGAAGGTCCGTATTTTTGAAGTAAAGCAGCCGTGATCCGTTTAACATCATAACGGAACCGTGACCAGATAATAACCTTGCCTTCGACTTCTTCCAGACAGGTCATTAGTTCATCAAGACGATTATCTTTTATCTCTATGATGTTATCCGATCCATCGGGCCGTGTATGGCCTGACAGAACCTGTTGCATCCGCAAAAGCTGTGTCATCACATTGGGCGTCGTCATAAAGTTTTCGTCTTCAATGTGGGCCAGTGCGTATGTCTTTAAATCGGAATAAATCCTCGCCTGGTCTTCGGACAAAACGACTTCCCGTTGCGTATAAATTTTTGAAGGCAGATCCAGGCAATCTTCTTTCATTACCCGGCTTGAGAAATTTTTAAGTTGTTTTGAGAGTGCGTCCAAGTTTCTGTACCCCACAACCATATTAAAAGAATGTGTACCAACAGAGCGTTTTTTCATTACCGCGTATCGATACTGGAATTGAAAAAAATTATCACCACAATCCCCTAGTAAGTGTTTGTCTAAAAAACGGCATTGTGCCCATAGATCCATGGGCGATTGCGTTACAGGAAATCCTGTTAGAATTCGACGATACTTTGCCAACGACGCTATCTTGATAATGGCCTTGGTCCGACGTGCCTTGGGGGATTTGATGGAAGTGGATTCATCAACAGCTAACAACGTATTGGATCCTTTTAAAACAGCTTCCAAGTAGCGTTGTCCTTTGGCCGTGGACAGGGCCTCGACATTCATCACCAGAATTTTGAGAAATTCCGAAGGGTTATTAAAGGAGGTAAGAGCCGCTTTTTCATTCTTAGTCGGGTTTGGACGCCAGATGGCCATCTGGTATCCAACGCGATCTGGCATGTGCGCGGGAATCTCGAGGTAGGCCCAGTTCCGATAAACCCCTTTCGGGGCTACTATTATAAAGGTGTCGATTTCTCCATGCTCAAAAAGAAGGGCGGCGTTATCGATGCAAACTTTGGACTTGCCTGTTCCCATTTCCATGAAGTAAGCCCAATTAATTTTGTCCCATGAAATTTCTAAAGCATCCGCTTGATGCTGGTAAGGAACGGTCTTATAGTGGTAATTTAACATTAAATCATTATACACGTCACTTTTTGTATTGCAATACCCAAAAAGTTGGAATAAACTCGCTTAATTAGAAAGGAGAAAGTATGTCTGGAACAGTGTTTGTCACTCAAGAAAATCCCAAGGTCGATACTGTATCGGCTCGAAGTTGGGGTACTCTTGATCCCCTAACATCTCCATTCGATCAAATTCATTTGAACCCCGGACGTTTGGTTTCTCAAATCAAACGTAAGCTTCGGGGTTATTCGGATGACGATTGGTTGTTGTGTATGGGGGATCCAGCCATTATCGGCGTTGCTTTTGCTGTCGCCGCAGATGCCAACCGTGGACGTGTCAACTTATTGAAATGGGATAAAATGGAGAAAATATATTATCCGGTTAAGGTAAGGGTTCGCGGTGGTATTGAAGAACTCAACCCCTGAAGAGGAGATACTTTATGAAAGACGATGTTTGGAGTACGGTTACCGCGGATGCTGATGCTTTTAAAGATTTAAAAACGGAAGCAGGTGGTGAATTGTCGGAACTGATTAGACAGGTCAATTCCGAAATAAAAAAGGTTAGCGCAGCCGAAGAAAATCTAAAAGTTTTGAAACAAAAGCGCGATCAATACCTTTACGATCTCATTCCGGCAAAGATGGCTGAGGTGGGGATGGACAAGGTTGAGGTTGATGGTAACGCCGTGAGTTTACAGACTTTTGTTTCTGCGACAATGCCGAAAGACCCGATGCAAAAAGATGTTGCTTTGGCTCACTTGCGGCAGATTGGTTGCTCTGATTTTATCAAAAATCAAGTTCAAGTTTCTTTTGGCGTCACAGAAGACAACCGGGCCAAGGCTTTGCAGGATGATCTGGAGAACCAAGGCCATGATACTACGTCTCGTACTTGGGTCGAACCGATGACGTTGAAGAAACTTGTCCGTGAGCGTATTGAGAATTCTCAAGAAATTGATATGGAGATTTTCAATGCGAAAATTGGCACCATTGCAAAAATTAAGGGAGTTTGAATAATGAATACCAAGTTGAAAAAATCAAACGGCAAAAATGAATTAGCTGAAGCTTTTGCCGCAGATACCGGAATCGGTTTCGAAGAAGTTACGGTGGCGGATGTCCAGATACCTTTTATCCGAATCATTCAGGCTTTATCGCCGCAATTGAAAAAGAATGATCCAGCGTTTATCAAGGGTGCCGGGCAAGGTGATATTTTTAATACCGTTACACAGCAGTTCTGGGAGGGTGAAGAAGGCTTGCTGGTTCTTCCTGTATACTTTCAGTTGAAATTTCTGGAGTTTGTTCCGCGGTCCCAAGGCGGTGGTTTTGTCGGAGAGTTAAGTGCTGGTTCCGAGATGGTTCGAACAGCTACCCGCGACGAAGGTGTTGAGTGGTTGACTTCTGGAAATGAGTTGGTTCGGTCAGCCCAGCATTACGTTAAAATCATCCATGAAGACGGGGGGCTGGAAAACGCCATCATCGATATGAAAAAAACGCAGCTTAAAAAGTCAAGGTTGTGGAATGCTTTAATGATGATGCAGTCACATAACGGCGCCACCCTACCTTCTTTTGCGAATTCATATCGGTTGAAGACAGTTGAGGACGGCAATGACAAGGGAAGCTGGTCTTCGTGGAGTGTGTCTCTTGAAGGTCAGATCAAATCCATTGAGAACTATAATGAGGCCAAGAATTTTTATGCGTCCATTGCACGTGGAGAATTTGACCGTGCCTTGCCGCCGCCTGATGATGCGGTAGTTGTTGACGAAGTACCCTTTTAGTCCAGCGTAAGGAAAGGCCCCCTTTACCGGGGGCCGTTCTACTATGGAAAGTAGTGTCAAACGATTTTTCAACCTCTTTAAAGGCTTTGAAGGCGCATACGGGCGTTCAAATGTAAAAGATGGTTCTAAACGGTCTGATCGTCACGGTAAGAAAGAAACCGTGTCTTGGGTTGTCCATGAACAACTAACGGAAGATCTTATCCAAGAGCACCTTGAGGGCAAGACAGGGATAGGGTCTTTTTTAATTGATGAGACCAATAAGTGCCGTTTTGGAGCACTTGATGTTGACGATTATACTTTAGATTTGGTCGCCTTTAAGAAGAAAATTAAAAAACTTAAACTCCCCTTGGTGGTTTGTCGTTCAAAATCCGGGGGTGCCCACGCTTTTCTTTTTTGCCATGAAACAATATTTGCAGCTGAGATCAAAGACAAGCTCAGTGAATTCGCTTCATCGCTGGGTTATGGAAATTGTGAGATATTTCCCAAGCAGGAAGAAGTGAATTTTGAAAAAGGGGATCGTGGAAATTTTATAAATCTTCCTTATTTCAAGGCTGATCTCACTATGCGATACGCCGTTGATGATAAAGGAGAGGCCCTTAGTCTGGAAGATTTTCTGACTTTAGCTGAAAACTCAAGGGTGACGGAAGAAGAACTCCATAACCTAACCTTGGGCGTTTCTAAAGATATTTTACCATCTGGCCCACCGTGTCTTCAGCAATTGACAAATGATGGCTTACCAGAGGGGGGCCGTAACACCTCTCTCTTTAACATAGGTCTTTATTATAAACTATCTTCTCCTGAAAATTGGCGCGAACTTCTGGAAGAGCATAACAGGGAGTATTGTTCACCGCCCTTACCCGCCAAGGAAATAGTTATGATCCAGGAACAGCTGGTAAAGAAAGAATATTTTTACCAGTGCAAGCAGGAACCCTTGCTTAGTTATTGCAATAAAAGTGTGTGTCGAACCCGTAAGTTCGGCATTGGGCAGAACAACTCTTTTCCTGTTATTGGAGGCTTGACAGTCGTGGAATCGGAACCGCCTGTCTGGTTTATGGATGTGGATGGAACGAGGCTGGAGCTTACCACAAAACAGCTTCAAATGCAGATTGATTTTCAAAGAGCTTGCATGGAACAGATGTACAAAATGCCTCCTAAAATGAAAGAGAGGGATTGGCGTATTTTAATCGATCAAACATTAGAAAATGCGACACGCATTCCAGTGCCGGAAGAACTGACCCAGAAAGGTCTCTTTACAGAATTACTGGAAATTTTCTGTACATCTCGCATTCAGGCGCATAGCCCGGAAGAGCTATTGACAGGCAAGCCATGGACGGAAGGCGGCTTTACCTATTTCAAACTCAGTTCCTTACAGGATTTTCTGAAACGGAATAACTTTCTCAACTATACCCGTGGGCAAACAACCCAACGCCTGAAAGAACTGAACCAAGGTAAAGAGGCAACTAAAACTTATGGGTTCTCCGATACCGAGGGTAACCGTAAACAGGTCAGGGTCTGGTTTGTTCCTGAAATGGATCGAGGGGAAGTGGAGCTTCCCGAAGTTGTTTTTGAGGAAGAAGAGGTTCCCTTTTGATAAAAGACCGTGAACCAATAACCTTTCTGGGGCCTCCCGGTACGGGTAAAACACAAAATATTTCCAAGCTGGTACTGGAATGTATCGAAGAGGGGATACCCCCTGAACGAATTGCGTGTGTGTCGTTTACGAAAAAAGCGGCTCAAGAAAGCCGTGATCGTGTGTGCAGGGAAGGTGGCTTACAAGAAGATGCGTTGCCCTATTTCCAAACGCTCCACTCCATGGCTTATCGCGCTGGAGGGTTTTCTGATTTTGAGGTTATCAATAGCTCGGATTTAAAAATAATTGGAGAGGCTGTAGGTGTTTATTTTGAAACTGGAAGCAGCAATTCAGAAAATGATTTTGATCTTTTAGGTTCTTCTCCAGGAGAGGGGCAAGCTTATCTGTCTCTTTACCAAATGTCCCGTAGCAAGAAAGTTTCCTTAGAGGAAATTCACAGGAAAACCGGAAACTATAATCTTAGATGGGACGTGTTGAAAAGATTGGTGGACACTTACGAAAGTTACAAAAAGGCCAAGCATAAAATTGATTACACGGATATGATTGAGAACTTTATCTGTGAAGGACACCCCCTCGATATTGATGCCTTGTTTGTTGATGAAGCCCAGGATCTTTCTACCTTGCAATGGCAGATGGTGGATATTCTTCGCCAAGTTCCGCGAATACAAGTATTCACGGGAGATGATGATCAGGCCATTATGACTTTCCAAGGGGCCGATGTGGATGCTTTCCTGGCGGCTACTTCCCGTAAAGAAGTTTTACAGCACTCTTACCGTTTGCCTCGAAAAATATGGTCCGAAGCTCAAAACATCTCATCCAGAATTATGGGCCGTGCTCCCAAAGCCTGGAAACCTAGAGACGCTGAAGGAACGGTTCATTGGCACCAAGATATACAGGACGTTCCCTTAAACGAAGGAAGCTGGAGTATTCTCACACGAACCAATCGTATGGGAAGCGTCTATGCAAACCATCTTATCCGAGAGGGGTGGGTTTTTTCACGAAAGGGTAACCTCAGTATTCCGGAGAAAACGTATGAAGCTATCCTGAACTGGGAAGAATTGTCCAAGGGCCAAAGTATTATGCCCCCCCAATTTCGTAATATGTACAGATACATAAAATCGAAGGAGGGGATCACCCGTGGTTACGGGCCGAAGTCTAAAAAACTTATGAATCTTGATCCTGAGATTCCGATAAATATGGAGGATGCCCACGAAAAGCTGGGGCTACTGGTTGATGGATCCAAACGCTGGCACCAAGCCTTGGATAATATTGACTTAGATACAAAGAACTATATTCTGAACGCTTTGAAGAGAGGCGACAATGTCAAGAAACCGCGTATCAAGTTAAGCACTATTCATGGCATGAAAGGGGGCGAAGATGAAAACGTACTCATTGTGCCAAACCTTCCTTACAGTGCTTATAAGGAAATGAGGCGAAACCCCAACACGGAGCACCGAGTATTTTATGTTGCTGTTACCAGAGCAAAAGAAAACCTGCATATTATTCTTCCTGAAAAATCAAAAATGGTTTATGAAATATGACACCTGAAGAAATACTTGAGAGAGGAGCGTCCTTGGTCAGTGGTGCAAGAGCCGCGCAACATGGTGATTATACCGCCTTGCATAAAAGGGTTGCAGAACTGTGGAGTGCTTATCTCAAAACGCCTGTATCGGCTTCTCAAGTTGCTTTTTGCATGGTCCTGTTGAAAATATCCAGGGATGAAACGGGAAAGTTTAACGAAGATGATATGGTTGATGCCGCGGCCTACACAGCTTTGTGGGGCGCTTTAAAAAATGACTGAGGACCTGTTCGATGAAACGACTTGGGTTCCTCCTACGGAGTTTCCTGACCTCTCCACTGAGAAGATAATTGCTATCGATGTAGAGACCCGCGATCCCAACCTGTTGACTTACGGTCCGGGGTGGCCTCGAAACGATGGCGAACTTATCGGGATTGCTGTAGCTGCCGATGGTTGGCAGGACTATTTTCCGATTGCCCATAAAGGAGGGGGCAACCTTGCCAAGAACATGGTTGTTAAATGGTTGAAATCCCAACTTAACCACGGCATGTCCGTGGTTTTTCATAACGCCCAATACGATCTTGGATGGTTGTTAAGCGAAGGCATAGAGGTCAAGGGCGAAGTTCTCGATACCATGATTGCTGCTCCTTTACTGGATGAAAACAGGTTTAGTTATTCCTTGAGTGCCCTTGGGTCCACTTACCTTGGAGAGCGCAAGCAGGAAGAGGATCTGAGACGGGCGGCGGGTCAGCACGGCGTGGATGCGAAAAAGGAAATGTGGAAACTACCCGCGGCACGGGTTGCCCTGTATGCAGAGACCGACGCACGTCTTACCTTGGAACTTTGGAACATTCTCCATCCCAAGTTGATTGAGGATAACTGCGAGGATATTCTCAAACTGGAACTCTCCCTTCTTCCCATTGTGTTCGAAATGAGGCGCCGCGGGGTACGTGTAGATTTAGAACAAGCCCAAGCGGCCAAGACACTTTTGGAGGGTAAGGAAAAAAAGCTGCTTCAGGAAGTGGAGAAAGAAACGGGCGTTTTGATAGAACCCTGGAATGCCACCAGTTTATCCAAAGCTTTCGACAGCCTTGATCTTTCGTACAATAAGACGGAAAAAACAAAAGCCCCCAGTTTTACCAAACATTTTTTGCAGACGCACACCCACCCCATAGCCAAGAAAATTTTGGAAATAAGGGAATATAACAAGGCTAACACAACCTTTGTTGATACGATTCTTAACCACCAGTACAAGGGACGTATCCACTGTGAATTCAACCAGCTACGGTCAGATGGGGGCGGAACCGTATCCGGGCGTTTTTCGTCAAGCCACCCCAACCTCCAGCAGGTTCCTTCCAGGCATCCGGAAATAAAACAAATGATTCGCGGCCTGTTCATTCCTGAAGAAGGTTGCCAGTGGGGGAGTTTTGACTACAGCGCCCAGGAACCTCGATGGTTTATGCACTATGCCTCGTTAGCTCCGACAACCAAGAACAATGAAAAAGTTATTGAGATCGTAGAGCAATATCAGAAAGATGATCTTGATTTTCACCAAATGGTCGCAGATTTGGCTGGCATAGACAGGCCCAGTGCGAAGACCATGAACTTGGGAATTATGTATGGAATGGGCATTGGAAGGATGGCTTCTTTTCTTGGAGATATTCCCTTTGAGGAAGCACGTGAAATACGTCAGGAATACGATGATAAAGTTCCCTTTCTCCGGGAACTGGCCCAAGCGGTTATGATGACGGCGTCCCAGAAGTCGGAAATAAGAACCATGATGGGACGAAAATGCCGCTTTCCGATGCGGGAAACAAAACGCTTTTCAAGAAAACATAAAAAGCTTCTGCATATAGATACGCTTGAGAAACAATGGGAAGATATTTTGGAAATACCTGTCAAGGAACGTGAGAAAGATTGGCAGTCTCATAACCCCAACCTGTATCAGGTCGCGTTCACCTACAAGGCCCTCAATAGGTTGATACAAGCCTCCAGTGCCGATCAGACGAAGAAAGCCATGAAAGACTGCGTGGACCATGGTCATTGGCCCATGCTTACTGTGCATGATGAACTTTGTTTTTCAATAAGGGACGATGGTCAGGTGGCAGAAATCAAGGACCTCATGGAAACGGCCATGCCCGATATGCGTGTGCCTTCCCGGATTGATGTAGGGGTAGGCAAAAACTGGGGGTTGGCTAAGTAGTTATTATATCGGAATGTTATATCTGGCGCCGATGTTCCGTAGCCCTCCCGGAGTTACTTCCCCTCGAATCCCCAACGTGCCCGGCCCAAGCCCTAAACTCGCCCCGGCTCCCAAGGCTATAGGGGAATTTGTTGCGCCCCGAAGGTAGATATTAGCTTTCTCGATATTTCCAAGAACTCCGGACACCCAAGATCCTGCTTTTGGATTATTTGTAGAATTGAAAATTTTCGAAATCCCTACGTTCCAAGTGGTGCTGTCTGATGGCCTTTCGGGATTTTTTAAGTGGTTAATAGCCGCAGAAATGTCAACAGGAAGAAGATCTGCCAAGTTGAGGTTGGCTGAAACATTGTAGTCATCTAGTCCTCTTCCTTCTCCCCTAAAGGAAACCCTAGAACCGTTCTTTACGTTGTCTGAACCTTGATTGAGGTTGGCTAAAGCCTCACTCGCAATCTGTTCGCCGCTGGCTCCAGGTCCATGATACCCGCCATGTTTCCACCCTGAATCATCACCAAATCCCATATCTTCGTCGATTTCTTCATCACTTCTGTCATCGTCGTCTTC
>TARA_R110002020_G_scaffold129623_1_pt1 | contig 11483 bp, 15 predicted proteins | sample TARA_R110002020 | Tara Oceans TARA_R110002020 (sample SAMEA4396489) | marine metagenome | biome: Westerlies Biome; feature: [MES] marine water layer (ENVO:01000295) within the mesopelagic zone...; material: water (ENVO:00002006), including particulate matter (ENVO:01000060) such...
CATTTCTACATTTCACAACGAAACACCATCTAAGAAAGGCGATGTGGTGACATTTACAAACCAAGAAACAGACAAAAGCACTAGCTATTTAGTTGTTTCCATCGAGATTGAATACTCGTATGACAACGAAGCGCATAAAGACCCGTGTTGCTGGATTGTAAAGAATATACTAACCCAATCCCACTGCGAGGAAAACGGCATAGAGTGGCCTTTGTAGTAGGGTTGTGTAAAATAAATCCAAAGAAAGGCTTGCATATATTGTGAGCCTTTTTTATGTTTGCGTAAGTTAACAACTAAATACAGATATATGAAAACAGGTATTAGCCTCTACACAGGGGAAACAATTAGAACCAAAAACACACACACCTATACGAATGTAGTTGAGGTTTTGCAGTCGATCAAAGACCAAGCGAACAACAACGTTACTACGTCGATGAGGTGCAAAGAGGAGTTTTTGATCAACGGTAAGTCCGACAAGTACAAAGACTTAAAGGACTCTTTACCCGCTATCATGTTTAACGGTTACTTCCCAACAGGGCGTAACCTTGCAGATATGAAGGGAAGTAGCGGCTTTATGGTGTTGGATATTGACGGGCTGACGAAAGACAGTTTCGATGAAGCATTAAAAGCGTTCAAAGAATGTGAATACTCGTACGCTATTTTTCGCTCACCATCCTACTACGGCTTAAAGGTTCTTTTCCGCATCCCAACCGTTGAAAACAATCTAGAGTTCAAAGAATACTTTTCGGGCTCAGAGGAACTTTTCAAGGAGTTGTTAGGAGATGGTTTTGCGGGATTTGACAAGTCAAGCAGCAACCTAAACCGATTATGCTACTGGAATTACGATCCAGATTTATACGTAAACCAAGACGCCGTTATCTTTGATCGCAAGGTAAAACGCGAGGTTGCCCCGCCAATTTTGGTAAAGAAGTTTGCAGCCGACCACAAAGAGTACACCGCGATAACGTCACTAATGGAAAACAAACTTTCCAAAATAGCCAACAACATCAAGGAAGCGTCAGACGGCGAAAAGCACCACGCAATCAACACGCTATGCATGACAATGGGTGGCTACTGTGGAGCTTATCAGTTTTTTGATTCTAACTATGTTTTAGACGTGTTGGTTCACTCTGCGTTAAGTATTAGCACGAAGTCGGAAAAGGAAATTGAAAAGCAGGTACGCGGTGCATTTAGCAAAGGAGTTTCCGAGCCATTGGAGTTTCCGACAGGTGAAATCGTAAATGCAGAGCGTCCAGAATTTTTCGGCGAACTATTCAGGCTGATAGGTAAAGGGTACAAAAAAAATGTACTGGCAGGCCGGCAAGGTAATGAAATGCGCATGCGTTTTTCAGGTGAGGCTAACCGATACGGAATACCACAAGGCGCCGTTGTTAATTTTCTAATTGAAGAGATAAGGGTCAATTGTAACGAATATGAAGTTCGTCAAGATGTCGGTAACGGTTATGAAAAATCTAAAGACCGCGCAAACTCAATCAGCTTAGGTCGATTAAGCGCCAAGAGTAGGGACGATAAAAAGACGAACGAAAAGTATCAAACAACTTCTGGAAAGTTTTTCGATTGGCTGATTAAAAACAAGGCAGTTGTAAATGTTGTAGATGACACGTTAATGATTGGCGGGGAAAAATACGATAACGATAGGCTCGTTTATCACTGTCAAGGTGTTATAAGCGAGGACGCTACAAGCGCAGACGTGAAAGCGGCTAAAGCTGAATTACGTAGCACTGACGTCGGAACATTTAGCCCTGCGATTGAGTGGATTAAAGGTTTGCCTGCGTACGATGGAAAAGACCATATAAAAGCTTTAACCGATTGTTTTATGTATCGTTACCCTGAATTTTCAGGGTTTTACGTTGAAATGTTCAAAAAGCATCTTGTCCGTTCTATTCGTATGATCGACAATAACGAAGAGTCGAACAGATACATTGTCGTTCTCACGTCGATAAAACACGGAATAGGAAAGACCCGTTTGTTTAGCTGGATGACCAACAACCAATCAACAAGCGAAATCAAACTGAACGGCGACAACGATACGCTTACAACTGCAATGGCTGAAAAGGTTTGCTGTTACTTCGATGAAATGGAGGGTTTCAACTTCAAGAATCAGAAGGAGATAAAAAGCCTTATATCTGCGGCCAAATTCACGCGGCGCGTAATGTATTCTCAGAGAAACATCGAGCCCCCGCGAACCGCAACGCTTTTCGGTTGTACAAATGAGGAGGAGTTTTTGACGGATAGCGAGAACGCTAGATATTTGACGTTTTCATTGATTGATATTGCGTGGCGAACGTACGTTAAAACAGTCGACCCCTTGCAACTTTGGGCGCAAGCCAAGGCGCTTTATGAATCGGGGGAAACTGGGGGACTCACTGAGGCAGAGCAAGAAACGCAGTACCTTATCAACAAGACGATGCACCAAAAAGGTACGGTTTCAGAATCCATTTTAGATGGTGTTGTTCGTGAGATCGAGACGGAGGACAATGAATGTAATTACATCAAGTTTGCCGACCTTGTGAGCGTTGTAAATAATATGCACGCGGGCACTAGCGTTAAAGATGCGTATATTCGCGCTGCTCTATCAAATATGGGTATTAATGGAACAGAGCTGAAAGCCACAAAAGCGGGGCGACCTATTAGAATGGTTAAATTGAAAGTTTTGGATTTACCTGCATTCAGACGCGCGGCGTTTGATCGTGACGGTAACCGAATTGCACAGCTTTACGCCTGTAACACGAACAGAGGGGCGGCAGTGCCTTTATTTGGAACAACTACATACGAGGGTGTGAAACCGTAGATAGTTCCTTAAATCGAGTATTAAGGGGGTTAGCAGAGATGTTAGCCCCCTTTTTTTATGCTGTATTACCGTCAAGGGGTGAAAGTAACACCCAAAATAACACGTTATAACGCTGTTCTAACATCTTGATGTTATAATTTTTTGCAGTGGTGGTGCGGGGTTCAGCCTGTTCTAACATTATAACTCCTTCTTTTAAAAGAAATAGTGTATAAATAATTAAAGGGAGAAGGGGTACATATTCTTATGGAAAAATGTTTTACCTTTTTTGAGAGTTATAATGTTACTTTGCGAAATAAATTTGGTGGTTCAATAAAAGTTCCGTAATATTGCAGAGAACAAAAACACTATCATTACACAAACAAACACTAAACACAAATAGAAAGTATGGCTACACCAAAACAGGACACCACGGAGGCACGGATACAACAAGACTGCTATATCTGGTTCCACAACAGCTTCCCAGATTTGCGCGGGTGCTTATTCGCTGTACCAAACGGCATACCCATACCCTCTGAACATGAAGGGTTTCAAGCTTGGGTAATTTCCAAGTTTAAAAAGTGGGCCGCTAAGAAAGGTCAGAAATTGAAATTTACAGGAACTCACAAAGGCGTTAGCGATTTGGTTTTTTGCTACAGCGGAGTAACCACATTTATCGAAATGAAGACGGCAACGGGCCGACAGTCTGACGCGCAAAAGGAATGGGAGAAAGCTATTAACTCGCAAGGCTTCGAGTACGTGTTGTGCAGAACTCAAAAGCACTTTGAAGAGATCGTAAAAGGAGTCGTAAAATACGGCTGTTACTCTGACTCACTTTGTTAATCTCAAACCATGACTTATAAGATACCAGAAGGCGCAACCAAAAAGCAAGCGCGAGCCATTACGGAGTACAATAGAAGTTTACAACCGTTAGCGTATACAGTTCAAAAGGTTGAATCTAAGAGAGTAGAGGCGAAGCAAAAGCCAAACGCCAGACTTGTGCTTAGTGGTCAACTATTCAAGACAGCGAAAGGCGGTAGCACTGTTTACGAGTTCGGGCCAGCATACCAGAACGGCGAAGGATTCACGATGTACACGTACAGAAAAGCGTACACGATGGACGATTTTAGCAGTGAAATAACTCACGATAAACTTAAGGAGTTAGACGGCGTAACCCACTCACTGGCAGGCGCTAAAAACCGCAGAAACACTGAGGAAATCGAACGCCTTGAAAAAATAAATCACATTATTTACATTTAATATTTGGTAGTCTCGTTTATTATCACGTAGTTTATATCAGCAATAAGGCAGACAACTAAAGATTTACGACAATGGCACAACCGAAATTAACAAATCAAGAAATGAAACTTACAGCATTTGAAATAAACGAAAAGGGCGAATTTTACCTAGAAGATGAAAGCGGAAACGCCTACACTCTTGACGAGAAAAGCGACACGGTAAAAAATCTAATTAAAGAGGTGAATTATGAGGACGAAGATAAATCCGTTTGGTGCGGAGGCAATAAGTATGAAATCGAAAAAACTGACACTTGGGCGTATATGTCTGAAGGCGAGAAAACTGATGAACTTACAGCACGCCTCAACATTGAAAAGCTATTTGCAGCGGCGTTACCTGAACTCAAAAAAGTATAAGAACATGAATACAGCGGAGAAAAAACCAACAGGATATTACACGTTCGAAAATCTATACGTGAAAGTCTACGAAGATAATACAGCGGAAGTCGTAAATATCACAGAGCGCAAAATTGAAAACACTGCTTTCGGCTCCGCATTCGATCACTACCCAGCTATCGACGCTGAAGAGTACGCAGAGGTAAGAAGCGAAGTAAACGAGTTAATCAACAGCTATAAATAATTCAGATTATGAGTGAAAACATGAACCTAGCGCTTTGGAACAGCGTACAAAAAACTCCGCTAGACCAAACGAAAAAGGGTAAAATTGGCGGACACAACATTACAAGCATTGCGCCGCAATACCTACTCAAAAAAGCAACTGAGCACTTTGGGAGTATCGGCTACGGTTTTGGAATGGAGAACGAGCGTTACGAACACTTTCAAATCGGAGACGAAACGCTTTGCAATTATTTCGCTGATTTTTGGTACTTAGAAGGCGGCGTAAAGTGCACATTTCCAATGGTGTCAAGTGGAAAACTTGCGTACGTCACCAACAGCGGCAAGGGCTACCTAAAAGTTGATCAAGAGATTTATAAGAAGGTGCAAACAAACGCAATGAGTAAAGCACTCTCAAAGCTTGGATTTGGTGCAGACGTGTTTTTAGGAATGTTTGAAGACGACCTGTACATGAATAGCTTGAAAGCTGATAAAGCAGAATCTGACGGCGAGAAAGCTAAAGAACTCGCAGAGAAAGAAGCCGCACGCATTGCAGCACTACCAGAAAATCAAGAGGCAAGCTTGAAGCAAATCGCAAGCGTTGAAACTTCAATAGGTAAAATGGCCGACAAGACTAAAAAAGCTACAGCAAAAGCCAAGTTTGAGGAGTTGAAAGGCAGCGGAGCAGTTATTACCGTATCTACTGTAAACACTTGGCTAGGATGGACGGCGTAAGATCGTTTTACTACGAATTTGAACAGGGTACGCCCGAATGGTTTGAAATCCGTTCGGGCTGTATCACTGGCAGCGGAATCAAAAACCTACTCACTCAAAAAATGGGTAAAGGGTTTTACGGTTACGTAAACAACATTATCGAAGTAATCAATACAGGCGAAAGCGATTTGCAGCACTTCGAGAATGTCGCTACAAGGTGGGGTAATGAATACGAACCACACGCGGCAAGAGCTTACAAGTACAAGGTTTTACAAGAATTGTCCACACCTGCATTTGTAAAAACACACCCTTTAATTGGATGCTCACCAGACTTGATAACTCAAGGCGACAACGTTTTAGGGGAGATAAAATGTTACTACACACCAAACAAAGCGAGCAATTTACGCGGAAAGATTGAGAAAGTTTACATTCCTCAGTGCAATTTTAACGCGGCTGTTTGCGGTTGTTCTGAATTCGACTACATAACATTCGACCCCCGCAACGAAGGGCAAAAGCTTTGGATTGAACGGCATAAAGTAGACACGGCGTTACTTAGTAACATGCAGTACAGAATTAACGTAGCTATACGAATGATTAACGAGGGCACTAATAGTAGTTACCCAAAATTCAAATTTGCAACATGAAAAAGGTACACGAAGTGAAAACCGTAGAGCCTCATTTTAGCGACATTGTTAACGGCAAAAAGAGGGCTGAACTAAGGCTAAACGATAGGGATTATCAAGAGGGCGACACGATGGTACTAAAACAGTATTGGCCTGCTGAGGAGCCTAGCGGCTTAGGTGTCAGTTTCGGTAAGGACGAAGCTTACGGCGAGGAGTATGCGGTAACAATCACCAGCGTAACCAAGTTTCCGCCAGCTTTGCGCGATAATTGGGTAATGCTATCAATTACGCCAATGTTTTAATTAACAGCCAGGGACGCCTCCTCACAAAATAAATTTCAAATAAATGGTGCAAAGCTTGTGAGTTAATTAAATTGTCCCGATATTTGCACCAGAAAATTAGGAAATAAGTGTTAAGCGAACTACATTTAAGAGGGCCGCAAGCGGTTGCGACAGCCGCCCCACTCGGAAAGCTTAGAGGTACAGACCCAAGAGCAGAAAAGACGAGTACGCAGCTTTACACTAAGCCAAAACTATAACAGAGAAAAGGGCCGTAAAAATCGAATCGAAACCTATAGAGTTGAAATAAACCAGAAAGGGACTAGCAACGACACACGGCAAACAAATCAATTAAAAACAAACAGTTTTAAAAAATCAAGATTATGAGTACAGATACAGGAATCCAAAGCGGTGCAATTTCAATCACAGATAAGTGCGGCCCACAAGTTCACGGAACAGTAAGAGTAATTTTACCAGTTGAAGAAGCGGGGCAAAATCAAAAGCAAGTTATTGTAATCGACACCGACGAGGAGTACACGCAAACATTGGCAGTTGAATTTTTCGGCAATTCTTACATCAGGTGCAGCGAGAAAATCGCAGAGCTCAAAGTGGGCGACAGCGTTAAGGTTGGTTTTAAACTCCGAGGATGTGAGTACAACAAAAAAGATAATTCAGGCGTCGGCTACTTTAATTCTATTTCGGGCTGGTCGGTGTACACTAAAGCAGCAGCAACCGCACCAGCGTCAGACGCAGCGCCAGCAGCGGACGAAGAGCCACCCTTTTAAGTACAGTGGTTAGCCTTTAGATAAATCGAAAGGGAGGTTTTCACGCTGCTATAACAGCGCCGTGTTTTCTCCCTTTTTTTTCACCACTAAACAGATACAAAGATGATTCAAGGAATTACATTAATTTTATTATTGTTCGCTTGTGCGGTTATGGCTGTCAATGTATCACCGTTCAACAACAAGAGTATGAAATTTCACGGCCCTAAACAGTCGCTTTTTACTCGTTTACAGTTTCCAATTGTTCGCAAGTCAGTGAGCTACAAGGTTAAGTTTGACGAGTCGTGTAAGTATGTTCGTGAAGATGAGTCAAAACAGTGGATTGTTAGCCGCCTTTTTGGTTTGGGCAAGCGGTCGTTTCGTAAGAGTTCAACCCTCCTCGTTTGGCACTACCACCCTCACAGAGACACGTTTTTAGTTGATATGCTACTCTACCAAGAGGGCCAAGAGCCACACATACAAGAGGTAGCGGAACTGAACGCGGACCAATGGGTAACGCTTTCAATAGATCAGCACAGGCTTTACGTAAACGGCAACGAATTCTTAATACGTGAACTAAATATGGCTGGTTGTGGTCGTGTATTTATCCCGCCTGAACTGTGTACAGGTGAGATCGACGAAAGCCTAACGATTCACGTTAAACGCGCCGATATGCCCGAACCTGTAATAGTAGAAGGCGGCAGCGAAGACAGCGAAGCGAGTGACGAAGACGAAAAAACTGAAGCTTTAGCGTGATGCCTAAGTTTATATTAGTTGGAAAAGGAGGTAGCGGCAAGGATTTTGTTGCTACTATTTTCGAGAATGCAGGCTACAAGATAGCCAGAAGCATTACGACACGGAAGCGCAGACCTTGTGTGAATCATTACGAGGCTAAAATAGAAGACCGTTACGACTTTCTGAGCATTAATGAATTTATGGACATGAGGGTGTGCGGCGAGGTTTTCGAGTGGAAACAGCACAAATTCAATAATTACTACTATGGAACAACCGTTAAGGAGTGGCGCGAGTCTCACGTGATCATTTTATCACCTTCAGGCATTTACGAGTTGGAGCGTAGAGGTGAACTAAGAGACTGCACAGTAATTTATTTGGATCGAACACCGTACGGCCGAGGCTTGAGACGTCCAGACGAAGCAAGACGGCGAAACGACTACAAAGATTTCAAGGATTTCAATGCGTTTGATTACAGGTATACAAACAGCGCAATCAATAGGCGTCTATTTGAAAGGATGATGCTAGACATTAGAGCTGGTTTAAAGAGCGACAGAGAGAACGAAACGCCTCCCGCCGTGTAATGTGAGGGATTTTTTATTTGAGTCCTTTAGAACGCTTTAAAATGGCTTAGATATATACTTTTAATTTACTTTGCAATTCCCCTTGTCAATATGGCAGGGGGGGATTGTGCATTACTAACAGCATGGCAGATAAAACAGACCTGGAGGATGAGTTAAACAAGGCTCTTTCTGGAATGAACGCGAAGCACGTAACGTTTTGCTTTGAGTACACACGAGGCGAAACCGCTGGTAATATGTCGGCGTCGTATCGGGTAGCGTACGACAAAGGCAAAAAGGACGAAGTTAAACAGCAGGCTTATTTGCTGTCAAAAAGAACGGACGTTAGGGAGTTGCTCAAGATTCTCAACAGAATGGACGACGAACGTTTTGAAGGCTTCGACGGTATCATAGTGAGCATACTAGAAGACCCTAACGAAAAGTCTGTCGACAGAATAGCGGCTTACAATTCATTAGCTAAGGTTCATGCGCGTATTACCAAGAAAATCGAAGTTACTGAAAAGACAATGAGCAGGCAGGACGTTTTAGACAAACTCAAACGAATGGAGGAGGGTACATAATGGAGATGCTGACAGAAAAGGAATTACTACAACTGCTCGACGAACGCGCTAGAATGGTTAAGCAAATCGAACAGCTTTTAGCAATCGAAAAGCGGCAAGCTAACACGATTATCGAACAGCAGAACCGCATATACAAGCTGCGCGACAGGTGGGAAAGGCAATACAAATCATACACCGAGGAGTACAATAGAAACCCCTTGAACGGAACAAAGATTCCAGAACCTTGGAACTATTAGCGGGCCTTCCCCTGCATAACACAGCAACCAGATACCGCGCTCTTAATTGGGTGCGGCTTTGGTGTTTAATACAATTCAAACTATGGCAAACCTAGACCACTTAAACGATGAGCAATTAGCCGAGTACTTGAGTCTAAAACAGAAGGCTAAAGCGGAGGACTTGAAGGAGTCGTTCTTTGAATTCTTCGTATATTTTTGGGGTGTTGTAGTCACGGAAAAACTAAAATGTGCTGATTATCACATATTACTATGTGAGGAGGCGCAAGAATACGCGGAAAACATTATCGCAAGGCTACCACGTAGCTATGATTTAATTATAAACGTCCCCCCTGGCACATCTAAGTCGACCGTGTTCTCAATTATGCTACCTGCGTGGATCTGGGCCGTTGATCCTACCATAAAATTGATCACCTCTACGCACACACAGCCACTGAGCAACACAATGAGTAGTAAGACGCTAGACCTCATACGATCAAAGGAGTACACAGATTTGTTTCCGCATGTCGAACTGTCGGCGGCTACGTCTGGAAAGACTGAATTTGTACTAACGGCGGGAGGTGGCAGGCTTTCCACTTCTTCACGTTCAAAGATTACAGGAAATCACTGTCATTTAAAAATAATGGATGACCTAATCGATGCCAGCGAGTCCACAAGTGAAGCGGCACTAGAGCAAGCGCAGGTACACATGGCCGCGCTAAGTTCTCGTAACGTAGACGAAGACATTACAGGAAACATAATGGTAATGCAGCGTATCAGCGACAAAGACCCAACAGCGGAGGCGCTAAAGAAGTGGAGAAACCCAAGGCATGTAAAGCTGCCCGCCGAATGGAATAAGACCGTAAGCCCTGAGTTTAAGCACATCTACACGGACGGCCTACTGGACCCCGTTAGAAAGGGTAAGGCGGCGTTAATCAAAGCAAAGAAAACACTCGGCTCTGTCGGTTACGCAAACCAGTACGAGCAAGATAGCACACCGAAAGGCGGGGGCACGCTTAAAAAAGATTGGTTTCCGATCACTAACGCGCACGCGCTGAGGGTGGGAGGGACGCCGTTAGATTCGCTTACATGGAATTTTGTAGCAGATACAGCGTACACGGCAAACGAGGAAAACGACCCTAGCGCGGTGCTATCATACGCGGAGTGGGATGGTAAACTACTTATTCGCCGTTGTTCCGCTAAGTGGTTAGAGACGCCTGAATTGATGCGCTTTCTGCACGAGTTTGTAGTAGCAAACGGCGGCACTAAATATAGCGGCCTTTACGTTGAGCCAAAAGCAAGCGGTAAAAGCGTTGTTTCAATGATGAAAACGCAAACGACCTACAACGTAATAGAGGGCAAAGTACCAACCAAAGACAAAGACACAAGACTAAGAGCGGTAGCGCCTATTGTGGAGGCTCGTAAGGTTATTCTAATCGAAGATATGGCCGACCCTTGGACGGAGGACTTTATTTTAGAGTGCGTGAGCAGCAAGCCCATACACGATGATAGGCGCGACTGTCTAGTTATGGCAATTGACCAAAGCGAGTTTCAAGATTCAGGCAGAGTATTAGCATGTTAAACAATTATAAATCAACAAGTTATGAATGAAATTTTAACGGGTTCAGACTCGGAAATAGAATTTACCCTAACAGGTTCAAACGGTTTACCGTTAGATTTGTCTGGTACAGCAAGCGTTTTAGTTGTCCTCACGCAGTCCATTAAGACAATAGGCAAGTTTGCGACCGTTGCGACCACTGGATACAACGACACGGACACAGAGATAACAGACGAACCAAACGGCGTTTTTGTCGTGAGGTTAAACAGTTCGTTAACCGATGGGCTAGATCAAACCTACATTAATGCAGAGATTGCCGTAAATGTTACTAACGGCGACTATGAAGACGGCATTTTTACACAGAAAGTAACAGCTGAAAAAATCGCAATAGTGCGTAAATCCAAAATAAGCTAAGCATGGAACGAATAAAAGTAGCCGTTAACCTCAACGCTTTAGGTGTAGGTGTTCAAATGGCTAGCGTGAGCACGACAGGAGGAACGGTTAATGTAAGCAATTCAGACGACACTTATTTTGTATCAGTGTCAGCGCCAAACAGCCATGAGCTGCCAAACGTAACGCATATAGACCCGCTTGGTAATAACGTTGTCACCCCAGCTCAAAACGTATTCGATTCAACCAATTTCAAAACTGGTATAGCATACGACAGACCGCCTGTCAGTTCTGACGCTTCGCAGGTTGAACTGTATGATATTGGATACCATATAACCCAAGGAACATACATATATTTACCCCCTGTATATCCTGTTAGTTTTGCTAGAAAAGACTACCTATCGGCATCCCCGTTTCTCACGTTAGTTGACAATAA
>TARA_R110002020_G_scaffold35259_1_pt1 | contig 11482 bp, 12 predicted proteins | sample TARA_R110002020 | Tara Oceans TARA_R110002020 (sample SAMEA4396489) | marine metagenome | biome: Westerlies Biome; feature: [MES] marine water layer (ENVO:01000295) within the mesopelagic zone...; material: water (ENVO:00002006), including particulate matter (ENVO:01000060) such...
TTAAACCTAAACCCATTTAGTTGGGGTAAGAAAAAGCGGAAATAAATATGGATTTTATGGCAGTATACGGAGAGGCTGGAATGATAGGTGTGGTAGGCGTAATGTTCGTCTACTTAGTAATATCAATGTCAAAAAAATCAGAAGCACAACAAGAGTCATTAAGAAATCTTGAAATAGAAAATAGAGGACAGTCTGAGACTATTGAGAATATGGAAGGTATGATAATTAAATTAATAGGAAGATGGAATGAATCTGACTCTGTTAGAGATAGAAGATATGAAGCTCAATTAGAGGCTATGTCTGATTTAGAAAAACAATTATCAAGAATGGATGGTATAATGTCCAGAATGAATGGGAAAAACTAATGGATAGTTTAAAGGTTTCTGGTATATCATTTATTAATTATGGTATACATTTATCAAATGTAAATTTAATGCTACAATGTATAATAGGATTAATGACTATTGTATACTTAGCTTACAAAATAAAACAAATAAGGAGTAATTAACTATGTTAATGAAAATGATTGCAGATGAACTATTATCTGATAAAACAGGTGAAGAAATAATTGACGAAATTAATAAAGCAATAGACATACCAATTATAAGTGAAAAAACAGAAAAGGCTATATTAGAAGCTCTTTGGAAAGTTATTAAAACTGTTCTATTGAAAAAAATTGGTGCGTAATGCCTGCTAAAAAAACAAAGAAAAAAGACTCTAGGCTTACCCGAGCTGGTGTATCTGGATATAATAAACCAAAGCGTACTCCAAGCCATCCTAAAAAAAGTCATGTTGTTGTAGCGAAAGAAGGCTCTAAAGTTAAGCTAATTAGATTTGGAGAAAAAGGTGCTAAGACAGCAGGTAAGCCAAAAGCAGGTGAGTCTAGAAGAATGAAAATGAAAAGAAAATCGTTCAAAGCAAGGCATGGAAAGAACATAGCAAAAGGTAAGATGTCTGCGGCTTATTGGGCGAATAAGGTAAAGTGGTAGTATGAATAAAAAAGTTAAAGCTCCTGCTGGTTATCATTGGATGAAATCTGGCAGAGGAGTAAAGTTAATGAAGCATAGTGGTAAATTTAAAGCACATAAAGGTGCTAGCCTTACTACTAGTTTTAAAGTACAAATGAAACATTCTAAGCCTAAAAAGAAGTAATGGCTTCTGCTAAAAAAACAAACCCAGCACTATGGAAAAGAGTTGTTTCTAGAGTAAAGTCAGGAACTAAAGGTGGTCGAAAAGGGCAATGGAGTGCTCGTAAAGCTCAATTAGCAACCTCTATATATAAAAAATCTGGAGGTGGGTACAAGGGTTCTAAGTCTTCTAGCAATAAACTTTCTAAATGGTCTAAGCAAAAATGGGGATATGTGACTAAAGGTGATGAAAAGAAACCAAGAAAAAAAAGAGGTCGATATCTACCTAAGTCAGTTAGAGAAAGTTTAAGCTCTAGCGAGAAAAGTGCTACAAATAAAGCAAAGAAAAAAGCTTCAGCCTCAGGTAGGCAGAAGGCTAAGTATGGTAAAAAAATAGCAAGGAAGGTTCGTAATGCCTAGATTTGGAAAAAGAAGTAAAGAAAGATTAAAGGGCGTAGACACTAGATTGGTAAACGTTCTCAATGAGTTAATAAAAATTATGGATGTTACCATAATAGAAGGATTGCGTAGTGGAAAAAGACAGGAAGAGCTATTGGCTAAGGGGGCAACGAAAGTAAAGTACTCCAAGCATATGGAAGGAAAAGCAGTTGACTTAGCCCCCTACCCAGTAGATTGGGACAATAGAGACGGTTTTCATTATATGGGTGGAATGATACGCGGTATAGCTCATAAGTTAAATCTAAAAGTTAGATGGGGTGGAGACTGGGATTCCGATGGTGACGTTAAAGACAATGGCTTTGATGACTTAGTTCACGTGGAGATACTTGATTAATGCCTAAGGCTAGTATTAATATAAACAATTTTGGTCAAGGGATAAACACAGTTAAGAACCCTAGGGACTTAGCAATAGGTGAGTCTCCTAATATAGTTAACTTCGATACATCTAATAGGGGAGAGTTAAGACCTGCAAGTATTTTTAGTACCGCTACAAATGGAACCTCACTTAGACTAGGAGCCAATGGAGTAGATGCACACACCGCATCAATAAATCCCGGATATGGACTATATTATTTTGAAGCTGATGATGCTATTGGACTTAGGGGCGTTACATTTACTGCTGATGGAGCTGGTTCATATAGTGCTAAGGATGGCAATAATATAATATTCTTAGCGGCAAGTAGTACCATTAAAATTAATAACGACAATTTTTGGACTGAAAATAATATACTTTCTTCAGCTACTAATTTTCCAGTAAAAATTAAAATCTCAGGAACTGCTAGTAATAACGGAACTTTTACAGTCACTGGTTTAGGAAGTGACTTAGACCCATTTGGGCCTAGCTTAGGTTCAACTTGGAATCCTAGCGGAACTGACAATTTTGTAAATAATTTTATTCAAGTCTCAGAATCACTTACAGATGAAAACGTATCAGCAAGTACTAGTGTTACCATACAAAGAATAGGTCTTGTAGGAGACCAGTTATTAGCACTGGGTAACGTAGATGATAGCAAAATAGATGTCTTTACAGATAGTTCAGGCTCTTGGACTGCTGATAGAATTACAGTTATTAACACATTAGACACAGACCAAAAACCAGAGTATGTATTTTATTATATAGATTCATCTCTTAGGGTTGCAGATGCTAATTTTAGAAACGAATCTACTCCTAGGTGGTATGGCTTTATAGACAGGAATCAATTTCAATACAATCAAGGAGCTAGCTCTGAAGATGTAAGGAGAACAATAGAGCCAAACTTTTATGAAGAAGATAATGACTTAGCTCCACCAACTGAATTTAACTTAGAGGGAACTATAAATGGTACAGCGGAGTTCCCAACGTCTGGCTCTGGTTGGGGGTTTGCAATAAACGAAACAAATGACGAAGGTGAGTTTAGTCCCGGTGATTACGAGTTCTGTGCTACATTTATATACGATGGCAAGCAAGAGTCCTTAATAAAAAAAGCTAGTGGTACTAAAACTTTAGAAGGATTTAAAAAGATATGTCTTAATGTTTACGCACAAGACAACGGGACTAATAGATACCCAAGAAGAGTCACTGGAGGTAGAGTTTATTTTAGAGAAGCAGAGTCTAAAGACCCTTGGGCATTGTTAGTAGATATTGATATTAGAAGAGGTGCTAGAGCTTCTTTAGTTGACGAGTATAAAGGATGGATTCAAGACGGGGCTGGTGAGTATAGAATTACTGAAAATACAACCACTGCAGATAGAGAATTTAGCACTACAGCCTCTGATAATCATTGGGTATTATTTGCACAGAGACCTAATATAGATACATATGAAAGTATAAACGGATACTCTCCAAACGAAACAAAACAAATCGCATTTGGTAAGATAGGCTCAGGTTATAAAACAGCGGTAGTTGCCAACAGAAGAACATTTGTTGCTAATGTTTTATATGACGACAATGCTACTAGTAGCTCTGATGAAAACACAGAGTTCCAACATTATGGCGATAGAATAATGTTTAGTGAAGTTGGTAAGTATGACCTATTTCCTAATTTTAACTTTATAGACGTTGTTAAGGGAGACGGAGAAGACTATGTTAAGCTTGAGTCATATGCTGACAGACTATTAGCTTATAAACAAAGAACCTTACAAGTAATAAATATATCATCACCTTCACCGTCTAACTGGTTTTTAGAAACTACAATACAAGAAGGTGGAGTATCTAAACCTTATTCTGTATGTAAAGGCAGGGGTGGTGTTGTTTGGGCTAATAGAAACGGAGTATACAGATATGATGGTTCATCAGTTAATAAGGTGACAGATGGAAGGATAAATGACTCTGAGTGGGATACTTTTTCAGATACTGATAAGATGTCTCTTGGTTATGTTGGAGATACAGACCAAGTTATAATTATGAAAAGAGCAGATGTTAGCGAAGATGCTTATATATATGATTTAAGAAGCAACTCTTTTACATTGTCTGAGCTTATAGGGCCAAACTCTACAAGCTCCTTTAAACCTCCGTTAACTAATTTTGTAAATGATAGCATAGGTAGGTTAATTACAGGCTACGATGTTGAGTCAACTGACTTAGGTAGTGCTGGAGCTAATAAAATACACTTTACTAAATGGGAAGTAAGTGAAGGAACTCATAAAAAATATAAGCTAGAAACTCCTGACTTGAGTTTTGGCAGTCTCCATAAATCTAAAATAGTATATAAAATATATGTTCATTATAAATTCGTTGCAACTAGTAACGCATTAGGGACTGTTGATGAATTAATACACACATCATCTACCCCTGCTGTTTATTATAAAGCAGACCAAAAAGGTGAGTGGAGACCAATGTTAAGAGGTTATATAGAAAACTCTGAAAACATTTTACCTAACGCTAGGTTCGATAGGTATTGGTTAGACTGGCTAGGAAGTATAATAAATTCAGATTCATCATCTTTTCAAAACCTTGATGGTTTAAATCTTGATGCATACTCTAACTTATCTTTAGTATCTGATGGTGCAGGGGGTAGAAAGTTAAGAGTAGATGGCTCACTTAGTTCAGGATTAATATTTACAACATCTAAGGTTGATAAAGCTATAGTATATGATACTAGTATGACACTATCAAATGTAACTGCTGGTAATGTTCAGTTTAGTTTTGGGGGTGCCAGTGGAACAGCTAGGAGCTCTAATGGTACATTTACAGAACAAATTACACCTACTTCAACAGGAACTGGTTATGTATTTTTACAATCTAGTTTTGCAGGAGATATAGAAAGTATTATATTGAGACCTAGAACAGCAGACCAAAATGGAGCATATAAAGTAGCCGTGTTTAGTTTAGAGGCAGATGCTGGTGTAAAGTGTCAGAGTATGGCATTTAAAATAGAAACATCTTTGAGCACAGCACATCAATTATATATAAACGATATACAAGTTGAGTATAGAGCAATAGAAAGTCAAGTGTCATAATGTCTAGAGATATAAGAAGATTGATTAATTTTACTGAGCAACCACAAACTTTTACTAATGGTAACCCAGCCTCATCCTTGCAAGAAGGTGGAGTATCTGTGTCTTTAGATAGTGGAAGGTTAGCAGTTCTTAGGAAACATAAAGGCTTAGTTTTTAAATCTTTTATGACATCAGATGGAAATCAATATGTAGATAGAAATTTAAAAGTTTCTGGGGAGATAAGAGGTAATGAGTTAGAGTACACTAACCACAACGTTGAGAGTCCGGGAACAGATAAGGTTTACTTAGGTGTAAATGGTAAGGCTAAGAGTACATCAATAGACCATACAACAACTTGGATAGCACCTTATAATGGTGTACTTAAAAAGATTTTACTATATGGTAACGCATCTGGTGGTAATACAGCAGTTGGTTTGCACATAAATTCTAACACTACAGCACAAAAAACAATAACACAATCACTAGCGTCAACTACTACGTTAGAGTATATATTCTCTGACTTAAATAGTTTTGACAAGGGGAACCTAATATCAATTAGTGTTCAATGTGCTAGTGACCCAACTCATTTAAGAGCTGTATGTGTTTGGCAATATAATACATTAAATAGGTAAAGATATGCAGTATAATACTATAAGACAATATCAAGAAGGTGGAGCCAGTGAAGGCTTAGACGTAAAACGTGCATTAGCTAAGGCGTATCTAGGTAAAGGAGTAATGGATGCTTCTGAAGAGTTAGAAGATGAAGCTAAAAAAGCTAAAAAAGAAGGTGGGTTAAGAAGCTTACTTGGCTCCTTAGGAAGCTTTGCAGGTTCTTACGCACTGCCAGCTCTAGCAACAGCTTTATTTGGCCCAGCAGGAACAATAGCAACTACTGCACTTTTAAAGGGTGCTGGTGCTGGAATAGGAAGAGGCTTAGGTGAAACGATTGGTGGTATAGGAGCCGAAGATGTTTCAGGTAGTAGCTCAGGGTTTCTTGCTAAAGACTTTGATAGATTAAAAGATTATCAAGAAAGCTTAGGCAAGGGCATTGGAGGTAGGGCGTTAGGTCAAGCAGGGGCTACTGCATTGACTGACTTTGCTTTATCTGGAGGATTTAAATCTTTAAGTGATATTAAAAAATCAAGACAGGTTGCAGACCCAGCTCTAAAACAGACTATGGGTTTTGATATTAAAACACCAGAATTAGGAATGCAAAGAAGTTTAGGAGAAAAAGACTTCTTAACATCTGGGCCACTAACAGGAAGTGACGTTTCATTATCAGATGTTATACCATCAGAACTGTCAACAGATTCATCTAGAGCTATATTATCAGACGCATCTTCTATATCAAATCAAGCACCAGAGGCTCAATTTGCTTTAAGGTCTGGAGGGTTAGATATGTCACCTGAACTTGTACAAGCACCCTCTTTAATAGGTGAAGAGTATGCATTGGCTAGAGATTCTTTAAACACCCAAAGGCAAATGGAAGAACTCTCTAGGAACTTAGGTGTAAATATTGCAAGACAGGAGGGTAGATTAGGTCAAGTTTTAGGAAATCAAAATATAAGACGTCAAGGTTTAATGGACTTAGGTATAAATAATATATCTTCAGTTAATCCTTACTTTAATTTACCAATGAGAAACTACGCAGGTGGTGGATTATTTAATCCTATGCAAGTTGGAAGGAGGTTAGTCTAGTGGCTCAGTTAGATAATATACCAGCAATGTTACAGTCAGGAGAATATGTAGTTCGTAAAGAAGCAGTAGATAAATTAGGAAAGAATACTATGGATATGATAAACAACGCAGATAGATTAGGATATGCAGGAGGAGGCCTTGTCCCACAAGGAGAGCATGGTCACTCAGCTATAGATGAACTACTAGCTTTAAACACCTTATCAAATCAAAGGGGGGTTGATATGACTAGAGACTCAGCTATGATGAATAAAGGTGGTAAAGTATTGCCATCATTTATAAATGGTATAGACTCTAGGGATATTAGGAGTGTTTTGACCCAGTTTAGCGAGTTTCCAGAAATGGCTGTACAGGGTATATATGAAATGAATGAACCTTCTGGTCGTGGAAAAAGATATTATTCTGGGAAAGGTCAAGTTCCAAGTTCTAGGGTTTCTGATTTAGAAAAAGCATTTGAAATGGCATTAATGAATGCCGCTAAGTCACAAAAAGAATTTCCGCAGGACTCAATACCTTTATCATCTGTATTGCAAATGTTAAGAGACCCAGAGGTTAAGGGTGATAAACGAAGTATTGATGGCATGAATGAGGGTGGAATGATGGATAGCTATATGTACGGAGGTATGTCTAAGAAAAAGAAAAAGAAAGGGTATGAAGATGGTGGCTCTGTAGGCGTAGTTGATGAAATGGGCAAAGCTAGAAAAATGTTTAGTGAGCTAGACGAGATATTACAAACAGCGGCTCTTATGGATAGGTATGATTTTGGTAGCTCTCAAAGAGGTGCCTTAAGTGCATTAAGAGAAGCTGATGTTGTAGACCCTAAGGAAGCTGTACAGCAAGTAATGATGTTACTAAATGCTCGTGAAAAAGGAGTTGCTGATGCAGGCCCATATAGCTCACGAAAAGGATACTTAGGTGGTGGGTATAATAAGAGACCTAAGGGTTATAGAGAGGGGGGGTACTCTGGCCCCGGAGACCCATTTTCATCTCAAGAAGGAGCACCGGGTAGTACTCCATCTAGTAACGAAACAGGTGCAACGGGAGGTGGTATGGGAGCTCCTAGCCTAGGAGGCTCTTCTTTTTTAGATAGGGCTTTTGAACTTTATGGGGGAAGACCAGAAGATGAGGATATATTAAATAGAGTTACAGAACTTTATGACTATGACCCATCTATAGGAGCTGGTCAAGTATCAGATTTAACAATGGATGCTAGGTCTCAACTTACAAGTTTTTTACCTAGTGTTCAAGAATACGGAGGTGGATTTGAAGGGTTTGGTGGCAGGAAAAAAGCAGAGGACACTGCTAGATTGGGGGCTTATACAAATATAGATAGAGCCGCTACAGACATAGCTTCTACACAAGATGAGCAACAATTAGCTAGTTTAATAGCGTACTTAACTCAACTAGAAACTACAGGTGGTGTAAAATTTACTTAAGGAGTTTACAATGGCAAGAAGAATAATATTACAAGAACCAGATAGCGGTTTAGATGTTTTTTTAAAAGAACTTTCTAAATACGCTAGTCCTCAATACCAACTCGCACTTAAAGACCAGAACCGTGCTGATGCTAGATTAGAATTGTCTAAGAGACAGATAGATGAGAATGAAAGAAGGTATCAAAATTCTCTAACGCAACAAAAGTTTAGGAATGATAGGGCGATAGCAACTGAGAATATAGCAAAGGAAAAATTTAAAATTGAAAAATCTGATTCTGATTTTGCAACGGCTAAGCAATATATAAATGAATCTTTCTCTGGTATGAATGCACAAGAAATAGCTAATATGAATATAGACTCTTTATTAATAGATGATGCAGACCCAAGAGCTAAGTCAAGAGCTAGACAATATGCAAACAATATTCAAAAGTCAGGGAGAAGACAGTTACAAACAATTACGTCTAGAATGAATTTATATAATCAAGGAAAGGATGCTGATAGTCAAATAAGTAAAGCAGAAGCATTAGATTTATTTGGAGACGATAATACATATAATGAGTTTTTAGTTAATAATTATTTAAAGCAAGGTAGCTTAAATGATGAACAGAAATATTTAATAAATTCAAATACAACTAGGTTGACAGCACTTAGAAAAAATGAATCAGATTTACTAACACAGCAAGCTAGCGGCATGGATGTTACCGATGCACTAGCACGAAATACTATAGTTATCCAAAATCTACAAGGAGAAATAGACGGGATATTAAAACCTTCTGGAGATGACTCAACTAGAACTAATATAGATGCTTATGGAAAAACATCTAGAACAATAACCAACCCCTTAGATAACAACCCTATACTTAGTCCCTTAAGGCCTGAAGATACATTTGCTAGTAATGATATGTACAACGTATTATTTTCAGATGATGAAGACATAGCTGAAAGTGCTATAAGCATGGCTAATAGAAACGCATCTGGAGAAGATGTTGGGGATGTAGTAATAGAAGATGGTAAGGTAATCGAATCTCTTCCAGCAATGGAATTAGAAGAAGGTATTACAGAAAAAGAACTTAAAGATATGCTTGCTAAAGCTAAGAAGGAAGGGACTGAAGAGGAAATTGGATTTCTAGAAAGGCAAATAAGTGGATTGTCTACTGCTCAAACAGGCACTGGTGGTGAACAAGCCCCACCTCCGTCTGAAGATTTAGATTTATTCTCAAATCAAGAACAACGTAAAAGGAGCCAAGCAAAAAAGAAAAAAGCTCGCTCTAAGTTTTTACCAACGATTGATTTTACTAATAGGTTAAAAAGAATAGATTTATTTGAAAGCAAGTTGCAAGAAACTCCAATTAAAAATAAGAAAAAACAAAACAAATTAAATGCAAAAATAAATAAAATAAAAAAATCTATTGTAAAAGATTTTTCTAAGATATATGACAGCTCTGAGGGTGCTATGTCAATTCCTAAAAAATATACAGAAAGGACTCCAGTAGGAACTTCAATGAGTCGTAATGAACTTGCTAGGTTGATAAGTATATATAATGAAGGTCAAGACTCTCTTCCTGAGGTTGAAAACCCTAATAGCTTTAAGAACACTATGAGTCGTGGAGCTAGTAATATGCTTGAAGGATTAGGTACAACATTAGACTTACTTCAATTTAAAAACCCTTATAGGTAAAATAAAATATGTCTCAGTTTAATCCCAGCATGACAGTAGAACAGCTTGTTAATGACTTTAGGGCTGTTGACCCTAGTTATAATACTATGAGTGACGAGGTAGCATACAAGGTTATAACCTCAAAGTTTCCTCAATATAAACTAGATTCTGAAATCACTCAATACAATCCTAAGGATGAGAGCGGTATTGTAGACCAGTTGGGCACTATATGGAAAGATGGTTACAACAGGTCTCTACAAGGAATGGCTGAGGCTATATCTACCAATAAAAAACAAGTATACGACCTAGGTAATTATCATCCCGGTATAGTAGCTGATATAGCCGCAGGAGTAGCATCTTTTTTTACTCCATTAGATTTCGCAACTACTGTAGCAGGCGGAGGTCTAGGTGGTGCTGTTGCTAAGGGCGTAGCAAGAAAGTTAGTATATAAAAGACTATTACAAAATAGAGTTTCTAAAGATGTTGCTAGAAAAGCCGCACTTAAAGCAAGTGCTTTTACACAAAAAGCATACGCAAAAACTGGAGGAGGAGCAGGTGCTTTAGGTTTATATTCAGGAGCTGGAGAAGCTATGAATGAATACCTAGCAGATGGAACTATAACTCCGGGTAAGGTTGTTAAGGCTGGTGCAAAAGGTGCTGTTTTAGGTGGTATGACAGGCGGAACAAACGCATTCCTAACAGATAAAGGTGTTAATGTATTAGGTAGGACATTTGCAGAAGTTGGTCAATTTGGTACCGTTGCTCCATTATTAGAAGGTAGAGCACCTACACCTGAAGACTGGATTCACGCAGGTGGTATGGTACTAGGTATAAAGGGTGTCAATATGGCGGCTACCAAAGGCTTTGATAAACTAAAAAAGTTTAAAAGGTATATTGTTGAGCCAGAAATATCTAAGAGACCTATACCAGAAGGTTTAGATGTAACAAAAATAGCTGAAGAAACAGGAAGAAGAAGTTATGCTAATGAACTACATGATAGCATCCGCACAGACAGTAAAGGTAAAAGAGAAGCTAAGATACTCAGTTTTGATGACAAAAATGTTCAGGCAAGGTTCCTAGATACTGGTGAAGTAGCATTAATTCCTAAAGATATTTGGTATAATTATTACAGAAAACCAGAGAATTTAAATATATCTCCAAAGGAATTAAGAGCTAAAAGAGAAAGTGAAATTAGAAAACTGGAAAAAGAACTAGGTCATTCTAATGAAGTAAAAGAAACAAATAGAGGGTTGCATAAAGCTGAGAAAGGTAAAGAGGCATTGTTGAAAAACTTGAAAGACTTAGGTAACGAAAATATAGGGAACTTAAGAGACAAGTTAACTGTTGAAAAGTATACTAAAAAAGCATTGGAAAATATGGAGAAGAATGGGATAGATATGCAGAAGACTAGGTTTAGTGTATTCCTAGACGATATGTTACCTGCTCCTGCTAATAAGCTATTAGACTTTTTTAGACCTGCAAGGAACCAAGGTAGCGTAAGCCCAGTTAGAAGAATATACGTTGCCAAGGTTGATAAATTTGTTGTAGACCAAAGAAGAACTTTATCAGAAACGTTTGACCTTATGTCTGAATATGGGTTAAATGCTGAGAAACCAACTAAAAAACAAATAAAGAGTTTAGCAAGGGCTATGAAAATGAGTGAGTCAGAAGTATCTAAGAACTACTGGGAG
>TARA_R110002020_G_scaffold247229_1_pt1 | contig 11480 bp, 11 predicted proteins | sample TARA_R110002020 | Tara Oceans TARA_R110002020 (sample SAMEA4396489) | marine metagenome | biome: Westerlies Biome; feature: [MES] marine water layer (ENVO:01000295) within the mesopelagic zone...; material: water (ENVO:00002006), including particulate matter (ENVO:01000060) such...
AAAAAAACCTCTGACAAAGTGCCAGAGGTTTTTTTGAATTAAGAAAACCTATTTACAATATATTCTCGTTGACCCAATCAATTTCTTCCTGACGGATAGTATGATTGGAATCCTTGAAAATCGACAATTTCACTTTTGCCCCCATCCTGCTCAGTAGGGTTTCTGATTCTTTTATTCTAGAAAGTGGTACATGAAAATCTTGCTCGCTACTTCCAATAAAGATTTGGGTGCCTTCAAAATCACCAGAATATTTCTGCTCCTGAATAGTCTCACCAATCAACCCACCCGTGAAAGCAATTACTCCACCTAGTTTTTGAGCATTTTGCGTAGCAAACTCAAGGCTAAGACAAGCCCCCTGGGAAAAGCCAATAAATACGACGTTTTCCGAAGAAATACCAACAGCAGCAATTATATCCCACGCTTCTTTAATAGTAGCTAATGACTCTTTTAAAGCTTTCTCATTTGCCTCATCCGGAGCTATGAAACTGTAAGGATACCATGAACCTCCTTCAGCTTCTGGAGCCAAAAGCGCATAATCATCTAGCTTAAGGTACTTCGACAGACTCAAAATACTCTCTGCATTTGCTCCTCTACCATGAATTAGAATGGCAGCTTTTTTTGCTTGATCCAAGGGAATACCGGCTGTTTTTATCTCAGGCATAAGACTCAACATTTAATTTTACTGGAATCAAACTCTCCTCTAGTTTTTTGCGATTTGGCTCAGCCCATTCAGGCAGTTTGATCAACTCGCCCAAGTGCGCTTCATCCTCATCAATTGCAAATCCTGGTTCGTCTGTAGCCACTTCGAAAAGAATTCCACCTGGTTCACGGAAATAGATTGAAGTAAAGTAATTTCTATCTTTCACCTCCGTCACCTGATAGCCATTTCTCATCAGCTTATCCTGAACTTGAAGTTGCGAAGCTGCATTTTCTGTGCGGAAAGCAATGTGATGAATTGTGCCTGCACTTTGCATTCCACGGCTCCCAGATTTATCAATCACTATGTCCACAATATCTCCTGGTTTGCCAGCTGTACCATATCGAAATCTGCCATTTTCCTCTCCTATAAAGCGGTAATCCATGTGCTCAGTCAGCAACTTTTCAGTCAACTCCTTAGCTCTTAGATTTAAAGTAGCTCCATAGAAACCTTTAATCGAATGCTCAATTGGCACCTGTCCATAAGACCAGCCCGTTCTATCATCCTGATCATTTGCGATCAACTCAATTCCCATGCTGTCATGATCTTCAAAACGGATCAATTGATCACCAAATCTGGTCAGTTTATTTGAAACAGCAACTCCGAACTTTTTCAATCGCTCAATCCAATAATCCAAAGAACCAGCAGCTACTGAAAATGCAGTGTAAGTAACCTCCCCCGCTCCTTTGGAACCTTTGCGAGCGCCAGTAAAAGGGAAAGTGGTAAATACAGTACCAGGTCTTCCCAATTCATCTCCGAAATAGAAATGGTAGACTCCGGGCGCATCAAAATTGATTGTCTTTTTCACTAATCTCAATCCGAGAATTCCGGTATAGAAATCAATATTTGCTTGTGGGTTTCCAGCAATCGCAGTGATGTGATGGATACCTGTGATTAATGATTGCATAGATTTTCCTTTCTTTTTATTATAAAAAAAGCTGCCATTTGGCAGCTTTTAGATTATCCGTTTGCTTCGACAGATTCTTCAACTTGCTGCACTAATTGAACATTGAGGAGTAGACGAACTTGATCGCTCACGACTACACTTCCCGCCTCAGTCACTGCTGACCAAGTAAGACCGAATTCTTTTCTGTTGATTTTTCCTTCAATTTCAAAGCCAGCTTTAGTTTGTCCGTAAGGATCACCAGCTACTCCTCCGAAATCAACATCAAATTCTACGTTTTTAGTAGTTTCTCTCAAAGTCAAATCTCCTACTAACTTATATTCACCTCCGTTATTCTTGATTTTTCCTGAGAAAGTCAATTTAGGATGATTTTCGGCATCAAAGAAATCTGCTGATTTCAAGTGATTATCTCTGTCTTTTTGATTGGTATCAATGCTATTGATCTCTGCAGAGAATGAAACTGCTGCTCCATCGAAATCCTCAGACGAACTTTCTGCTGAACCTTCGAATGATCTGAAATAACCTGTTACTGTAGAGATAACCAGGTGTTTTACTTTGAAAGATACTTCAGAGTGTGTTGGGTCGATAATCCATTTTGTAGTGCTCATAATGTTTGTGTTTTAGTTAAATTTTTATTTGTATTGATATTAAATGTATAGACACGTATTAGGGTAAATTTTTTAGCCTCGTAATTTATCGAGTAGTGTATTCATCATAACTACTTCTTCCTCATTAAGATTGATCACCTCATTATTAAAACCTTCCATGTAAGCTTGTAATTCATTTAAAACCTGTAGCCCTTTATCAGTAATTACAATATCAACCTGTCGCCTATCAGAAGGACATTCCCTTCTTTCTATCAAGAGCTTAGCTTTTAATTTATCTACCAAACGACTTGCATTTGACATTTTGTTAAGCATTCTATCCTGTATAGAAGACACGGTAGTCGGAACTCCATTTTGCCCCCTCAATATTCTTAACACATTATATTGCTCTGGAGAAAGATCAAAAGGCTTTAAAACACCATTTTGAGCTGAAACCAAATAACTATGCGTATAAAGTAAATTGACCACTAATTTATTATACGGATCCTTGAACTCCTTCTGTTTGATTGCTTCTTCTAGGCTCCCCATATCTTTTGTTATTGTATTTAATGTATATACATGTAAATATAAGAAAAGGTTTCAAAAAGCAAGAAAATTTTTCACATAAACAAAAAAAAGCCTCGATTGAGGCCTTAGATGCATTAAAAACTATTTTTCTGAAAGTGATAATCTACTCAGCCGTAAAATCAACTTCTCTCAATCAGCCAGTCTCCTATTAATCGATTAACTTCCTTTGGTTTTTCTATAGAGCTACTGTGCCCAGCACCTATGATTCTATGCAACTTAGACTTAGGAATACTCATTTGGATAAACTTTGATTTTATTGGTTTGGTTGCTACATCTTCATCGCCGACAATCACCATAGTGGGACAAGTAACGCTTCCTAATTCGTGTTCTATTCCCTTTCTATAAATCACTCCTTCCACAGCTCCAGTGACATTTCTCTTATTTGCTTTCAACTCTGATTTCCAAAAATCAATTTTCTGGGCGTTAAGTGGGTTGTTAAGCCAGCTATCTGCAAACATGATCTTCATTACTTTGCTCGCTACCGGTGGCACGACACCAAGCCATTTCACGATTCCATTGAGTGTTTTGTATTTAGGTAAGTTTTCTACAGGTTCTGAATTAGCAGAAGTCCCTAGAAGAATAAGACTTTTGATCAATTCAGGAAACCTAGCAGCCAATCTCATACCGACAAATCCCCCCATCGATAGTCCTACAAAATGTACTGGACCATCGCATAATTTTCCGATCAACTCTGCTGCATCTGCAGCAACGGTATCCATATCAAATGGACCCGCAACTTGGCTCTGACCTTGACCTCGGTGATCGTATGCAATCACTCTAAACCGTGCCTGCAGAAACTCGATTTGATCGGCAAACATTTTATGACTCCATAGTAAGCCGTGCGAAAAGACGATTGTTTCATCTCCAAATCCTTGATCCGTGTAGAAAATATCAACTCCGTTTACAGTGATTTGGGGCATTTCTTGTTTTCGTTTTTAATTGGCCTGACGAAAATAGTCTACATCAGGACTAACTTGATTCAATGGTGTGGCTACCAGTCTAAGCCTGGCTGAGTGATAGTAAATCCTTCCTTCTCTTTTTGCTCATCGACTATAGCTCTCACATCTTCCAAGAGCTTTTTAGCGTCATATACTATCCCGTCCTTTACGGTGTACTTTACGCCTCCCACTCGGATTGGTTCATTATTTTCGCCAATTCTAATTGCTCCAGTTCCATAGAGCACTTTTAAATTCTGCAAAGGATTTTCTTCCAAAATGACAAAATCAGCCAATTTCCCAACTTCCACTGAGCCTATTTGTTTATCCATTCCAAGTAATTCAGCGCCATGAAGAGTCGCAGATCTCAGTACTTCCAACGGATGAAAACCAGCTTCTCGCAGTAATTCCAATTCGCGGATGTATGCAAAACCATAAAGTTGATAGATAAAACCAGAATCTGAACCTGCTGTAACCCTCCCCCCTTTATTCTTATATTCATTTACAAAAGTCATCCAAAGCTTATAATTTTCCTTCCATTGAATCTCTTCCTCGGTACTCCAATCAAACCAATAAGATCCGTGCGACTGTCGACTAGGAGCATAGAATCTCCAAAGCGAAGGAAGTGTATATACGTCATGCCATTCCGCAGTACGGGCACGCATCAAATCACGATTGGCTTCATAAATATTAAATGTAGGATCTAGTGTAAAATCCAATTCAAGCAATTCATTCATCACCTTATTCCAATGCTCAGATCCAGGTTGAGCGGCTTGCTTCCAAAGTTTTCCTGCCTCAGCAAACCTATGCTGCTCATTTTGGTAATTATAGTCTAATCTAAAGTCTTGAATCGTTCGATTTTCAAATAAGGCCTCTGGCAAACCATACCAATGCTCCATTGATGTCAAACCAGCTCTTGCAGAATTCAACACATTCCATCGAGCTACATCCAATTGTTGATGATGCATAGCAGAGCGAAGTCCAATTCTCTTGTTTTCAGAAATTGCAGCTTCCATCACCTCAGGATTTGCTCCAAAAAATTTAATCCCATCTGCCCCTTTTTTCGCATTCTCATTTACCCAAGCTTTGGCTTGTTCGGCTGTTGTGATTGGAGCTTTTGCTCCTTGACCGAAACTGGTATAGGCTAGGATTCGCGGAGCTGTAATTTCATTGGCAGCTGATCTTTTCTTTTGATCAAGCACCCAATCCAAGCCATTTCCTGCCGATGGATCCCGAATGGTAGTCACTCCATGTGCTAGCCACAATTTGAATACATATTCTGCAGGTGTTCCTTGCCCTCTTCCGCCTATATGAGCATGAGAATCTATAAAACCAGGAAGTAAATAATTCCCTTCCAACTCATACACTTTGTCTTCCGGTGCAGCTTTTGGTCTTCGGTTTTCATTAATCGGTAATCCAGGATAGCCTACAACTTGGATCTGAGCTATCCTATTTTTCTCAACAACGATATCTACAGGACCTACTGGCGGTGCACCTGTACCATCTATCAGGACCACTCCTCTTAATATCAACCGTCCATATTGTCCATCGCCCTCGGTTCTGTCTGGAGCGGCTTTTATTTGGGAAAAGGCTGGAAAGGAAAGATAAAAGCCAAAAATGGCCAGGAGTAAAAGTCTTTTTTTCATAGGTGATGGTCTTATTCAGCAAATAAGTTAAGTCAAAAAGTCACAACAAAAAACTGAAAAATGATGAAGTGAGAACACAAAAAAGCCCTAAGGAGAATTCCAAAGGGCCTTTTGAGAATTGTTGGTGAAATTTACAAATCCTTGAATTTCTCCATGATGTCTTCAGAGATTCCTGTGAAGGAATATCCACCGTCGTGGAAGAGATTTTGCATCGTAATCATTCGGGTATAATCCGAGAACATCGTCACAATGTATTCTGCACAGGCTTCTGCTGATGCATTGCCAAGTGGAGAAAGTGCCTCAGCAAAATTGTAGAAGGAATCGAATCCACCGATTCCAGAACCTGCAGTTGTTTTTGTAGGTGATTGTGATATAGTATTTACTCTAACTTTTTTCAATTTTCCAAATCTATAGCCATATCCGCGCGCAATGCTTTCAAGTAATGCTTTGGCGTCAGCCATATCCGTATAAAAAGGAAATACTCTCTGAGCTGCGATATAAGATAGACCTACAATCGATCCCCACTCATTCATCACATCTTGTTTCTCAGCTACCTGCATCATCTTATGGAAAGAGATAGCAGATACATCATAAGACTTCATAGCCCACTCGTAGTTCAGATCACCATAAGATCTCCCTTTTCTGATATTTGGTGACATGCCGATGGAATGTAGAAGAAAATCAAAGTTTCCTCCAAGATACTCTTTGGCCTCTGTGTAGAGTTTCTCAATATCTTCTGTGCTGGTAGCATCTGCAGGAATAACGATGGTATCACATTCCTTTGCAAGTTCATTGATCGCACCCATACGCATCGCAATCGGCGCATTAGTCAGTACAAATCGTGCACCTTGCTCTTTCGCTTTAAGTGCTGTTTTCCACGCAATTGAGTTTTCATCAAGAGCACCGGTGATGATTCCAAGTTTTCCTTTTAGCAAATTATCTGGCATATAGCTAGGGGGTTATTTTCAAAAATTAATGCCCAAAAATAGGAAAAAATAATCATTCAAGCCCCGAAATTGATGCAATGAGCCAATTAGCGTTTTAGTAATTCTTTTGCACTTTCTATAGCCGAGGCAGATGGCGTGGCTCCAGCAATCATTTTGGCAAGCTCCAATACGCGATCTTCCTGATCAAGCAACTTAATCTTACTGACGGTTTTCTCAGATGAATTATCCTTATACACAAAGTAATGTAGATCACCTTGCCCTGCTACCTGAGGCAAATGTGTGATGCAAATCACTTGATGTCTTTTGGAAATATCCTGCATCATACCCACCATTTTCAGAGCTACTTCACCAGAAATCCCGGTATCTATCTCATCAAAAATCAAGGTAGGTAAAGCCATTTTATCTGCCATCAAGTATTTAATCGCAAAAAGTAATCGGGAAAATTCACCTCCAGAGGCAACCCTTTTCAATGGCTGAGGTGATGACCCCTTGTTTGCTGAAAAGAGCAATTCAATCTCATCCATTCCATTTACGGACGGATCTATTGATTTATGCTCCATCACAATTTTGGCGTTTTCCATCCCAAGCCCAGCAAGTAAATTTTCTAAAGCAGCTTGAAAATCACCGAAACAACCTTGCCTTTTCTTCCTGAGAGATTTGCCAGAATCTTCCAGTTGCTCCTTAGTTTTCTCAAGTTCCAGCTTAGCTGTGGATAGGGTCTCATCCAAATTCTGAACTTGAAAAACCTTATCAGCGAGTTCACTTTCGAGCTTCATCAGTTCTTCCACAGAGCCAACTCCGTGTTTTTTCTGAAGTTGGTAAATCTTACTAAGTCTATCTCGAATCTCATCCAGTCGTTCAAAATCAATTTCGATCTTGCTTTCTTCGTCCCCTAAGGTCTGCTCGATATCCTTCAGCTCAAGGTTTACAGTTTGAAACCGCTCCTTCAATGTAGCAAATACATGAGCAAGCCTTTCTAGAGATTGCATCCCATGTTGGATTTGAGACATTCCTTGGCTAATCCCAAATTGCTCATCCTGAAATAAATTGAGCATCTCATTAATCTTCAACTTGATCTCTTCAGCATTCTCAAGAACTTCCTGAGTTGATTCCAATTCAGCTTGTTCACCCTCTTTTAACCCTAAAACACTCAATTCTTCCAGTTGAAATTGATTGAAATCAGCTTCCTTTTGCAATTCAATGGCTCTTCTACTAAGCTCATTGAAATTCTTCTGCGATTTTTGAAATGCCTTAAATTCGATTTTGTATTTTTTCAGTTCTTCATGTGTCTGGGCAAAAGCATCCACCAAACCCAGCTGATAGCTTCCCTCACCAAGCTGTAAGGTATCGTGCTGAGAATGTACATCCATCAGGAATCCTCCCAGAGTTTTCAAAACATCCAAAAGCACCGGCGTGTCATTTACGAAAGAACGGGATTTGCCTGCAGGACTGATTTCTCTTCGAATGATACAGGTAGGCTCGTAATCCAACTCAGCTAGATCAAAAAATTCTTTCAAGCCATAATTCTCAATAGTAAACACACCTTCTATCACGCACTTTTTATCGTCATGAAGTAATGCCTTGGTATCAGACCTATTTCCCAAGAGTAATCCCATAGCCCCCAGCATAATGGATTTCCCAGCACCTGTTTCGCCGGTAATCATACTAAGTCCTTGACTTGGCTGCATGTGCAGCTGATCAATCAGAGCATAATTGGAAATGCTGAGAGATTTGAGCATGGGTTAGTCGTTCGTTTGGGCAAAACTAAAAAATCGAGCTTAGCTTTTCAGCAGCTCATTGTACTTTCTCGCATTATTTGGATCTACTTCCAGTAATAATTCGACAAGTTCTGTCCGAATCTCTAAAGAAGCATTTTTCATCACAGCTGTAATCTCATCACTTTTGGCATCCATAAAGATAATAGTGAATATCCCATTTGGCTGAGTTTCATTAGCCTTAGCCAAAATTCGGATTGCCTCAAGAATATTAGTATGTGCCTCCTCAGGACGGATTAGCAAGATATCTAGCCCCTGTCGATGGTATAAATAATAGGCATCCCGAATTACCGAAAAAACCGAAGAGATGTAAATATCATTGTTCAGCGAATACCGGTTTCTTCGATCCGAGGTACTTTGAACCCAGCCTGGTCTCCCGGATTGCTGCGCATTATTGACTATATCATTTGCTGCCGCGAAAAACTCATCTCCTCCACGACTTTCGTAAGAATCATAATCCAACCCCAAGGCGATCTGGGCATAGAAGGCCAGCAAGGAGCTAATATTATTCAGGTAGGTAAAGCGGTTAAATTCGAGAGGTTGGGACTCTATGTAGTCAAAATTCCAGTTCCTGTCAGCAAAATTAAAAACCAGGCTTTCGTAATTAGTCCCGTAAACCGGCCGAACGGTCTGGATCTGAACCGTTGCATTGTAAGTCCCCACTTGTGGTACGTCGTTGATCGTAATGAGGAGATTTCCCTTGATACGTTCTTCTGGTCGAAACTCATCCGTGGTCCAAGATCTACCATTTAGGAATTGCTCAAAACTGGTCTTCATCTGAGCAAATACATTGGTGTTTTGTATCCTAGCACGATCGCTATTAATGATCACCGTAAAATTCAGCTCCTGAGAAAAGCCAATGAATGAGTAACAAAAGAGGAGTACTAGAAAAATTCCTTTCTTCATAGACTTAAAAATAAGGAAATATCTACGCTCAAACCCAAACTGGAATATTTTTGATTTGATCGATTATTAGAGATGCAATTTGATTTTTGGGAGCAACCTCTGATTCAATAGACAATCCGGATGCGTGAAAAACATGAACTTTATTGGTATCCAACTGAAATCCAGCCCCATATTCCTTTGTTGAATTCAGCACAATCATATCAAAATTCTTCTTTGAAAGTTTACTCTGTGCATTTTTGGCTTCATTTTCTGTTTCCAAAGCAAAACCAATATGAACTTGATTAGGCCTTTTCTTTTCTCCTAAACTTGCTGCTATATCAATATTCTTGGCTAAGCTGATAGAAAGAGTTGCATCACTTTTTTTGATTTTCTCAGGAGCGATTTCTGCCGGAGCATAATCTGCAACAGCTGCGGCAAATACACATATATCCATTTCAGCGTGAATCTTTGATGCAGCTTCAAACATTTCCTGAGCTGACTTTACATCCTGCCAATGAAACGCTTGCTTAGATACTTTCAAGGCAATCGGTCCTGAAACAACAAATACTTCTGCTCCTCTGGCGAGAAAGGCATTGGCCAGCGCAAGGCCCATTTTACCACTGGAATGATTGCTGATATATCTTACCGGGTCTAGCGCTTCCTGAGTTGGCCCCATAGTAATCAGCACTTTCTTTCCCTCGAAATCAGAGGTAGTTGAAAAAAACTGCTCAACTTTTGCAACAATATGCTCAGGCTCCATCATTCTACCTTGACCGGAAAGCCCGCTTGCTAATTCCCCTGATTCTGCATCAAGAATGCTATTACCAAAAGCTTCCAATTTCTGAATATTTGCTTGGACAGATGGATGCTGGTACATATCCAGATCCATCGCCGGTGCTACCATTACTGGGCATCTTGCCGACAGATACACTGCCGAAAGCAGGTTGTCGCAAATCCCATTGGCAAATTTTGCCAGGGTGTTAGCACTGATAGGTGCCACTAAAAATAAATCCGCCCAGAGCCCCAATTCCACGTGATTGTTCCAAACACCAGTTTCGTCCTTCTGAAATTGGCTGAGAACAGGTCTTTTGGAAAGGGTCGCTAACGTGAGCGGTGTGATAAAATCAAAAGCAGAAGTGCTCATAATGATTTGCACTTCTGCTCCTGCTTTAATTAATAAACGAGTAAGAACCGCGGACTTGTAAGCAGCAATGCTTCCTGTCACGCCTAAAATTATTTTCTTACCCTTTAGGCTCATAGAATTATTCTGCCGTTGGTTCTTCCGGGAATCTACTGTACACTTTACCTTCCATGAATTCTTCCATAGCTAGTGTGCTTGGCTTTGGCATTCTTTCGTAGAACTTGGAGATTTCGATTTGCTCCTTGTTTTCAAATACTTCTTCCAAATTATCAACCGTAGAAGCAAACTCAGAAAGTTTAATGTTCAACTCCTCTTTCAAGGTGTTGGAGATTTGCTTTGCTCTTTGCCCTACTACATGAAGAGATTCGTAGATATTGCCTGTTTTATCAGCGATTTTATCAAGATCTCTTGTAATGATGGATGGATTAATTGCCATATTATTATTTGATTATAGTTCTATTTAATTACGACTTTTTCGAGAGGCTTATTCTCCAAAGCTTTTGTTTGTTGATCTGCCAATCTATCATTGTATTGCTTTAGAAGGACAGAATGATCAGCCAACTCTTCTTTAGCATCCTCTTCAATTTCTTTCACTTTACCAGTGTAAGCACTGTTTGGATATTTACGATAAAATGAAGTCGCAAAACCCAACGCATCATTCAATCGCTCTTCCTTTTTAAAGAAAGTACTATTCTCAGCGTATCCTGTGCTCACTTCTACCAGCTTATAGGCAAGCTCTTCATTATGCTCACTTTCTGGATAATCTTTCATGAAATTCTGAAAGTTGATGATACAGGCACGATAGAAATCCCCTGGATACAGACCATCTTTCAACCTGTAATACATCGATGACTCCATGTATGCCTTCTGCTCAAATCTGCCTTGTAAATCAACTAGCATATCCATCGCCCGCTCATAGCTAGCAGAAGCAGGAAACTTGCTTACAAACTGCTGAATTGCAGCTACAGCTTCCTGAGAACTTTGTTGGTCGAGATTAGCATCAGGAGCATCAAGGTAGAGTGAATAAGCATTCATAAATAATGCTTCCTCAGCCAATGGACTCCTATTATAGGTTCTGAAGAAATTGCTGAAATACCCAGCAGCTTCGATATATCTCTTTGTTTTAAAATGACAATTGGCATAATTATAATCCGCCAACTCAGCCTTCTCACTACCTCTGATCACAGGTAACACCTTATCATACAGGATAATAGCCTTATTGTATTCGCCTTCCTGATAATATTTATTTGCTCCCTCGTACAGCTCCTCCCAATTGGTGCTTTTTTCAAGCTTATTGAAAGGGCCACAAGAACTGGCAGCAATGATAATAATCAGTAATAGAATGGATTGTACGCGCATTTTCATTTTCAAGACCGCA
>TARA_R110002020_G_scaffold234638_5_pt1 | contig 11461 bp, 12 predicted proteins | sample TARA_R110002020 | Tara Oceans TARA_R110002020 (sample SAMEA4396489) | marine metagenome | biome: Westerlies Biome; feature: [MES] marine water layer (ENVO:01000295) within the mesopelagic zone...; material: water (ENVO:00002006), including particulate matter (ENVO:01000060) such...
TTTTGCTCGCATAAATTGATGCGACAACCGAAGGTTGAAACCCCCAGCCCCGCCTGGGGTATATTAGTCCTCTGCCTATAAAATATAAAAAAATTTTTTAAAATTTTGGGGGTGGTTCCACGGTTTTTGACATTTAAAGTGGAGCCATTTACCCACCTGAGACACCTTTAAAGGGCGATTGGAACCATGTCTCAAAAAAGGGCCCTTGTGGCCCCACCCAAAAAACCCACTTTAAGGGTATAAGAGAAGTGTTTTTCTTTTTAAAACACTTATTTATTATAAGGATTTTCGCTGTGGTTCCATAAATATCTCTAGTGGGGGAAAAGGGGTATTTGAGAGAAGTGAAAATAAATCGCCTCCCACGCCCTCTAATCAAAGATAGTGTCTCCAAAAGGGCCAATGTGGTTCCACAGTTCTTGACATTTTAAAAAATATCTCTAAACTCAGTTGACTAAATGGACAAAATGTAGTAATATAACAAATGAGAAGGTTATTATACTAAACTTTAAAGAGGTATCCGCATGAAAGTGTGTATAAAATGTAAGTTGGTTAAGCAATTAGGCGACTTTACAAAAAGAGGTAGCAACTACAGGACTGTTTGCAAGAATTGTAGAGGTAAGATTCGGGCTAAAAAAGAGCATCTGATAGAACCAGCACGTTTTTCATGGTCAACTAGAAGAAAAAACCCTCGCAAATGGAGCAAAACAGAGGTTACTAAGCTTTGTCGCTTGGCCACCAAGATGGGGATGTCAGGAATGTATGACACTATGAATGTCATAGAAAAACAATCTATGCGTTGTAGCTCTTGCACCACATCTTTAGACCGATTTAAGCATGAAACCAATGAATTTATAAACAAAGTACAAGCCCACAAAGCGGGTGGGATATGGGAACTCTACTGTGGTGGATGCTCAAAAGTAATATGCGCCATGAAGGAACTCCATAGCGCTGGTCCAGTAAGAGCTCTAGCTGCAAAATTTGCAGGCTCAGATATCTTTACTCCTCGTGTTTTATATAAGCCTTCTCAAGCCTCACTGGAACAGGGACAGCCTGCCAAAGAACCTCATGGTGCAACTTTTGAGCTTTTACCCGAATGGCACCCGTGTCTCAAACAAAAGAAAGCTAGTTGGGAGATACACCTGAACACCCGAAAAATAAGAGGCAATTCACCAGATTTAAAAACTGCCCTCTTAATGATGTTAGGAACATATGATCTGATAAAAGCTGATACGGCCATCCGACAGCTTATCCAAAAAGATAATATGTACACAATCTCCCGAGGAGCCTGTTAATGAAATATCCAGATATTAAAGTAGGAGCTCATACGTACAAGACATCCTACAAAACATTGATTGATGAAGTGTATGGATGCTGTGATAGAGATTTAAAGCGTATACATATTAATGATAATGCTCTGATGTGTAAATCCACAGAGCTACAAATTTTTACGCACGAATGGTTGCATGCCGTAGAAGATATTTATCTAACTGAAACCCTGTCAGAGAATCAAATAGATCAACTGGCAGAAGGTTTAATGCAAGTCCTCCAAGATAACCCAAAGTTAGGAGGGTTGTATGTCACTAAAAAGCTCAATGGACGCAGACGTAGTGTCCGCAGCGATACAGCAAAACGAGGGTAGGGAACTACTTTTTAGGGATATACGAAACTTAATAACCCTTAAGACTCTAGAGCAAATGACGCCCGCAGATGTCGAGTATGTCTATTGCACTCTTAATGGTATGTCGAAGCCTGAAATTAGAAGCAGGTTAGGTTGTAAACATAATCGAATAGCTGAGATCGGGCATTCGGATATAGTTAAGACCGCGATCCTAGACGCCAAGCGTAATATAGCTCAAGGACTTATCACATCCACAGATGTGGCTGCAGCAGCTGAATCTGAAATTCTGTCCAATGCGTATAGGTTAGCTATAAATGATAATGTAGAGTTAGATATGCGACACAAGTTTATGAAGCTTGTGTTAGATTATAGAGTCCAGGTTATGAAAGCCATGCCCATCCTCTCTAAGAGTATGGAACATGACCTAAGAACAAGCGAAATTAGAATTGAGTCTGAAGCTAAGAACAAAATGTCAGAACATTTAAGACTATCAATAGTTACTCCAGAAGTAGGGGTTGAAAACATTCCTAGCTCTAAAGCTCTTGCCGAAGAACTAGAAGAACCAATGGGTGAGCAAGCCTCCATGACGTTGCCTAAAACATAATAACTTATAAAGAGGTAGACTGCATGACACTTCCACCCACAAAAAACTATGGACGGTACCACTTTAGGTCTCCCATAACAACAGGGCTTTTAAAAAAGCACCCTATTGAGGATGATAACTATTGGTTTAAAAGAGATCTTTTTCTTCTCTGTACGGCCATATGGCCTGATATAGCTATTGAGCCTCATAGAGACATGTGCATATACTTGGCAGATACAGGGGAGCCTATTGACGCGGATGCTTATAGACGTAAACAGGTAAACCGCTTTCAGCCCGCTATTGACAGATCTCTAGTAGGGGCTCGAGGTATTCTTAAGTCCTCTATTTTACAGGCTTATGTAGTACAGCTTATAATACAAAATCCAGAGATACGAATACTGTATCTCCAGAATACAATAGAGAATGCTAAAAGAAGTGTTGGCGTAATAAAGGGATTATTGGAACACAATGAAAGAATTGCTAAAGCTTTTGGGCACATTATACCACAAAAACGCGACAGAGGTAAAAAGTATCAGTGGTCCTCTGCTGGTATATGTGTTGTACGTGAGGGGGATTATCCCGAACCTACTATCACACCAGCAGGTATTGGTACTAATCTTACTTCACGCCATTTCAATGTAATAATAATGGATGATATCGTCACAGCGACGAAAGATCACATGTCAAGTGAAGAAATTCGACCATCTGCACAAGACATAGAAAAAGCAATCGGTTGGTTTAGGACACAAGCTAATGGACTACTCGACAGAAAGCCAATTCATAGAGGAGACCCGCAACATTTGTACCCTCCACAGCGAATCTCCCTTAACAACAGATGGGCTCCCAACGATTTCGTGGATTTTATCACAAGAAAACTCGAGAGCTTTACAAGCATGGTTGTTCCCATCCAGTGGCCTAATGAGATGGGACACCCTACTTCGCCAAAAGACGAGTCTAAGCTCGGAAAACCAACGTGGCCTGATGGCCCACTGGGAACATCTGACGCGATACAAGCCTTGGCAAAAGAACAGTCGAGCTACATTTTTAACACCCAATATCTCTGCGAAGCCGTCGACCCAGCCGAAAACGTCTTCCTCAAAGAATACATCCAGTTTTATGACAGGACAAGAGTTCGGGACATAAAGTTCATAAAGAAAGCAGCCTTCATGGATCTTGCCCAATCTGTTAGCAAGCAGGCATGTTTCACAGCAATAGTTGTTGTAGGTATGGATGAACATGGGGCATGGTATATACTAGACGCATGCCGAGGCAAGTGGACCACATCTGAAAAAATAGATGAGTTCTATAGACTATGTGAGTTGCATAAACCGGACACATTCGGAGTAGAGACAGTATTATTTCAGGAAGTGGTATTTGAAAACATACGCAAAGATCTCAGATATTCTAATTTATCTAGTTGGGGAGTTGTGTTAGTTGATGAGAAGCCATCTAAAGGAGAGGTTAAGGAGCACAGGATAGAAGCTATGCAACCTAGGTTCCGCAACGGTATGGTCTACATGCGAGAAGACCAGCAAGATTTATTCTATGAGCTTACTAGATACAGAAGAACCAATAGAAGTAGTCCTATAGATCTTATCGACAGCCTTTCCTATATACCTCGTCTTATGCCTGATCCGGTGGCACTACGTAAGTCTCGAGAAAAAATAGGATCTGACCAAAGTTTTGGCGAAAGCATTTCTTATGAAGAGTTAGAGGAAGAGATATTAAATACGCACAGCAGAGGAGGCATCTTTGATGATGTCTTTAGCTCCGAAGAACTAAGTTTTTAACGAAAGATAATACTAATAAGGTAAAATTTATGACTACTAATTATTTGCTAGACACCGCACGAATAGGTTGGTACACGCTAAGGGGGAATGTAACAGCTACAGACACAGCCCTTACAACGAATACTTTAGACAGAGGGGTTTTAGGTCTGCCAACAGGCGCTGTAAAATTAAATAATCATATATATAAGTCTGGCAATATTGCCATGAATGCGATTCAAATAGCTTTGTTTGCTAATGGTGCTTCAGGCTCAGTAGGCTATACTTTATATGCTGGACGCGCAGGTGGCGGGCCCTCAGCAAAAATTGCTTCAGGTGTTTGGACTTTAGGTACGATGGATGTTAGCGCGGACCCAACAGAAGACGATACGGTACTTGATGTTACTTCAGGGCATTATGCACAAACAGTTACGGTTGCAGATACCCACATAAAGGAGATTTTAATAAGCGGAGATCAGGGAGGTAATGGCTTCACTACAATAGGATTTGATTTGTGGGGATATAATTGGGTTTATTTTCAAGTTGATTCTTTAACGACAGTTACAAAAGCTTCTGCTATTTGGAGTGTCTTATAATGCGCGAGAGATATAATATAAATAATGATGGCAGCTTAACTCTTGGGGTGGCCGCCAGCAATGCATCGGATGGATCAAGAGATGCAGCAGATTTTATCTGCTCCGGCGCAGCAGATGAGGCCACTATAAACACGGCAATTGATTCTCTTCCTGCGTCAGGTGGTTCTGTTGAATTATCTGAAGGGCTTTTTACTTTAAATGGTCCAATCTTATTTGACAGCAATGTCACTTTAAGGGGACAAGGAAACGCCACCACAGTAAAACTTGCAGACAACGCCAGGTCAATACTGGCTAAAAATAAGAATGGTTCAATAACAAACGGAACAGACAATGTAGGCTTATTTGATATACATTTTGACGGCAACAAAGAAGCGCAGGGGTATATTGAAGACATAGCTATTGTTACTGCCGTGGCAAGTACCAAGAAGTTTGCTATTGCAGGAAACAGAACTGGCGACATAGTAGCTGGGCGTACACTCAACATAGCTGGGGGGGTTAATAACGGAACATTTACAGTAGTTGGAACTGAATATGTTGATCCTAATACCGAAATAGAAGTATCAGCATCAGAAACAGTTGTTAATTCTGCTGCAGATGGTGAGATGCAAATGGGGGAAGCTTACTATGCTTACCTCACAGGCATTCACACAGAAAATGCTTCTGGAAATCAAGGGTTGGGTACAGTAGATTTCAGTAATGTGAACGGTATTAAAATCAGAAATGTAAAAGTGACAAATGGCTTTCCGTCTTGTATTGAGCTAAGAACCTGTTCGGAATTTAGCATAACGAACTGCGAAATAGATGGAACTGGCGATGATGGTATAGCTACTAATGGTGCTTGCTTTAATGGCAACATCAGCGAAAACACCGTAAAAAATATCGCTGTTGGCGTAGAGGCTGGTGGCGGTGCAGGAATAGAAATACAGGACGGCTGCAAAGATATTACGTGTAACAGTAATTTAGTTGATTGCCCTAATATTTTTGTTCAAGGCATCGGGATAACGACACATTCTAGCGGCTCTGGTAATGGGGTAAATGTTGGGCCAGTTAGAATAACAGTAGCAAATAATATAGTAAATCAGGGGGCAATAAAGGTTGCTGGTGTATCTGGTGTAACAGATGCTGCCGATATTATTGTTACTGGGAACGTATGCACAGAAATGTACAATGCCATAATTTTTGACGATACCAAAAATTGTGTATGCACCAACAACACAGTTCATGGCTATAATAACAGTAGTGTTGCGTTGTGCATGATTAGAGTTACAAGAAGTGACGATATAATTATAGCGGGAAACATAGGGTCAACGGCATCTAGCTCTAGTTCGGGGGCATTGGTTGAACTTAGAGATGTTTGCGATGGTATTTTAATCCATAATAATCTTACAGTTGATATGGGATATTTGGTAATGAGTAGAGTAACACCATCAGCCATAGCGAATCTTATCATCATAGGTAATGTTGTGAAAGGTGCTAAGGGAGCATTTTATATTACAACAGGTTATGCATATAACGGAATGTGCAAGTTGAATACGTTTGATTATTCGGTTGAGTTAGCAGATCACCCAACAACCGATGTGGCAACGATAAGTGCGCTTAATGGAACTTTAGTTCCTTTATCAAATTCTCCATCGAGCGTGGACGCATAATAGGTATTATAAAATGATAGAATTAAAAAACAGCTTTAGCTTAAGGAGTTTAAATGCCAACAGAATTAACAAATAGATTTGGTCGTGGTGGGTATAGCAAAAAACAATATACAGGCACTGGGGTTGATACAAATAATGACTTTACAGCGCAGAAGACTGTAGAGATTCACCAAGTACGAATACATTTAGATACGGCGCCAGATGCCTCCTCTTTGTTAAACATAAGCTTGTTAGACAGTGAAGGCTCAGAGTACTATACATTACTTACAGGTGTTGACACGATAGACTTAAACACCCGAACAGATTCCACGTACAACCCAACCTCTCCTATTATCTTATTGAAGGATGACATATTCAGAGTAAGTTACGCAAACGATTTTAGCACTGGCTCTGCGAGAACTTACGGAATCACGGTGGTATATAAAGAGTTAAAATAATGGTAAATGTAGGAAGACTATGAAAGAACTAATCAATATTAATATTACTTTAAAATATCACCTTCTCTATGGAGACGCGGATGGCGAATAAATCGAGTACAACAGACAAAGAACTTATTGAAGAGTGGGGTCAAAAGATTCGACGAGCCGAAAATTTCCGCAAAAGAATTTATTCTGATAATGACTACACACGCTATGAAGGCTACTTCAGAAACAAAACACCTAATAACACAAACAAAAATCCCGCATGGATGTTGCCCAAGAAGCAAAGAGCAACCTCCACAATATTGGCGGATGAAGCAAGAAAACAAGTACCTAAAATTATCTTTGATACACCCTATATTAAGGTAGCTAATTTAGCAGGCAGAGAACCTGTTCACGCGAAGATATTAGAACGAACAGTTAATGGATTATTGGATGGCGGCGGAGCTAAGAAGCATCTAAAGAAGGCTGTTCTATCCGCTATTCAACACGGAACCGGGTTTCTTAAAATAGGGTATGATTCAGAGTTTGTACCAGACTACGCCTCCGTTCAAAGCTTTGGCTTTTCAGAGGGAGCTTTTGATGAGAAGGGTATGCGTAGGGAGTTTAGAGATGACGTATTTCCAGGCATGCCTTGGATAGCGTGGCAACATACTCGAAACGTTATACTTCCTGAGATGTTGGCAGACTTCAGCGAAGCTAGATGGTGCGCTTTTAGGTACTTCCGAAATGTAGCAGATGCTCAACAGGATACGCGTCTTAAAAATACAGAAGACTTACAACCAGTGGCTCACGATTTCCACGAGTTAGATCCAGATCTTTCGGTGAACTTCACAAAAGATCCCTCCGTCAGAGATGTAGCTTTATTCACAGAGGTTCGAGACAAAGAAACTGGCATGATGTACATCTTTGCAGAAGGGCATAACAAAGTCCTCTACCAAGAAAAAGATGTACTGATGGAAGTTTTAGGAGGTAAACTCCCCTTAGTCCCCGTTGTGTTCAACTTCAACACAGACTATGTGTGGGGAACCTCAGATATAGATCTAATGGAAGATAAGTTTAAAGAGTTAATCGACATCCGCACACAAGCTGCTAAAGCTAGACGTATAGCTATAGCCAAATTCGTATATAGAAAAGGCTCCATAGAACGCAGTGAGATTGAGAAGTTGGTATCTGGCGATGTTGCTGCTGGTGTAGAAGTTGAGGGCAACATTGAGAGTACGATAAGAGAATTTAAAATGTCTAATGACCAGAGCTTATTCAACGAAGCTGCTATCATTGAAGACGAAATCAAGACACATTTTGGTAGTAATGCTTTTGCTAATAACCCTTCTTCTAGACGGGTGAGTGGAGAAGTTTCTGGGGCACAAGGTGATGCTTCAATTCCTATTGAAGAGCGGATTGCGGTATTAAATGACGTAGTTAAAGATATAGGAATGTCCTTTGCCAATATAGTGTTTGCTTTCTGGCCCGAAGAGACTGTAGTAGACATCTTAGCTCCCGTAACAGAGATGGTACCAGATCCAATGACAGGACAAATGATGCCTCAAGACATAACAAAGCAGGTCTGGGTAGCTTTTACAGGACACGAATTACAAGGTAACTTCGATTACACCATATCCACCTCAGCTGGCAGATTCCAAGATAGCCGACAGGCTAAAGCAGAAGCTCTGGAGATTGTTAACTTTGTTGGGCAGATAGAAGGAGCCAATATGCCAGAGCTGATGAAACAGCTAGGGGATAGATTCCACGGCATAGACTTTGATAAAGTTTTCCCAGTCCAACAGCAACCGCAGGCACAACCACAAGCCTTAGCGGGCATGTTGGGTGGTGGACAACAGCAACAACAGAGTATGACCCGAAAACAACCTCAGATGGGATCGTAATAAGATGTCAAGGCTGTTTGTAGAAAATAAATAATAGGAGCATAGGCAATGCCAATATATGCATATGAATGTAACGAGTGTCATCATAAGTTTGATGAGTATAACAAAGTAAAGTTCATGAACGAGACGAATTGTCCAAAGTGCCAAGGGAAAGCTAACAAAGACTTTGAAGCATCCCTTCCAAGAGGCAAAGGTGTAGTTCTGAACAACGAGTTAGTCACAGATTTTGATGGCAAAGGAGAGAAGACCTACACACGTAGGGCTTACAGAGATAAATGTAAAGAACTAGGAAGGAGTCCAGACGGACTCTTATTTTAACTACGAGGACAGGTAATGAATATAACAGAATATTGCAAACACACGGGGTTACACGCCCCAACAGTACAGAGTTACATTGCAGGCTTACGGCAAGTAAGTCGTGCTAACGTAAGTATGACAGAGACTATAGCCCCTGGGCAACAGCGGTTATTGTCACAACATTTTCCAGATCATAAGAAGACTATAACAATCACTTGTGATGAGGATGACAATATGACTATCCAATATGTAGGTGCTTGGGATGGTCGTATATACAGAGCTGCCGCACGAAAGTTCGAAGGCTCTTATAAAAAAGCTATGAGGAATATGCAGAAACCTGATAGACCTGAAGGCTTTGTTTCTTATCCTAATCGGGAAGATATCCAGAAGGAGAGAGCGCAACGAGCTGAAGCTCACAAACAAGCTTTAATAGATAAAGGTAGACTTCACCCAGATGGGTCTATACAATCGGATGCACAGCTAGCGGAGACTTTGGAGAAGACTTCACTACCACTACCTGTAGGTCAAGATCCCAACAAGGTTAAAACACTTGAGACCTCAGTCAAAGAAACCAAAGCTATACCTCAAGAACCTGACGGACCCGAACCTACAGTAAAAGTATTAGTAAACAATGAGGTGGATTTGGAAACAGATCTACCTAATAAAGCATTACCGAACCAGGATCAAGAAAAAATCGAGCAGCCCAAAGCAAAAGCTAAGAAGGCTAAGGTAACTAAGAAAACAACCAAAAATAAAGGAATTAAATAATGCCCGAGAGTCCAATACAAACAGACGAAGGACAAGCAATTTTAGATCGTTTAAATGCTTTTGAAGAAGACGCTAAAGCTAAAGATCAAACCATTGCAACTTTGCAAGGTACTATTCAAAGACAGCATGCGGAATTACTAAGTCAAAGCACTACGCCAGCAGAGAGCGTTCCAGAAGCATCATCAGGCAACCAACAGTTGGATGATCTGATAGCTATGATTAAAGGAACTATCAAACAGGAAGTGTCAGGTCTCAGAGATGAGATGGATGGCTATAGTAAACTCGTTAAAGCTGCTACACCAGAGGCAAAAATCTGGGACATAGAAGGTGCAGCTCTGAAGATCAAAGAGTTAAATCCTGGCATCTCGGGAGAGAATGCTATGAAACTCGCTGAAGTGGAGATGGCGGCTGAACGACAAGCTCAGTCCGAACTTCAAGTTAAATCAGAGTTAGCGGCAAAAAGGCAATTAGCCTTACAGGCCAGTACCGGACAAAGAAGTAGTACAAATGCAATCGCCCCAGCAGATCAGGGTGGCATGACTCAAACAGAAGTCATGCAGAATACATGGGATGAACTTGGTATGGACAATCTTCAGACAGAGCATAATCTAGAGATGAATAACCAATTATCTTGGGCTCCTCCTAAAGCGACGAGCGCAAGACCTATAACAACCTAATAAGGAGGGCGTAATGGCCCCTAGTTATCAACAAACGATGGACACTTTCATGAGCTCAACGCTTGAAGAAAGGCGTCCTGATATAATTAATCAGATTTGGACATCAACTCCACTAATGGCTTGGGTAAGCTCCAAGCGTACCGCACAGCCCGGTGGAAAACGTGTATTCATTAATCTTGAATATGGTAAAAATACTTCTATCAAACGTAATCTCGGGCGTGGAGGTAAGATTGATCTTGTCCAAGACGAAATCATCACAGATTGCTGGTATGAATGGCAAACATATGGTGGCGGAATCATCCGTTATCGTGACGATGATCTCGAAAACTCAGGCAAATGGGCTGTCTTCAATCAGGCGAAAGCTTACGAAGACAATCTTATTAACGCCTTTAAAGAGACGTATGAAGAAGATTTATTTGGCGATGAATCAGTTGGCACCAACTCCATTAATGGTCTTGGCGGTCTGATTGAAGAAGTCGATGAATCTGCTGCAGAAGCTCGTGTCGCTGGCGCTCAGTCCGGTGGTTCAAACACCGTAGGTAACTTACTACGAACTACCTATCCATGGTTCTCTAACTGGGGACGTAACATGACAGGTAAAGATCCATCAACTTGGCTACAGTTCTACATGCGTGAGCAGTTTAACAATGTCCAAGAGTGGACAGGTATGAATCCTGAAGTAATGATTACTCATTACAATGTACGTGATTTGTATGAAGATGAGGTTGGCGAAACCTTACGTACAATGACAGTGCAATTAGGTGACGTAGGCATCCGAACAGTAGAATACAAAGGTGTTCCATTTATTACTTCTCCATATGCACCACAAGATAAGATGTGGTTTATTGGGGATAATACTATGGACTTTGTATACGATCCACGTATGTGGTTCAAGTCTACCGATTGGAAAGAACCAACCCAGCAAGCGTTCGATTATGCAAAACAGATCGTAGCGAAGGGTCAGTTCATTATCCGTAAACCTCGTGGTACTTCAGTACTATACAATATTAATGCGTAGTAATTAGTATTAGAGGAGGGTAAAGAGCCCTCCTCATAATTTATGTAAAGAAATGGAATAAAGAAAATGGCAGAAAATTATAACAGTGAACGGTATACTAATAATGATGATTTCGTATCAGCAAAGTTGGGTATTAATCACTCATGTAATGTAACAGCAGAGTCAGTAGCGGCAGGTACTTTAA
>TARA_R110002020_G_scaffold36894_51_pt1 | contig 11461 bp, 11 predicted proteins | sample TARA_R110002020 | Tara Oceans TARA_R110002020 (sample SAMEA4396489) | marine metagenome | biome: Westerlies Biome; feature: [MES] marine water layer (ENVO:01000295) within the mesopelagic zone...; material: water (ENVO:00002006), including particulate matter (ENVO:01000060) such...
GTTGGTGGCGAACCGCGGCGCCTTCAGGGAGAAGACGAAGTCGTCCGGCGTCTCGTCGCGCCACTTGATGAAGCTCGCCGGCTTCTGACTGCCGTAATAGGTCCCGTTGATCTCGATCGACGTCAGGTGCTGGCCGGCATATTCGAGCTCGCGCTTCTGGGGCAGCCTGTCGGGATAGAACGTCCCGCGCCAGGGCGCGAAGGTCCATCCGCCGATGCCCACCCGGATCGTTCCCGCCTTGTTTTTCGTCATCTGATCCTCATCGCCACTGACCGATGCGCAGGCAAGCGCGCACCATCCCGCGCTGCGCGCGAAACTGCGCAAGAAAGCGCAGGAACGCGCAGCCGATCAACCCGATTGCGCGCAGCGCGCGGCACCGCCCAAACCCGCCGTGCGCGATCAGTACGGGCCGTTCTTGTAGATGCCGTCGAGCACCGACTGGATCGCGGCGATGTTGGCCCGGTAGGCGGCGGCGATGCAGGAAACGCTGGAGCCGCAGGCGGCGCGCGTCTTCAGGAACGCCGTCTCCTGGTCCTGCAGGTTGCCGCGCTCGCCCATGGCCACGAGGCTGGTGGCGACCTGGTAGAGCGTCGCGTTCTTCACGTCGAGATTGGCGAGCTCCCGGCTGTCGCAGACCGCCTTCTCGTCGGGCTGCGAGGCCTTGGCGCACGAAAAGCTCTGGGCGGCGGCGGGCGCGGCCAGCGCCGCAACGAACGCGCCGGACAGGATCAGCGTGGAAATGCGGGACATCAGGGATCTCCTCCTGGGCGGGGTTGGCTGGGCGTTGCCGGCCGGGCGTTTCCGAAACCCGCCCACTCTAGCCTCTTCCCGCAACCGCTGCATGTCGACCCGCCGCGCGGGGACCGGCCACGAAACGCCGCCCCGTACATGAGGAATCAAAAAGGGCACCCGAAGGCGCCCTTTTCAGTATCAGGATCGTGATGTGCAATCAGCAGGAGACGCGAACGAGCTCGCCATACTGATTGCGGACGTAGCAGTCCTCCTTCGGAGCCGTCGCCACGCCGGCGGCACCGCCGACTGCCGCACCGATCAGACCACCGGCAACCGCCGAACCGACATCGCCGCCGCCGACGATCGCGCCGGTTGCGGCACCGAGGCCGCCGCCGATGAGTGCGCCGGTCGCGCCGCGCTGCGTCTGCGTTTCGGTGCACGCACCAACCATAAGCCCGACCATGATCGGAACAACAAGAATTCGCATAACCGCTCCTATGACTCCCTTCGCCACGTTGACGACATACGACTTTAGAACCATACGGTAAATTCAATTGTTTGGGTCAACAATCCCGGACCGTTGGCCGGCACGACATCGACGTCACGGACAGGGGTCCAACGGCCACGTGGGACGATCCCGACGCCGGCGATGCAATCCAAACCCATGGAGAATGGCGGATGGACGCTCTGTTCATTGGGCAGGCGTATATCGATATCACCTTCCTGACCGACCGGATCCCGAGCGGCGATGAAAAGACCATCGCCGACGACTACTCGGTGTCGTTCGGCGGCAACGCGGTCACCGCGGCCTTCACCTGCGCCAAGCTCGGGGTGGTGCCGGACGTGGTCTGCCAGATGTCCGACGACTGGCTGTCGCGGATGTTCCGGGAGATGGCCTACCGGTACCAGATCACCATCCACAGCCGGAAGGTGCGGGAATCCTCGCTGTCCTTCATCATGCCGAACGACGGCAAGCGCGCCATCGTCCGCTGCCGCGACGACGACTATCTGCACCCCTACCCGAACCTGAACCTCGACGGGTGCAAGGGCCTGCATCTCGACGGCCACATGGCCGACGCGGCGCTGCACTATGCGAAGATCTGCCGGGAATCTGGGATCCTGACGTCGCTCGACGGCGGTGCCGTGCGCTCCAACACCGACGAGTTGCTGGGCTACATCGACGTCGCCGTGGTGTCGGAACGGATGTGCGAGCAGATGCGGCTGTCCCAGACCGGCATGCTCGACTATCTGCGCTCGAAGGGCTGCAAGGTCGGCGGCATCACCCTCGGCGAGCGGGGGCTGGTCTGGTTCGAGGGCGACGGCGCGCCGGAGTGGATGGCCGCGCTGGCGGTTCCCCCGGAGAAGGTGATCGACACCAACGGCGCCGGTGACGTGTTCCACGGCGCCTACATGTATTCGGCGATGGCGCATCCGGAAAAAAGCTGGGCCGAGCACTTCGACTTCGCGCGCTCCGCGTCGGCCCACGCCATCCAGCACCTGGGCAACGAGCGCAGCATCCCGGCGCTCGACGACATCGCGGCAAGCCGCTCGGCCTTCCTCGACGTGGCCTGAAACAGCAGGAAGCCGCCCGGAGCGTGATCCGGACGGCTTCCGCAGGCGTGATCGTCACAGCCCCCGACGCACCGCGCATGGGCCGCGGCTGTGGCCGTGCCCCGCCGGGCTCAGGGCCGGCGGCGGGCACGCACCGGGATCGGCACGAGTTCCGGACGGGCAAACAGGCCCCCTCCCTTAGGGCCCCTCGGCGCGCCATCGTCGCCGAGGCTCATGAGCGCCGCGCCCATGGAGGCGCTGGTCAGCGTGACCAGGAACCCGAAGAACAGCATGGCGAGCGGCAGGAGCGGCTGCTGGGCGCCGGTGACGAGCCCCCTGATGCCGCCGAGATCGGCCGCGAGAATGGTGGCCACGACGACGACCGTCGCCCCTGCCCCCACCAGCCAGTGCCGCACGAGAAACCGAACCAGTTGACCGTTCGAGTGGTCCATTGCGACGTCTCCTTGTGTTCTGTCCTCAAGGTAGGGTGTCGCATGCCCCTCGGGTAGTGGCGACTTTGCCGCGCCGACGGGATCGCCCCGGCGCGGCATGTGGCCTTCGCGCCGCACCCATCTTCTTTTCGCAGATGCAAGACGATTTTCCCCTTGCGCGGCATATATCCGGACGTCATATGGTCGCCGGATATATATCGATCATGAATATGCCGCCCGAACATATGGCCGGGGCGCTTCCCTGGCCCCTCGCCGACCCATGGGACCCACATGAACGTCAAGACGCTCTGCCTCGCCATCCTCCAGCAGGGGGACGCAACCGGATACGAGATCAAGAAGATGTCGGTGGAGGGCGAATACAGCTACTTCGTCGACGCCAGCTTCGGCTCGATCTATCCGGCGCTGGCGCGGCTGGAAACGGACGGCTACGTGACGGTGCGCGAGGAGACGCACCCGGGCAAACCCGCGCGCAAGGTCTACTCGATCACCGAGGAAGGCCGCGCCGCGCTGATCGCCGAGCTCTCCGGCGAGACCGATCCCGACATTTTCCGCTCCCCCTTCCTGCTGGTGGCGATGAACGCCCGGCTGCTGCCGCGCGAGCTGATTGCGCGGGCCATCGACACGCGCATCCAGCAGCTCGAGGCCGAGCTGAAGAGCCTGCACGACCTCGCCGAGGTCTGCGGTCCCGGCGGCGCCGGCTGGATCGCCCGGTACGGCTGCAACTGCATGACCGCCTCGCTTGAGTTCCTCAACGCGCACCGCGGCGAGCTCGAATCCATCACCGCCGACGCCGATGCCCCCGACGGGCAGCGGGCCGCCGGCTGACCGCGCCCGGAGAGGTCACGACCATGCGTTTCAAGATCAACGGCTCCTGGGTCGCCGCGATCGTCATCACCGCCTCCATCGCCGGCTGGATGAGCACCGGCGACGTGGTTGTCGGCGGCCAGGCCAACTCGCCGAACGCGGTGCCGCCCCCGGCCGAGCGCGCGGCGGACACCGGATCGGAACCGTTCCGCGTTCAGGTCGCCACGCTGGCGGCGGAAGACCGGCGCACCGGCCTGAAGATGCGCGGCCGGACCGAGGCCGAGGCGCGGGTGCCGGTTCGGGCGGAAACCAACGGACGGGTCGCCGAGCGGCTCGTCTCGGCCGGCGACGAGGTCGAAGCCGGCGACATCCTGTGCCAGCTCGATCGCGGCGCCCGCCAGGCGCAACTCCTGAAGGCCGAGGCCGAAGCCGCCAAGACGAAGCTCAACTTCGAGGCCGCCACCAAGCTGCGCGAGCGCCAGTTCGAATCCGCCACCCGGGTGGCCGCGACCAAGGCCGAGCTCGATGCGGCGACGGCCACCGTGGCCGAGGCCCAGCTGGAGCTCGACCGTACCACCATCAAGGCGCCGGTCACCGGCACCGTCGAGGATCCGATGGCCGACATCGGCGGCATGCTGGCCATCGGCGGCGTCTGCGTGACGATCATCGACGTCGACCCGATGACCGTGACCGGCCAGGTGTCGGAACGCGACATCGGCAAGATCCACGCCGGCATGAAGGCCCACGTCTCCCTGGTCACCGGCGAGGAGGTCGATGGCACCATCGCCTTCATTTCGCGCGCGGCCGATCCCGACACCCGCACCTTCACCGTCGAGATCGAGGTGCCAAACCCCGATGGCCTGCTGCGGGACGGTGTCACCGCGCTTGCCGACATCCCGCTCGACGCGATCCGCGTGCACCGGCTGTCACCGGCCGTTCTGACGCTGGCCGACAGCGGCGCCGTGGGCGTGCGCACGATCGGCGACGACGGCAAGGTGGCGTTCCTGCCGGTCACCATCATCGACCAGGGCCCGGACGGGGTCTGGGTGAAGGGGCTGCCGGAAACGGTCACCGTGATCACCGTCGGTCAGGACTATGTCGTCGACGGCGAGACCGTCACGCCGGTTGAGGCCACGCCCGGAGTCCGCTCGTGATCGACGCCCTCGAACAGGTCATCCGACGCACCCGGACGGTGCTGACGATCATGATCGTCAGCGTCGCCGCGGGGATTCTGTCCTATGTGGCGATTCCGAAGGAGGCCAATCCGGACATCGACGTCCCGATCTTCTACGTGTCGATCGCCCAGCAGGGCATCTCGCCGGAGGACGCCGAGCGCCTGCTCGTGCGGCCGATGGAAACCGACCTGCGCAGCCTGGACGGGTTGAAGGAACTGACGGCGATCGCCTCCGAGGGCCACGCCGGCATCGTGCTGGAGTTCGAGGCGGACTTCGACAAGGACACCGCTCTCGCCGACGTCCGCGACAAGGTCGACCAGGCAAAGGCCGACCTGCCCGAGCAGGCCGAGGAACCGGTCATCCACGAGACCAACTTCTCGCTGGTTCCGACCATCACGGTGGCGCTGTCCGGCGACGTGCCCGAGCGCACGCTCTATCGCCGCGCCCGCCAGTTGAAGGACGACATCGAGGCGATCCCGAGCGTCCGCGAGGCCAACCTCTCCGGCCATCGCGAGGAGCTCCTCGAGGTCATCATCGACCGCACCGCGCTGGAGTCCTACGGGGTCACCCAGGACGAACTGCTGAACGCGCTGACGCGCAACAACCAGCTGGTGCCCGCCGGCTTCATCGACACCGGCCAGGGGCGATTCCAGGTGAAGGTCCCGGGCCTCGTGGAAACGCGCGAGGACGTGTTCTCGCTGCCCATCAAGCAGAACGCCGAGGGTGTCGTCACGCTCGAGGACATCGCCGACGTCCGCCGCACCTTCAAGGATCCCTCAAGCTACACCCGGGTCAACGGCAAGCCGGCCATCGCCATCGAGGTGGTCAAGCGCCTGGGCACCAACATCATCGACAACAACCAGGCCGTCCGAGACGTCGTCGACCGCGAGATCGCCGAGTGGCCCTCGTCGATCCGGGTCGACTATCTGCTCGACCAGTCCAGCTTCATCTACGAGGTGCTGGGCTCGCTGGAATCCTCCATCATCACCGCCATCTGCCTGGTGATGATCGTGGTGGTCGCCGCGCTTGGCGTGCGCTCCGCCCTGCTGGTCGGACTGGCGATCCCAACGACCTTCCTGCTCGGCTTCCTGATCCTGTCCACCATCGGAATGACGGTGAACATGATGGTGATGTTCGGCCTGGTGCTGACCGTCGGCATGCTCGTCGACGGGGCAATCGTCATCGTCGAGTACGCCGACCGCAAGATCGTCGAGGGGATGCACCGCAAGGAAGCCTATATCCGCGCCGCCCGGCTGATGTTCTGGCCGATCACCTCGTCGACGGCGACAACGCTTGCCGCCTTCCTGCCGATGCTGCTGTGGCCCGGCGTCGCCGGGGAGTTCATGAGCTACCTGCCGATCATGGTCATCATCGTCCTGACCGCCGCGCTGGTCACGGCGATGATCTTCCTGCCGGTCGCCGGCGGCATCTTCGGCCGTGGCCAGGCAACCCCCGCCGAACAGGCGGCGGCGAAGCGGCTGTCGGCCGCGGAGGATCTCGACCCGGATTCCATCCCCGGCCTCACCGGCCGCTACGTGCGCGCCCTGCACTGGCTCGCCGGCACGATCGTCGGCAACCTGGTGACCCTCGGCGCCGTGCTCGGCGTCAGCGCGTTCGTCATCGTCACCTTCGCCCAGCACGCCACCGGCGTGGAGTTCTTCGTCGACGAGGAGCCCGACGTGGCGGTGGTGCTGGTGTCGGCGCGCGGCAACATGTCGGCCGCCGAGGCGCGCACCCTCGTCGGCCAGGTCGAACGCGAGGTGCTCGCCACCGAAGGCGTCGAGAACGTCGTCATGAACGCCCACCCGAGCGGCGGATCCAGTGGCGAAGGCTTCAAGATCGACGGCGTCAACGACAAGCCAGCCGACGTCATCGGCGAGCTCCAGCTGGACCTCGCAGACTTCTGCTGCCGCCGCAGCGCCGCCGAGATCTTCGAGGAGATCCGCCAGCGCACCGCGCAGTTCCCGGGCATCAAGACCGAGGTTCGCAAGATCGAGGGCGGACCGCCGACCGGCAAGGACATCCAGCTGCAGGTCGCCGGCACCGACTACGAGCGGGTGAAGGAAGTCGTCGGTCGCGTCCGCCAGCACGTGGAGACCGTCGCCGGCCTGCGCGACCTGGAGGACGACCGGCCGCTGCCCGGCATCGAGTGGCAGCTCGACATCGATCGCGAGGAGGCCGGCCGCTACAACGCCGCGATCGCCTCGGTCGGGTCGATGGTGCAGCTCGTCACCACCGGTGTGCTCATCGGCAACTACCGGCCCAACGATTCCGACGACGAGATCGACATCCGCGTCCGCTTCCCGGAGGACCAGCGCACCCTCGACCAGTTCGAGAGCCTGCGCATGAAGACCTCCAACGGAATGGTGCCGATCGCCAACTTCGTCGAGATCAACCCCTCCCCGCGGGTGTCGTCGATCACCCGCAAGGACGCGCTCTATTCCATGTCGGTGAAGGCCGACGTGATCGAGGCCGAGGGGTACGACCTGAACCAGAAGATTGCCGAGCTGCAGTCGTGGCTCGACACCCAGGACTGGCCGGCCGGCATCTCGTTCGCGTTCCGCGGCGCCGACGAGGACCAGCAGGAGTCGGGCGCGTTCCTGATGAAGGCGATGCTCGGCTCCCTGTTCCTGATGTTCATCATCCTGGTCACCCAGTACAACTCGTTCTACCAGACCGCGATCACCCTCTCGACGGTGGTGCTGTCGGTGATCGGCGTGCTGATCGGGATGACGCTCACCGGGCAGAAGTTCTCGATCATCATGACCGGTACCGGCGTGCTGGCCCTGGCCGGCATCGTCGTGAACAACGCCATCGTGCTGATCGACACCTACAACCGCATGCGCGAGGACGTCGCCGATCCGCTGGTGGCCATCCTCAAGACGGCGGCCCAGCGGCTGCGGCCGATCATGCTGACGACCATCACCACCATCGCCGGCCTGATCCCGATGGCCACCGAGATCAACCTCGACTTCATCAGCCGCACGGTCTCGGTCGGCGGCATCACCTCGATCTGGTGGGTTCAGCTGTCGACGGCGATCATCTTCGGCCTGGGCTTCTCGACGCTGCTCACCCTCGTCGTGGTGCCGGTGGCGCTGGCGGCGCCGACCGTGTGGCGGCGCAAGGTGTCCTCCCTGTGGGGCCGCATCCGCCGCCGGAACAAACCGTCGGCAGGCACGCTGGCTCCGCCCGCGCAACCGGCCGAATAGCCCCCGGCGGCGCGTCCGCCGCCGGGCCTTCCTTGATGCGGCGGCGGCCGACCGTATATCGTTGTTTAGAACGGCTTTACCCGCACCCCCGCGCGTCGATGCGCATGGATGCGCTTTCAGCCCCCGCCCGATGATGTTCAAGGCCCGGCCGCGCCTGCAGCGCACCGTCCCGCGAACTCGTTCCGCAGCGCGAGCGCATGGCACCGAACCGTCAGAACATGAACCGCGTCTCGGCCGACCGCGGCCAGACATTCCGCGCGATTCGCGCCTTGTGGCCCTACATGTGGCCGGCCGACCGGCCCGACCTGAAACGCCGGGTGATGGTGGCCGTGCTGGCGCTCGTCCTGGGCAAGGTCATCACCGTCCTGACGCCCTACACTTACAAGTGGGTGACCGACGCCCTCACCGCGCCCCAGTCGGAAGGCGGGGCCGGCGTGCCCGGCTTCCTGGCCGTGCCGATCCTGCTGGTGATCGCCTATGGCATCGCCCGGGTCCTGGCCATGACCTTCAACCAGATCCGCGACGCGTTGTTCGCCCGGGTCGGCCAGCACGCCGTGCGCTGGATGGCGCGCCGGACCTTCGTCCACCTCCACCAGCTGTCGCTGCGCTTCCACCTGCAGCGCCGCACCGGCGGCCTGTCGCGGGTCATCGAGCGCGGCACCAAGGGCATCGAGACGATCGTCCGCTTCACGATCCTCAACTCGCTGCCGACGATCCTGGAATTCATTCTCGTCGCCGCTGTGGTCACCTACCAGTTCGATCTCTGGTACCTGCTCGTCATCGCCGTGACGGTGGCCGCCTACATCGGCTTCACGCTGATCGCCTCCGACTGGCGCATCAAGATCCGCCGGGAGATGAACGATTCCGACACCGAGGCGAACTCGAAGGCGATCGATTCGCTGCTCAACTTCGAGACGGTGAAGTACTTCAACAACGAGGCGATGGAGACGCACCGCTTCGACCAGTCCATGGAGCGCTACGAGAGCTCGGCCATCCGGATCTGGACGTCGCTGGCCTGGCTCAACCTCGGCCAGACCTTCATCTTCGCGATCGGCATGACGGTCTGCATGGTGATGTCGGCCCGGGCCGTCATGGCCGGCACCCAGACCATCGGCGACTTCGTGATGATCAACGCGCTGCTGATCCAGCTTTCGATCCCGCTGAACTTCATCGGGTTCGTGTACCGCGAGATCAAGCAGGCGCTGGCCGACATCGAGGCGATGTTCAAGGTGCTCGACGTGGAGCCGGAGATCAGCGACGCCGACGGCGCGCCGGACCTCGTGGTCAGCGAGGGGGCCATCCGCTTCGAGAACGTGCTGTTCCATTACGATCCCGCCCGGCAGATCCTGAAGGACATCTCCTTCGAGGTTCCGCCCGGCCACACCGTCGCGCTGGTCGGGCCGTCGGGGGCCGGCAAGTCCACCATCTCGCGGCTTCTCTACCGCTTCTACGACGTCACCGGCGGCCGGGTGACCATCGACGGCCAGGATGTGCGGAGCGTCACCCAGAAATCGGTGCGCGGCGCGATCGGCATCGTTCCCCAGGACACCGTCCTGTTCAACGACACCATCGCCTACAACATCCGCTACGGCCGACCGGACGCCAGCGAGGAGGAGGTGCGCGCCGCCGCCGACATGGCGCAGATCGGGCCGTTCATCGAGACGCTGCCCAAGGGCTACCAGACCGAGGTCGGCGAGCGTGGCCTGAAGCTGTCGGGCGGCGAGAAGCAGCGCGTCGCCATCGCCCGGACCATCCTCAAGGGGCCGCCGATCCTGATCCTCGACGAGGCGACATCGGCCCTCGACAGCCGCACCGAGCAGGAGATCCAGGCGGCGCTGGACCGGGTCTCGGAAAACCGCACGACCCTCGTCATCGCCCACCGCCTCTCGACCGTCGTGCGCGCCGACGAGATCCTGGTGCTCGACCAGGGCCGAATCGTCGAACGCGGCACCCACGTGGACCTGATCGAGCGCGGCGGGATCTATGCCCAGATGTGGAACCGGCAGCGCGAAGAGGGCGAATGGGAGGACGATGCCCTGCCCCGCCCGGAACCACGGGGCATCGGCTCGGAAACCGATGCTGACGACGGCAGTATTGAGCCCACCGCCGAGGAGGTTCTGGCGAGCTCCCGCTAGCGCGGCCGAAGCTTGTGAAAAGCGGCCCGCGACTGGCCTGCGCGGCCATCTTCGCTTGGCGCGCGAGCCGGTTACGGGCGATGGTGGCACGATTGGGGCTGACGGGCTGGGGAGACTGCCATGGCATATGACAAACACGCCGCCGAGCGCGTGCGAAAGGTGCTGTCGGATACCCCGGACCTCAGCGAACAGACCGTCATGGGCGCACTGACCTTTCTAGTCGGCGGCACCATGTGCTGCGGGATCACCGGCGAGGACCTGATGGTGCGCGTCGGCTCGGCCGCCTACGATTCCGCGCTCGCCGAGCCGCACGTCCAGCCGATGGAGATCGGCCGTGGCCGCCGCCCGCGCGGCTTCATTCGCGTCGCGCCTGCTGGCTACGGAACCGACACCGCGCTTGCCCAATGGGTGGCACGCGGCGTCGCGTTCGCCTCGTCGCTGCCGCGCAAGTAGCTCCGGTCAGCCCAGCTGCCGGGCGACCCTTCCCTGCCAGATCACCAGCGCCGGCACCACCACCAGCTCCAGCCCGAGCCCCGCGACATGCGGCGCCGACGGCACGCCGTTGACGACGAGCGCCAGCAGTCGCGCCAGCCCGCCGGCCACGACCAGGGCCGCCGCCAGCCGGAACAGGGACGTCTTCCGCTCGATCGACGGGATCGTCGCGTAGAAGGTGAGCCCGAGCGCCAGGAAAATGCCGGAGAGGTAGCGGAAGTGGCTGTCCAGATCGACCGGCCACCCGCCCGCGTCCGACATGGCGGCCGGGCCCAGGATCACCCCTGCCGCCCCCGCCACAACGGGCACGATACCGAGGATGGCCACCGTGGCCTGGAGACGTCGTTTGCTGGCAAGGAGTGTCATTCGGGATGCTCGCGCCGGTGAACGGGGTCATACCGCATACGCAAACGGGCGCCTGCCGTATCACATCCGGTCGGACGAAGCCCCGATACGCGGCCTCAGCGCGTTTCGACCTTATGGTCGAGCGGGTTCGGGAACGGCAGATCGTCGAAGGTCAGGTCGGAAACCACGACGGCGTTGACGGCCATCAGCACGAACACGGCGATCACCGCCGCGATGCCTCCCTTCAGCCACAGGCGCGGCCGGGCGGGTGCCTCGGCCATGGAGCCGGGCACGATCTCCTCGCCGGCCTCCGCGTGGGAGCGGTTGCCCCAGGGCAGCAGCAGGAAGAACACGAGCCACCAGACGATGAAGTAGATGGCGAGGATGCTTGTGAGGGACATGGTGCGCGGGTGCTCGTCTCGCGTGGGGGGCGGGTCGCGCGGCCGGATCAGGCCTGCTCGAGCTCGGTCAGCGTGCCGCAGAAGTCCTTCGGGTGCAGGAACAGGACCGGCTTTCCATGGGCGCCAATCTTCGGCTCCCCATCGCCGATGACGGTCGCCCCCGCC
>TARA_R110002020_G_scaffold399971_2_pt1 | contig 11461 bp, 9 predicted proteins | sample TARA_R110002020 | Tara Oceans TARA_R110002020 (sample SAMEA4396489) | marine metagenome | biome: Westerlies Biome; feature: [MES] marine water layer (ENVO:01000295) within the mesopelagic zone...; material: water (ENVO:00002006), including particulate matter (ENVO:01000060) such...
ACGCCTCACCCAGATCGGCAAGTCGCATGCTCCCGGCTGGGACATGACCTTCTCGGCTCCCAAATCGGTCTCTGTCATGTGGGCGCTATCGCCGCCAGGGGACCGTAAGACAATCGAAGCCGCGCACCGCCAAGCCGTTCATGCCGCCACCACACACCTTGAAGACCATCACGCGTTCACCCGCCGTGGCAAGGGCGGGGCGATCCGCGAACCGGTCGCCGGGCTGACCATCGCCCGCTTTCACCATCACACGAGCCGCGATCTCGATCCCCAGCTTCACACGCACGCGTTCATCTTCAACACTGCGCCGCGCCGCGACGGAACATGGGGCAGTCTTGTCAGCCGCGATCTCTACAAGGCCCAGAAGCAAGCCGGCGCAGTCTACCGCGAACACCTCGCCAACACGCTCGAACGCGGCGGCCATGCCGTCGAGCGCTATGGCACCTCCTTCCGTCTGAAAGCCATCCCGCGCGACATCGAACGCGCATTCTCGAAGCGCAGGCAGGCCATCGAACAGGCGGCCGACACATACGGCTACCGCACCCCCAAGGGCATGGAACTCGCAGCGCTGCGCACAAGGCAAGCAAAGCGCCCACGCGAGCGTGCGGCGCTGTTCCAGGCATGGCAGTCAGAGGCCAGAACGCTCGGCTTCGATCTCGCCAGGGCGCGTCAGCAGCAAGCGCAAGTCGGCGGTCAAACCCATCATGTGCCGACGCGAGACCATCAGGTTCGCACAAGGTCGCCAGGCCGCATGCTGCCCTCTGCGCAGCAGTTGATCAGCGCCATCGCGATCGCGTCGCGCGCCACATCCAGCATGCAGGGCGTGCAGATCAACCTGCGTCAGCAAGCCGACGGGCGCGACAAGGACCGGGAACGCTGACGTACACGCGTCATTGCTGCGCACTGGCCCGCAGTTATTGGCAAGATTGTCCATCTGCCACGAAATCGTAATCGCAAAATACAGCTTCTGTACACGGCCGTAGCATATAGAATTCCCTTTGACTGTGGGTGTTCGAGACAGGATCGCTGTGCGATCTGTCAGCATCGAAGGTGCATGGGGTGTGACACCCAACCCTTTCAAAATTTCCACCGCTTCACTTTCGAACTCCGCCTTCAGCATTTCGCGGAAAGGTCTTAGGTTTCGTCCTACAAGTCGCTCAAGCCCTTCGGAGATTCCTCGCTGCGCTTTGTCAGTTCGGCGATCTTTTCTTCAAGCTCTCCGCGAACTCTCAAGCGCACCAGCTCCTGGGACAATACGGTCGGATAGATATCGATCGCCAGACTTTCGGGCTCAACCACAATCTTCATGTACTCCTCGTCATACGCAATGGAGAAGAAGCGAGAGACGCGGGCCCGATCCATGTTCAGCAGTGCCCCGCACCATTCATCGACCGGTTCGGTAAAATTCTTGAGCCGATACTTCAGGCAATCGATTTCACTCGTCTTGCCGTATATGGTTTGCTCCTCGAAGACGGGCCCGACCTTTCGTGAATGTGCATCGGCCACGGGAGTGCCGTCCGGCAGTTTGTCGGTGAGACGATACGTCATGCTGATTCTATCGTCGTTCACATAGCTATTGTAGGGATTGGGATACCGCGCCGTCAGATCTTTCTCGAAACTTGGAGGAAAGACCGGGGATGGATAATTTCTGGTGTAGCGAATACGATACAGTTTGTCTGTGTGATTGGCGTCGATGAAAAACGAGGTGTAGAGATATTCCTTCCCGCCGTCTTCGGTGTCCTTTTTGAACGACGCCGACTGTTCGCCCCATTCACTATCTCGTTCGGTATTGCCCGGATGGCACCCGGTTGGATCGGTGCCATCACAACCGCTTCCAACCGGAGCACCGGAGTTTGGTTCTGGCAGAGCGAAGCCCCGCTCAAGCAGAATGCGGGTTACCTCTTCGACGCTCATTCCAACGGACACGCCCACGACCGAGAGTTTTGCAAGGTCGGCGTAAACCTGCGCCGGATCTTGCTGCTCCATTTCCGTGTCGGCTTCATTCCCTGATTCAGCTTTTGCTGCGATGTCGGGCGATGACTCGCGGGAGGATGAGTCCTCGGCTTTCGAACCGCACGCCGTCAGGGCGAGTGATCCCGCGCACAGGAAGACCAAAGGCGCAAGGAATGAACGAGCATAGGTTTGTATCATGGCGGGGCTCCTGTTGGACTATTTGTTTTGGCTGAGATTGAGAAGAGACGTTCCGTCACTCCCGTTCCAGCGTATCGGCGGGGAAGAAGGCGCCTGGCTGTGACCGGTCCGTGACGAGTTGGAGTTCAATCCACTGACGACCGTTCATATCTGCTACTTTCGTCATACCGCCGAGACCCGCATTGCGTGGGATTTGTTCGACAAGAATTGAGGTGTCATCGGGTAGCGCATAGCCGGTCGCAGCTTCGGTCGCGTAGTACGTGCCGCTTGCGCGTCCAAGCTCGTGGTATTGGCTGCGGGCGAGCAGAATTTCTTTTGTGCCCATCAAATTCTCTACGTCTGGGGTAGGCGCTAGCCCCGACGCGGAAATCTGAGTCCGGACATTTTTGTCCGTCGCAATGCCCTTGCTGAGTTTGGTGCCGATTTTCCCTGGTTCTGATCGCCAGATAAAGTCTGGGATTGCGTCGATTTTCGACATCAGTCTGGCTTTGGAGCCTAACGTGATTGCCATATGCTTGGCCCAGAAGTTTTGTCTGCGAATTGCGTTCGCGATATACACATCTGCATCTGGCGCGACAGCCGCCGGATTGAAGGAATGTTCCAGTGCTGAGGGGTCGGTTCCAAGATTGGTCGCGACAGTCCAGTTTGTCTGATTACGCGATTTTGGTTGAAAAGCGATCCAGCGAAGCTCGACATCCTCAAGACCGGTCCGACTGTTGAGGAAGGCTTGCTTGCAATAGGGGCACCAAGGTGCCTCGAAGACATAGGCGACCCGTCCGGGCGCATTCCCATCCCGAAACCAGAAGGCTTGCGACAGGGCATTCATCACCGCAATGGAGGCATCTGCCGGGGCTTGACCGAACGCCATGGAAGAATAGCCGAAAGCGGCTGCGGTCAGAAGAAAGTGTCGACGGTTCATCGGAAATTGTCTCTGTCTTCGCCCCATCACGTCGGGCTGTTTTGAATTGTCAGAAAGGTGAGGCGACCTCTTCGCTCTGCTGGGACCGATACGAGGCCAGGGCGTCGCAGATCAGCTTGGTGTGATTTGCAAAGTAAGGGCTCGGATCACGCCGGTCGACGAAAACGAGACCCGCGTCCAGCATGTTGTCCTTCGCCTGGACACGCATGCCATAGGTATCGAGATGGGACTGGCCGAACGCATCCCGTCTGCCCCATTCGACGTCATAGGCTTTCGGAATGGCTTTACGCATTTGTTCGGCTTCGTATCTTGTCATGGGTGACAGGTAAACTTTCGCCTCGACGAAAATGATCGGTTCGGTCGCTTTTGACGTGACCTTGTTCGTCCAGACGACCCGGCGATCCCAGACCGGGTGATCCCGGCCGGGAGTGAACTTCGAATATCCCCGACCGATCGATTTCAGTTCGTACTCAATATGGCGGTCTGTGAAGGCAGTCGTGTACCGCTCATCTTCCATTTTGATTTCGACGTTCAGCGCAAACATGACACCGTCTACTGCGACATAGTCGAAATAGCGTCGGGTGCGGTCGTCATAGAGAGCGTCATTGGCGCGCCCGCGCATTTTGCCGAGACCGAGTTTTTCCTCGATCGAGTCAAACGTCTTTTCGATGGTCGCGGAGGCAGGCACGAAGGTCAGGCTGTAAATGTTTGCCAAAAGACCATCGGATGCGCGCGTTTCGATGAAGGTAATTCGGTTGTCGCTCTCTGTGAAGCGCAGCTCGCTGATCGCTACGCCGGGCAGCTCCACTTCAGGCATCGCTGCCGACCGGTTCAGTTCTGTCTCGTCAAAATAGAGTTCGGTGTCGTCGCCGTTGACCAACGAAACCCACTTCATTCCGCGGTCGACATCCGGCGTGAAGTTGGCAGCGAGGCAGGCTTCGACATTTTTCCATGCAACAGCGTCCTGCGGCAAGAAATTGTAGTATGACGAGAATACCCAGTTGCGAAGTGCATCCACAGCGCCGTCGACGCTTTTGAAAGACAGCGTCGGCACAGACTGGACAAGAATGAGCTGCGTATCCGGATATGTGCGCGCGCCAATAGAGAACCCGTCAATAGGTTCTAGTTGCGCAACATCAAACAGACCGCGTGATTTTTCGTTGGGGTCATGCACCGCAGCCTGCGGGGCTGCCTTTTCCTTCGGCTCGATAGCCACGGCTTTTTTATCGCTTGGCTTCGCTGCCTGTGCCTCGGCCGTCGCCGGACCCTCCGGGGACGGGTTTGCGTCGCTGCATGCTGATAATCCTATGCCCGCTAACAAGGCGGATGAGGCGATAAGGTGTTTCATGATGAACTTCCTGTTCGGGTGCTCACGGGGCTTACTCGACTCTTAGCCATCTGGTCAAAAGGTGCAACCGGCATGTTCAAGAGCAAGAATCAGACGGGTCTGGAACTTGTTCGCCGACCCCTCGCTCCCCCCGCCTGAGAACTTTACCTGCACGCGCGGCTGGCTCATGTCGTTGATCTCGATGACAACCGATGCGCTTTGGCGATTGCTGTTCTTGCGTCCCTGCCACTCGGTCCTGACTGACCGCACTTTTGAGACGGGAAATGCGCGCCCCTTGTAAGTCAGCGTTTTGGCATTGTAGTCGACGAACACGCCGGCTTGACTGAAGCTGGAATCATCAGCCTTGTGCCGACCAATGCTGAAGCGATAAATCCAGGAAAGGATCGCAACAATAATGACGATAGACAGAATAATTTCCATTTGCCCCTCCTTGGATTGCGTGCCGATGCGCGATTGATTGCTACTCGGCAACACCGCTGATGGCGTTCAGGAGCTTGCGCTCGACATTCCCATTGGAGTTGCATGTGTCGGATACGATCGCACTGTTCATATCGCGGTAGCGCATGTTGTATTTGGTGTTTACAGCGACGGTGGTTTGCGTTTCGCTGAGTTTGCGCACGAAAATGTTGTAGTTCATGATCCCGCCAATGGGCGTGATCAGAGGACTGGCGGGACAGGATGCGGCCTCACCCATGGTCGTAAAGCTGACGAGTTCGTTCTCGGCGACGATCAGGCCACTGGCCTTTTCGAGTGTTTTGACTGGCAAGTTATTCGATGCCAATACACCGATCGTTCGCTCCCAGGTCTGATCGAAACCAGCATCCACGGTGCGCGAATTGTCGAACTGAAAGCTTTGTGCCGGCGTTACGCATCCGGCAAGAAATGCGCCCCCCACCATGCCCGCGATCCCTGTTACGATTCTCATTTTATTTGTCCCCGTTGAGTTGCGTGTCGTGTTGACAGAGCGCACCCTGTCAGCTTCGCAGAGGGGAGAAAAGTGCCCGGAGCCAACCTCACTTGAATGGTCAGAAAACTCTCAGGCTGCGGTGTTAAGGCCGGGAAACCGCACGTCGATTCTCAAGCCGGGGCTTCGGTTTGAGACACTGATTGCGGCCCCATGCCGAATGGCGATCGCCTGGAGCATTCGCAAACCTATACCATGCCCGGTTCGTTGGTCTGTCTCATTGGCGCCAGCCGTCTGACCCTGTCGGATCATAGCATCCATTTCAGGCACTTCGACGCCCGGACCAGTATCCTCTACCCTGAGCACGCTGAAACGATCGTGCCTGAATGTGCGGATCGAAACCGCTCCGTCGCGGGGAGTCGCATAAAGCGCATTTTCCACGAGATTGGCGAGAAGGCGCGACAACAATGACTTGTCGCCGAGGACGTGGGCATCTGACGTTTCATGCAACAGCGTTATGGACTTGTCTTCTGCCAGATCGCGAAAGAGATCGATGATTATCACGGCGACGTCGTCGAGCGCCACAATAGATGACGGGGCCGCAAACGTGGATTCATGAGCAGCGATATCAAGCAGGGAATCACAAAGGCTCAGCAGGCCTTCGACGGTCTCGAGACTTTGACCGGCGTCTTCTGTGATGCTCGCGTCGCGCTGGATCTGGCTACGGAGCGCCGCGCGCAACTGGGCCAGAGGAGACCGGAATTCATGGGCAATGACGGATGCAATATTCTGTTGGTGGTGCATCTGTCGATGCAGCGTCGATACCATGATATCGACCGAGCCTGACAGGCGTCCAATTTCATCGCGGCCAAAATCCATCTGAGTCTCGGGCGCGTTCAGTGCGCGGGCAGACAGGATTGTCGCGTTTATCGCCTCAAACCGGGCAGCAAGCCTGCCGCCGATCACGGACGCGATGCCGATCGCGGCCACGATAACGCAACTACCGACCACGATGAGCGACCACATGAGGATCGACTGTAGGGCGTGAAGTTCACCGAGACTGCGACCGATTAATAGCGTGTAGTCATCCTCAACGCGGCGAACCCCGACGAGATAATCGTCCGCGCGACCATCGACCGTCAGCTTTACCCTTTTGACCGCGCCAGACTCCTTCATTCCGGAAGGCCACACATCGACATTTCCGATAAGTTGACTCCCATCGACGTCAATCAGGCTGAAGACAGATTTTTGCCGATCCGGGATATTATGGGTCAGCCTGTAATCGATATCGTCAACCACAGCGACGATCTTCAGACGCTGAGTTCGCTGGGCAAGCACGTCAAACTCGGCGTCAATCTCGCGCGCTATGGTCGCAAAGGCGGTGTGCGAGATCAGGCCCCAGATCACTACGCCTCCACTCAGGAGCACGACAACAAAGGTAGCGACCAATGGCCAGAGAAGCTGTGAAAGTAGCGAGGAACGCTCGTGGATCATGCCAGTTGCCAGCGATAACCAGCATTCCTGGCTGTCTCGATCGGTTCGAGACCGGTTTGTTCAAACAGACTTTTCCGCAATCGGCTAACGCCCATCTCTATGACACGGTCCTGCACGGATATTCCGGAAAACTTCTGCCAGACCTCTCCCCACAGGAAATCACGCGAGAGAAGCTCGCCCGCATTCTGCGCGAAGATCCAGAGCAGGTCGAACTGTTGTTCAGCCAGCTTGATGTTGCGTCCCTCGAAACTGACCGTTCGCGCTTTGTGACGAATTTCCAACGGCCCCGAGAGAAACACAGTGGCGTAAGGTGTCCATTTGCCAAGCCGGCGGGCAAGCGCGAGCAACCGGGCGTGCAGTTCGACGTCATCGAACGGCTTGGCGAGATAGTCGTCTGCCCCTTCATGCAAACCGCGCACTTTTTCATTCGTCGAGCCGAGCTGGCTGATGACAAGTGCAAAAGTCGTGATTTCCATTTCCTGGAGGAAACTCAACAAAGCGAGACCATCTTCGCCGTCATCCAGCACGCGGTCGACAATCACGAGATCAAAATTGCTGGAAGCAACACTCCGTTTCGCCGCTGCGAGTGTCAGGGCGTGCTCAACGGTCCAGCCAAGTGAAGACACGACCCGGGAAATGAGCGCCGCCCAACTGGCTTCGTTCTCAAGCAGCAGGACTGACAGGCGGTCTGTCTCCATTATTCTATCTCATTGCCTTGTGCTTGGCCGCTTCGTTATAGAGGATTGAATAGGCGGGAACAGGAATCAATGGGTTTTTCATTTCTGACGGGCTTGGTCAGCTTTCGAGATCGGCATGACTTGAGCGGTCGTGACAAGGCAAAGACGAGCGGACTGCCTGCGCTACTTGTCGGGGCAGCGCTTTGTATTTCGTCCTGTGCCCACTCAGGCGAGTTCGACAGCGGCGGCGCGGTGGAGGCTGGCGAGCCGATTTCAGTTGTTGATAAGCTGACAGCGGCAGAAGAACTGATCCGATCTGGCCAAGCAAGATACGATGCCATGCTAATCGCACTCGGCGCCGAACAGATGGCTGAAGCCCTGGGTCAGTGGACGATCAGGGGGAATGCAGATGGGGGCATACGCTCCCCCGAAGAGTGGCTTGAAACTGCGCGCATCGTGGCAAAAGAAGATGGATTGGCGCTTGGTGTGATTGATCGCATTGAGGGGCGACGGACACGCGGTCGTAAGGGAGGACCGAAGGTCCAGATCGTGCTCGCTTCGAAATCTCAACCTGTTTTGTTGGAAGAGGCGTTTGATCCGGGCACCGGCATTGTTTATGTCGAATCCGTCGTGGGCGTCGGTGCGCTGCTTGATGTACATGGTGCCGGAGACGCCGCTGAGTGTGATCGGAAGCAGGCCCGGCGCAAACAGGTCTGTCAATGGACAGTACGACGCGACAGAGATTACAAAATCACGGTGGCAACATCGGTTGCGACGCTCACTGAGGTGCTCGTGATTACAAACTGATGTCGGAAGGGTGATCAGGCAGATGAGCAGGTTCAGAGTGGTGGCCGCGTGCCTTGTGTCCGCGATTCTGTGTAATTTGCTCTTTGCACGCGATGGCGCGGCGCAGACCCCCAGGGCGGACATATTCGAGCAGACGCGAGCGCTGCAGGCCAGGGGCGAGCACGAAGCCGCACGCGAGATTGTCATGGCAGGCCTGACACCGACGCGTATCGCCGAACTCGACAACACGACCTTGCACGAAACATACCTTCTCGCCTGGGGCCTGCTTCAGGAAATCGAAGACCTCGCAGCCTCCCGTGATCTGGACCAGATGATCATGCTCGTTTTCGAACAGCGGGGCGATTCAGACCTAGCACTGGATGCACGGTTGCGGCTCGCGGAGGACCTGATCTGGCTCGATCAGCTTGATCTGGCTGAGACTGTGGCGTCAACTGCGCTGGAGCGCGCCCGGGTGGCGTCACCTCCAAATGAAACAATCATTTACGGTGCCCGGCTGAAACTGATCGTCATCGCGTATTCGCGTGAAGACACGGAGGCTGCCGCGCAGGATATCGCGTTATTGATCGACGGCGCCAGACAGACAGCGGGTCTGCCATGGGAAGCAAAGGCAGAAGGGTGTTCCTGGGCAGCTTCCATTTATCGCGACAAGGCAGCGCTTCTCGACGACTGGAAACCCGACGCGCAGCGCTCGGTTGACTACGCCCAGTGCGCCGTCGACGAGATCCGTCAGAATGGAAATGTAGATTCTACCGACTTCGCCGTCGCGCTTGAGACTCTGTCCCGCAACCTCGCCCGCGCCGAACGCAAGGGTGAAGCGATCAAACCGCTGCGTGAAGCTGCTTCAATAATGCAGCGCAAAAATCTCAGACAGACTCGGGACTATATTATCATGATCTCCTACCTCGCCGATTATCTGCGCGAGACGGGGCATCTCTCCGAAGCACTCGTCTGGGGGTCCGAGGCGGTTGATCTTGGAGAGCAGGCGTTCCTCACGGCACTCGGCTCGGAGAGGGGGCTTACGCGGCGCGAGCGTATAGGTCTGGCGTTTGCGGCCTCCAACTTCCTGTCGGCACTCACGCAAGCGCACGGTGGCGTTGACGGACTGTCCCGCGATGAAGAAAACCACTTGTTCAGGCTGGCACAGCTGATTTCCACCTCCTCAATGAGCGAGACCCTGAATCGCATCTCTCTCATTGAGCAGGATGACGTGGCCGGAATGAGGAATCTCCTTGCCGCCATAAGATCCGATCGGGCGGCGTTGGCACAGCTTGAAGAGAAGCGTATTGAACTTGCCAGCCTTGATGTGCCGGACAGGGCTGTATTGGAGGCGATTGAGACCCGGACTGCCGAAACACTGACGCGCCTTGGGAAGAATCTCACTCTGCGTGACAATACGGCGCCTGAGATGCGCAGCTACAGACCGGAGGCAACGGTCAGCATCGAAGACGTGCAGAACGCGTTGGCCAGGGATGAAGCCTACATAACCTTCGTGACCCTGTACGGCGATCTGCATGTGATTGCCGTGACAGATACGGATTTCTTCTGGCACACAGTGTCATTTACCGAAGAATCCGAAGGCGATCTGTGCGATTTCGTGTCGCGTATGAGAAACAGTCTGTCCGGGTCGGATCCCGTGACCTGCGGGCGGCGCGGTGCCAGTCAGGGCATACCTGCCCCAGGCGCCAGCGAGGCGTTCGATCCAAGCGATGCCTATCGTACATATGAAAAAATATTTGGCCCTGTCGATACCGTCTTATCCGAAAAGTCCCATTGGTTGATAACGCCCGTCGGGGATCTGACAGCACTCCCCTTCTCAGCCCTGGTGACAGAGCCACCGGTTGCCCGTGCAGATGGTGTATGGGATTTTGCGGCGCTGCGTTGGCTTGGCACGAAACGATCGCTTTTAATGGTGCCGTCTGCGACATCGCTCGCCCTGATAAGGGCGGAGAAAGTTGGGTCGACGCGTGCGTTCACAGGAGCCCTTGCTATCTCAGGCGCCCCCTGCATTGGCCGTTTTGTCGGTACGGAATGTCGCCATATCATGGCCGAAACCAGCAAGAATCGGCGTGAAATACAGGACATGAACTATCGCAATTCTGCTGCTGAAACGGCTTCGTATGCGTTTCCCTCTGACCTGCCCGGGCTACCTGGTGCTTATGCCGAACTCGCCTTCGCCGCCGAACGCTTTGGGCCCGTAGTTGTTGATCTGCGGGCCGATGATTTTACACTTTCAAACCTCACCGCAGCTGACTGGTCGCAGGCAAATGTGGCTATATTTTCGACGCATGCGGTGGGCGTCGGGGAATTCGGGCTCGAGGAATCTGCACTCGTCGTGTCGCCGCCATCTGCGGATCGTTCAGGCAGTGATCCATCGCAAAGCTTGCTGACAGCAAGCCAGATTGCGAGTCTGGACATGCCACTGGACTGGGTCCTCCTGTTCGGATGCAACACCGTGAGCCCCGGCGGAACAACCCGAGAGCACATGTTTTCCGGCCTGTCCCTGGCTTTTGCGCGCGCCGGCGTTCGCTCAATGCTTGTCACACAATTCGAAGTTTCAGATGACGTCTCTTCCGTTTTGCTTCCGGAACTCCTTCGTGAGCCACGCCTGGGCGAAGATACACGCAAAAGCGACCGCCTGCGCAGTGCCCTGTCGGCACTGCTGGCAGACCCGGCTGCGACCCGTTTTCACCATCCGTCAAACTGGGCCTCGTTCGCCGTCATCTCGGTCGAGTAGCCGATTATGATGGCGGTGTTACCGCCATACGAGCAATGGGTGCAGGGTCTACGTCACGGGGGTGGCGAAGACTTCGGTCGATAAACGAATGGATGATGACGGCTCCGTCCGGAGCCGTCATCTGGCAAGTCAGTCCTTCGGGTTCCAGAGGATCACGTGCCGCCCTTTCTTACCTTTGACCGGCGCGAGATTTGCGTAGATCTTGCGCGGGCCGATCTGCGGGTCTGCGAGAGTGATCGAGACATAATCGCGTCCCGATGCTTTCGCCTTTCGCATCCATCCGCCGCCGATTTCGGTCGCGGTGTCTCCGGCGAAAATGCGGTAATCCGGCTGGCCTTCGGCCGCTTTCTCACCATTCTTCTCGATGCGGATGGGGCTTGTCAGGTTCATCATTGCGAGGGCGCCTTCGAAGCCGGTTTTGGTCTCA
>TARA_R110002020_G_scaffold76170_4_pt1 | contig 11458 bp, 15 predicted proteins | sample TARA_R110002020 | Tara Oceans TARA_R110002020 (sample SAMEA4396489) | marine metagenome | biome: Westerlies Biome; feature: [MES] marine water layer (ENVO:01000295) within the mesopelagic zone...; material: water (ENVO:00002006), including particulate matter (ENVO:01000060) such...
CATAGGTTTGTTTCTCAGTTCTAGACATTTGCTGTCTCCTTCGTTGCGATGTTTAAACTACTCTGCCCCGACACTTCCTAGCCTTCTGACGCTTCTTCTTGTCAACGTGGGTTGCTGGCTTGTGGAGCCTGTCGAGATGCTTCTTCACGAAATTGCGTCGTGTGCGCCTTGCCTTCTTCACAGCGCCCTCCTTATGAGCCTGTACAGATAAATGCGAATCCATGAATCTGCGCGGCGTCATGCTCGCAACCCCCTCTCGTGAATCCGATAGTCTCTACGAAGACGCTATCGAACCCCTCGTCCGATCTGTTTATTAGGTCAGCCACGATCCCCTTAACGTTACGGGTGTTAATCCTCCCGTTGCTCACCTTGAGCATCCTTGTGCTGCGTTCGCCATTGCAGGACACGGGGTGCTCTCCGTCAGGCATATATGCGATGTGCGGCGTTCCCACGCTTGTTTCCACGGAGCCGTAGTCACGGATGACCTTCCCACTGAGCGATGTCCTCTCCTTGGGGATGCTCCAGATTATGTCTTTGGCTGTTCTGCGTTCGTCTTTCGATCTCATGTACATGCCGTGTGCTCCTTACGTGTGTTGCGATATGTCTTAATAATGCGCTGCTGTTTTTCCGCTGTCAACCGCTGTGTTTATTCTCCGTTTAAACAAGCTCCCTTTCCTGCTGCCATTCGGTCTTGGCTTCATCCCACTTGCGCTGCACATGCCTCACTGCCCGTTCCTCCGTTTCGTATATGCGCTCTTCCATGCGTGGCAGGTACATTGTGTTCGCCGGGAAATCATCCTCGTCGAAGTCTCGCGGACTTCCGTACCCATACTCATGCTTGGGCAGCGTGATCTCCATGATTCTGAACTCCACCCGTCTGAGCATGGACGGCGATGCCAGTGCGAATGCGATACGATCCAGTGAGAGCACGTCTGCTGCACGTTTGATCATGATCCGTACCCGTAGGTCCGTTTCATTATCGTCGCACTTGGAGCGTGTGCATGCCTCCAGTTCCACCCGCTGTCCACCCGCCTCGATGTTGTCTATGAGTGCGATGAGTGCGCCGCCTCGGTTGATGATGTCCTGCGGGTCTATCGAGCACAACGCCCCGATGTTCACGGCTATCCGCACCACGGGTGCCTGAGCGTTGCCTGCCTGACCGCCCCGTGATCGCATCACGTTAGGCACCCCTAGACACACGTTAGGTACGTGTGGCGTGCCGCCTGCTGGAGAGTAGCGGTAGCGTGGCTGGCGTGTGCGCTGCATCATGGGTGCGCTGTACTCAGCCGCCTGAGCCAGTTTGCTTCGGCCCTCGGTCCAGCCGTACGTCAGCATGTGCACTGCGTCGTCCCATGTGCGCGACCCTGCCCACACCGGATCGCTCTCGCTGGCACTCGACAGGCTGTCCCATCCGCTTCTCGTCTTGGCGTTCGCCATGTCCGACTGTAGGTCCGTCCAGTCGCGTTCGTATGTGATTGCTTTCATCGTATTGCTCCGTTTAAACGATGTCTCTATGCCGCCTCAGACATGATCTTGCTGATCTCTGCCGAGTCGATTTGACCCTTCCAGATGATCGCCTGCTCTGCCTCTTCCCATGTGTCACCCGCTGCAAGTGCCTTCGCACCCTTGATGCACGCCCTCATGCTCACTATGTGGCGCACCTTGAGGCGGGCGATGGCTGCACGTATCTTCTGAACATGTGCCACCCATTCGTCGTTGCCTGCTAGGTCACGCTCCAGCGACTCGTCATATCCCATTTCAAAGAACGAGAACCTGTCGAGTGTTGAGCCGTCCTGTTGCATGCGCCCTACGTACTGGCGATCTGCGCCTGTCCCGTAGGTGTTGGCTGCTGCGATGAACACGAAGTTCGGATGGCGTGTAAACGTGCCATGCGGGAAGTTCGCCTTGTCTCCGGCGAGTGCTGCGTTGAGCGGCATGATCGCGTCCGGTGTCCATGCGTCAATCTCATCCCCGAGATATACCCACCCTTCGGTGTATGCCTTGAAGAACTCGGTCGATACATAATTGCCGTTTACGTCCATGTACCCGAGCACCTCGTGCGATTGGCTTATGGCTCCGCTGAACCCGAATTTTAGGTTGAGCGCCTCGGACACCTGACTCGCTAGGTGCGTTTTGCCCGTCCCCGCAGGTCCCACGAGCCACACGTTCTCACGCATTCCCACGTACCTGAGCACTCGCTCGAAGATCGGGTGCCTGCGGTCCGCTGGGAGCGTCACAGTGCCGCTGTCACTGGTTATCACCAGTTCCCGTGGTGGTGCCGTGAACTCCTCCCGCACGATGCGCTCTGCCTCGCTGGTGATGTGAGCGCGGATCTGCGCCTCATCCATGCCGTTGACGATGGTGGTCGTGGCCGCACCAGCCGGTCCGTTCAGCCATAGGCTGACCAGTTCATCCGTTGGCGTGTTCACGGGTCGGCGGTAAGCCACGGCGAGTTGCTTCAGCGCGGCTGTTTCACTGGCCCGTAGTTCCTCCCCCGCAGACGTTATGCCTGCGAGTTGCGCTCGTAATTCAGCGCTGATTTTGCTAGTATGATCAAACACTTGCACTCTCCTCATGTTTCGATGTTTAAACTGCCCCAAGGCTTCCGACTACGTCGCAAACTGGGCACCTTGATCCGCTGTCGATCTGGCGCATCCATTTGCCTGACGTTCGTGCCGTGAAACCGCAGGCATCACACTCGATCTTCAGCATCCGTGTGCCCTGTTTCTTGCGCAGGCTCGGGTCGATCTTGGCGTGTGGATACGGTCCCAGCTGGTCAGCAATGCTCTTGAGCGTCTCCCCAAGTCGTGGTCCGGCGACGGTCTGCGTCATCTTGCCCGTTAGCCCGATTGCTACTGCAACCCTGCGGAACGCCCCGCGATGGCCGCATTCGATGCCGCAGTACACATGCACCAACTCGTGGGCAAGCACTGCCAGAACGTCCGTCGGTTTGTCCATAATTGGGTTGACACATACTTCGTATGTCCCATCGGCGCTGATGCTCGGGTCGAATGCCTGACCAAGGGTCACTGTCTTGGCGTTGCGGCTACCTCGGTAGCCGAGGGGGAACCCACACGTTATGCGGTACTTCACACGCTCCCACGCCTCCGGCTCAATTGCTGCCTCGGTGAACACTGATGCTTGCATCAGCACGGCTGCGGCATTCAGCCATGTTTCTCTGTCAACGTAGTTACTCATTTGTTCGTCTCCCGTTGCGATGTTGTTAGTCGTTGATGAGTTCTATGAACTCGTTGCTCTGCTTGACCCAGCGGGGCACATACTTCCCTGCCCGGTACTCATCTGCGTAATCCGCCAATGCCTTTGGGGTCACTGGTTTTCCCATGGGTCGTCGTCTCCATTCAGCGGCTTCGAGGAACCGCTGCCTATCGAACCGTGGGTTCATGCCTGCCAGCACGTCACACATAGCCTGCACGGTCGCCATGCTTGCCTTGCTTGCCTTCAGCGCTGCTGCTATTGCTTCAAAGTGTTTTCTAGTCATCGTTGCTGCTCCAATTTGCTGCTGTTGCGAAATGTGCCAACAATCATCTCACGTTTAAACCCCACTTGTCAATCGTTTATGTCACACTAGGGTTGACTGTATAACCCTCTTAGGGTGATACAAATCAGGGGTTTAGAGTATGGCTAGGGTGGTTGATATGCCTTCTCCCGTTGATGGTCTTACCATCAAACAACGCCTGTTTGCGCGGTATGTAGCGCGTGGGGAGAGTCGCAAGAGCGCGTCTGAGCTTGCCGGGTACAAGGCGGGAGGTAACGCGAGTGACGTGGGCAGCAAGCTAATGCGGAACCCTAAGGTGGCTGCTGAGGTCGAGCGTGTCATGCAAGAGCTAGAGCGCGAGGAACGCGTGAGCTTGGCGCATCATGTGGGCAGGATGCAGGATCTGAGTGCTCGTGCTGAGGATGCTGGGCAGTTCAGCGCTGCCATTCAGGCGGAACACTACGCTGGCCGTGTGTCTCGCCTGTACGTGGAGCAGTCTCACGTAGTGACGCAAGCAGTAGAGCCACCAGAAGACGTTCTGGAGCGTTTAAACTCTCTCGTAGACCCTCAGAGTACTGAGAAGCAGTGACTTGCGTCCTACGCTCGCATAATGCGCCTGCGCATAATGCCTGCCCGCATAATGCACGCCCGCATAATGCGCCCCCGGACCCCCCTGCGCGCCTGCGGGTCCCGCGCACACACCCTATTATTGGATTTCACACAAACACGAACCCCAATTTTAGGTTTCCCAACATAGATGTTGACACCCCCACCCCCATATCCACTTGTTTTGGTTACGGGTCCCTCCAGATAGGGGGTGATATTCAACAACTTATGTGATATATAGGGTTGACATGCTCAAAGTATCCACTAACTGGGTTGAAAGGGCTGTACCTCGACCCACCCACAGAGCGCAAAGCAGCAAGGGCTATCAAATAGCTAAATTATCTCGTGTAAAGTCCCCTATAGACGGAGATGGGGAGTGGTGGAGGTACAAACTTGTTTTTAATGATAACGTTATAGATGGTTATCGTTGTGGAACTGAGGAAGATATCCGTAAGTTTCTAAATATTCTGACAGGCAAGATGAATAATAGGCTATTTGGGCATATATCAAAGAAGGTTAAGCTCAAACTATGATGTCTGTAGAGCAACAAGTGCTTCAAGTGAGGGAAAAGCTCACTCCAGAGGTGATGTCTGCCCTATCGGGTAAGGATAGGGGGGAGGTATCACGTCTATTGCTCTCTCTGGAGACTTCCGTCCGTAGGGAAAGAGCCGCCGGGTCATTTATAACCTTTGCCGGGGAGGTCTGGCCTGCCTTTATAGAGGGGTATCACCATACTAAGATGGCAGATGCCTTTGAAAGGGTTGCCAGCGGGGATCTAAAGCGGCTTATGATCAACATGCCCCCGCGTATGGGCAAGTCTCAGCTCACCTCTTGGCTGCTACCGGCGTGGATCATGGGCAAATTCCCCGATAAGAAGATCATTATGGCCTCCCATACCGCAGAACTCGCCGTGAGGTTCGGGCGTATGGTGCGTAACCTCATCAATAGCGATGAATACAAAGATCTTTTCCCCGGTGTTGGCCTTACAGCAGACTCAAAGGCCGCAGGACGGTTCGATGTCTCCGGTGGAGGAGAGTATTTCTCAGTCGGAGTGGGAGGTGCTGTCACCGGTCGAGGTGCTGACCTGCTCGTTATTGATGATCCCCATTCAGAACAGCAGGGACAGCAGGCTGACCCCAAGGTTTTTGACAACACGTATGAATGGTTCACTTCCGGCCCCCGTCAGCGCCTGCAACCCGGAGGGGCTATTGTCATCGTGATGACCCGGTGGAGCATGAAGGATCTTTGTGGGCATGTGATACGCGATAGCGTCATGCGCGAAGGCTCCGATGAATGGGAAGTGATTGAATTACCAGCTATTTTACCATCAGGGCATAGTCTTTGGGAAGAGTTTTGGCCCGTAGAGGAGCTTGAAAAAATCCGCGCCACCCTCCCGGTTGCCAAGTGGGAAGCTCAATATCAGCAGCAACCGACCTCAGAGGAAAGCGCGATCATCAAGCGGGATTGGTGGAAGAAGTGGGAGTACCGCGAACCGCCGGAAGTCTCTTTCATTATCCAGTCTTGGGACACCGCCTTCCTCAAGCATGAACGCGCTGACTTCTCAGCCTGTACCACATGGGGCGTTTTCTATACCGAAAACGATGATGGCCTTCAGGCCCCCAATATCATTCTTCTGGATGCGCTTCAGGAGCGTCTGGAGTTCCCAGAACTAAAGGTTAGAGCACATGAGATGTATAGGATGTGGAAACCTGATGCATTCATTGTGGAAGCCAAGGCAGCGGGTTCTCCTCTTATATTTGAATTGCGACGTGCTGGTATTCCCGTCACTGAATACACCCCATCCAGAGGTAATGACAAAATTTCTAGAGTGAATGCAATAGCAGACTTTTTTGCTTCAGGCGTAGTTTGGGCACCGAAGACCCGATGGGCCGAAGAAGTGATTGAGCAGTTTGCCGCCTTCCCTGTGGGCGATCATGATGACTTGGTTGATTCCGCTACCCAAGCATTACTTCGCTTCAGGCAGGGCGGCTTTATTGCATTGGAAGGCGATGAGGCTGTAGGTACGGAAATACCGAAAATTGCCAACTACTATTGATGCGTTTAAACTCCGCAAAAATCAGGGATTTTTATGGCTGTCGATAAACCTCTATCTCCTCTGGAAATTGCAGATATTCAGCAGAGCGTAGGCAACCTAGCTGAAGATAATCTCGTTATTGATATAGAAAATCCAGATTCCGTTTCTATCGGGACAGAAGATGGCGGGATGATTATAGATTTTGATCCTTCCGCACAAGAAGAAGAGATCCCCTTTGATGCAAATCTAGCAGAACACCTAGACGATAGAATACTTAGCTCTCTTGGATCTGAGCTAGTAGGTGCATTTGAGGATGACAAAACCTCAAGACGGGATTGGGAAGAAGCCTATATAAAAGGTTTGGAGCAGTTGGGTCTGAAAGTGGAAGACCGCACAACGCCTTGGCCCGGAGCCTGTGGAGTCCACCACCCGCTTATGTCTGAGGCTGTTGTTAGATTTCAGTCTCAAGCCATTACAGAAATGTTCCCCGCTGCCGGTCCTGTCAGGACCCGTATATTCGGAAAGGTTAATAGGGAAACCGAAGAGCAGGCTAGCCGTATTCAGGAATATATGAATTACCTGTTGACCGACAGGATGACTGAATTCAGAAGCGAGACGGAAAGAATGCTGTTCTCTCTACCTCTGGCAGGGAGTGCTTTTAAGAAAGTCTACTATGACCAGACCATGCAGCGACCCTGCTCGATGTTTGTTCCCTCTGAGGATATGGTTGTCTTCAACGGGGCAACTGACCTAACTTCCGCAACCCGACTGACCCACATGATGCGGAAAAATAAGAATGAAATCCGCAAGCTACAAGTTAATGGATTCTACAAGGACGTGGACATCCCTAGTTACGATATCAATCTCGATGAAGTTAAATCCACATACGGAGATTTAACAGGAGATAGACTTTCCACAGGAGATTCCAGTGGAAGTTTTCTTATTGGAGATTCGATCCATACCCTTCTAGAAATGCATGTAGAGCTGGATCTGGAAGGCTTTGAAGATAAAAAGGACGAAGAGACTACAGGGATTGCTCTGCCCTATGTAGTAACAATAGACAGAGAATCCAGAGTCGTTCTTTCGATACGGCGCAATTGGTATGAAGAAGATGCCGAAAGAATGAGGCGTAACCACTTCATTCATTATGAATATCTTCCGGGTCTGGGATTCTACGGACTAGGTCTGGTGCATTTGATTGGTGGTCTGGTCAAATCGGCAACCTCTTTGTTGAGACAACTGGTAGACGCGGGAACGCTTTCTAATCTACCCGGAGGCTTAAAGGCCCGTGGCATGAGGATAAAAGGGGATGACACCCCGATCATGCCGGGTGAGTTCAGGGACGTGGATGTCCCCGGAGGCACCATAAGGGAAAACATTTCATTCCTTCCCTACAAGGAGCCTTCTGCAACACTATTTCAGTTATTGGGAAATATTGTTGAAGAGGGTAGGCGCTTTGCAGCGATTACCGATGTGAAGGCATCTGACATGAACAGTCAGGCCCCGGTAGGTACAACACTGGCAATTCTTGAAAAAAACATGAAAGTCATGTCAGCCATACAGTCTAGGCTGCATGCTTCACTAAAGAATGAACTCAAGGTCTTGGTGGGTGTTATTAAGGACTTTGGCCCCCCTGCTTATCCTTATGAGGTAAAGGGAGGTTCTGAATCTATTATCAATGACTTTGATGATCAGGTAGATGTTATTCCTGTATCCAATCCCAATGCAGCGACTATGGGTCAGAGGATCATGCAGTATCAGTCTGCCTTGCAGCTATCTGCTCAGGCACCACAACTATATGACCTACCTGTATTACACAGGCAGATGCTTGAGGTTCTGGGTATTCGTGATCCTGACAAGATCGTTCCGATAGACGATGATCTGAAGCCGGAAGATCCAGTAGTCGAGAATATGGACATCTTGAATACTGATCCTGTAAAAGCCTTTGAGTATCAAGATCATGAATCTCATATACAGGTTCACATGTCGATGGCTCAGGATCCTAAGATGCAGGAGATGATGGCTCAATCGCCTACCGCTCAGGCTTCTCAGGCAGCATTAGCAGCCCATGTTACCGAACATCTGGCCTTTAAGTACCGCAAGCAGATTGAGGATGAGTTAGGTATAGAGCTTCCACCTATTGGAATGGAATTGCCTCCAGAGATTGAATCAAGGCTCTCGTCTCTAATTGCACAGGCCGCTCAACAGGTCTTAGGAAAGAATCAGCAACAGGCTCAAGAAGAGAAAAATCAAGAGCTTGCGGAAGATCCTATTTTACAAATGCAGCGCGAGGAACTGGAAATCGAGAGACAGAAGGTTGAATCTAAGTCTGCTGCTGAACAAGCCAAGACAGAATCGGATCAGGCTAAGGTTGCACTTGAAGCCGAGAAAGCTCGGATGAGAGATGATATTCAGAGGCTAAAGATTGAGAGTGATGAGAGGATTGCTGGCGCTAAGATAGGCGCTGAAGTTGCCGCTCGTCAGGCTGATCAAGAGGTAAAGGACAGGAAGATTAGCGCAGATCAAGAAGCTAAGGGTGCAGAGATTGGAAGAAAGATTGCAGACAATCTTCTGAAAGACACATAAATGACTGATTTTGTTGACCCAAGGTTTATCGATTTGTTAGTCTCGCGTTTAAACGATACACAGGAGCATCTTAGAGATACTCTCGTATCGGGGTCTATCGAGAACTATGACCAATATAACTTGGTTAGGGGAAAGATAGAGGGATTAGAGCTTGCTAAACGGGATATTAAAGAGATCGTGGATCAAGTGATGGTAGAGCAATGAATTCGTCCGTAGGACGCAGGGGTTCTCCGCTTACCCAATAAAGCGGTGCAATAGGGAAGATATAATGGCATTAGCAGAAGTGTCAGATATTCAAAATCAGGAAAAGGCGAAACAACTGCCTGAGCCTACTGGATATCATATTTTAGTTGGTTTGCCAGAGGTCGATGAAAAGACCAGTGGGGGAATTCTTAAAACCGTTGAAACAGCCCGTGGAGAAGAGGTTTCATCAATAGTTGGCTTTGTTATAAAACTAGGCTCCGAATGCTATTTAGATGAAAAGCGATTTCCCAATGGACCGTGGTGCAAGGAAGGAGACTTCATCATCATGCGACCTTATAGCGGGACAAGAATGATGATTCATGGCAAAGAATTTCGACTGATCAACGATGACACTGTTGAAGCCGTTGTAGAAGACCCAAGAGGAGTTGCTCGTGTCTGAAGCACAAATGGACTTTGACAACATCTTGCCTGATGAATCCGATGTTATGAAGCAGACGGTGGATCAAAATACCCCTGATTTTGATATAGAAATTGTCGATGACAGGCCGGTTGAAGATCAACGCGCTCCACGCGCTGATGATCCAAACGATACCTTTGATATCGACGAAGAGATTGAGGGGGTCGATGAATCCGTTAAGAAGAGGATAAACAGACTCAAGTACGAGTATCACGAGCAACGAAGGGAAAAAGAATCTGCTGTTCGTGAGCGCAATGAAGCAGTTCAGTTTGCTAGTAAGATGAGAGGAGAAAACTCTCATTTATCTGATCTTGTCAGTCGTAGTGAGCAGGCTCTTCTTAGCAGCGTTTCAACAAGGGCAGATGCGGAAATAGAAGCAGCTACTCAGGCTTACAAAAAAGCCCACGAAGAGAATGACGCAGATGCTTTGATAGCGGCTCAAAAAGTATTAAGCCAAGCACAGGCAGACAAATCTTACCTGCAAAATTATCAGCCGCAGGCACAGCAAAACCAGAATCAACCTGTTAACCAACAAACCAACGGCGAGATTCAGCAACCTCAGCAACCTCAGCAACCTCAGCAGCCCCAGTTTGATGCTCCCACACAAGTATGGTTACAAAAAAACCCTTGGTGGAGTCAGCCCGGTTACGAGCCGGTTACTGAATTTACTAAAGGGCTTCATTTAAAATTATCTGGAGAGGGAGTAGATTCCTCTAATCCAGAGTATTTTAAAAGAATAGAAAAAGAAGTAGGAAACAGATTTCCGGATTTTTTTTCCGGTAATCAGGTATCAAATACAGTTGCGTCTAAAAAGCAAAGCTCAACTGTAGTCGCACCTGCACAAAGAGCAGGGCAAAATCCTAGAAAAGTAAAATTGACAGAAACCCAAGTCAGGCTCGCTAAAAGGCTTGGTATAACTCCAGAAGTTTATGCCAAACAAATGATTAAGGAGTTAGCACAGTGAATGACAAAGACATCACTACAGATCAAGAGCGCACTGACCGTTCTACTGAAACCAGAGATCAGGACGAACGCAACGAATCTTGGCAACCCCCATCTATTTTGCCAGACCCTAAGCCTATTGCCGGATATACATTCAGATGGATAAGAACCAGTATGATCGGACATGCCGATAATACTAATGTATCCATGAAGTTTCGTGAGGGATGGGTTCCAGTAAGGGCAGAGGATCATCCAGAGTTACATGTTATGACTGACCATGACTCTAAGTTCAAGGGGAATATCGAGATTGGTGGATTACTTTTATGTAAAGCTCCTGAAGAAACTGCAAAGGCACGTCAGCGTCATTACGAGGAATTGGCTTCGCAGCAAATGGAGAGTGTTGACCGAACATATATGCGGGAAAACGATCCAAGAATGCCGGTTTTAAAGCCGGATAGGACGACTCGCACTACGTTTGGTCGTGGTGGTTCATAAGAACCAAATGTTTTTTACACTTTAATTTGTTGAGGTAAATCAAATGGCAACAGCAGCAGCCCCTTACGGTGCAAGACCTGTTGGCACGACGAGTGCAAGCGGTTCCTTTACGGGAAAAATGCAGCACATCAAGATTGCCAGCGCGTATGACACCGCAATATTCTATGGGGATTTTGTGAAGTTAGTTACAGCCGGAACAGTAGAAAAGGACGCCGGAACAACTTCACTGACACCCATAGGCATCTTTATGGGATGTTCCTATACGGACCCTAACTCTAGCCAGAAAACATTCAGTCAAACATGGCCTGCCGATACTGCGGCTTCTGATGCAGTAGCGTATGTCATAATTGACCCTGAAGTTCTGTTTCAGATGCAGGGAGACGGTTCAATCGCTCAGACGGCTTTGGGTGCGAATTTCGCTGTGGTTCAAACAGCAGGTTCAACGACCATTGGCACAAGTAAGAATTCTTGTGATGCGTCTACGGTTGCAACCACTAACACACTGCCTGTAAAACTTGTCGACTTTGTTGACGGTCCTACAAGCGCCGTTGCAGACAGTTATACTGATGTAATCCTAAAATTCAATGTAGGGCATCAAATAACCAATACCACCGGTATTTAAAGGAGAACTGGCATG
>TARA_R110002020_G_scaffold475043_1_pt1 | contig 11456 bp, 12 predicted proteins | sample TARA_R110002020 | Tara Oceans TARA_R110002020 (sample SAMEA4396489) | marine metagenome | biome: Westerlies Biome; feature: [MES] marine water layer (ENVO:01000295) within the mesopelagic zone...; material: water (ENVO:00002006), including particulate matter (ENVO:01000060) such...
GAGAGTGTAACAAGGGACGCGACATCAATCCTGACAGAGGGGGGTGGCGCCGTCTTCGCCCAGCTTGAAGATCTCTTCCACACCATCGGCTTTCAGCGCCTCGGCGACCATCGCGCGTACCTTGGCATTCATCTGCGCAATGTCCGGTGCGTTGCCCTTGGTCAGCTTGAACACGATGGAGCGCACAGCCAGGTAGAAGTGAATCTGGTCACGCTCCAACTGGCTGACACCCTCGGAGCCGGCGCAGATGTCGTAGGCGGCCTTCAGGCGCTTGACCAGTGCCATGAATCGCTTCTCGATCTTGTCGGTGACCTGCGCATATTCTGCAGCCATGTTCAGGCAGTTGAGCTGCTCCAGCGGGCTGCCGCTGTGGTAAGGCAGGGCATCAAAGCGGTGGAACAGCTTGTTGAGCAGATCGAGGTGATCCTTGACCACGATGATCGACTGGTTGATCTCCTCGATGTTCTGCTGGTCGGCCTTGTTGTAATGCGCCAGTGCCAGGTTCATCTGCTTCTTGATGCCGATGTAATCCACCACCAGGCCCTTTTCCTTGCCCTGGAACTTGCGGTTGACCCGCGAGATGGTCTGGATCAGGTTGTGACGCTGGATCGGCTTGTCGATGTAGATGGTATCGAGGAAGGGCACATCAAAGCCGGTCAACCACATGTCGACCACGATGGCGATCTTGAAATTGGATTTGCCGTTCTTGAACTGGCGGTCCAGCTCCTTGCGGTACTCGGCACTGCCGAGCATGTCGTAGAGCGCCTTTGTGTCGTCCTTGCCGCGGGTCATGATCATCTTCACCCGCTCGATAGGCTTGATCTCCTTGCGCTCCTGGTCGCTCAGCTCGACGCCTTCCTCGGCGGCCAATACCTCATTCCACTGCGGTCGTAGCGCCACCACCTGCTGCCAGAAGGCATAGGCGATATCGCGGCTGCTGCAGACGAACATCGCCTTGCCCTTGATCGTCGAGCCTTCGTCCAGGCGCCGTTCGTAGTGATGCACAAAGTCGATGGCCAGCGCCTGGATGCGGTCCGGATCGCCCAGAATGGCCTTCATGTTGGCGCTGGCCTTCTTGCTTTCCTCGATCTGGTATTCGCTGGTGCCATCCTCGGCGCACTGGGCGTAGTAGGCCTCGATCTCCTTGAGCCGTTCGTTGTCCAGCAGCACCTTGGCCGCGCGGCCTTCATAGACGATACGCACGGTAATCTCGTCCTTCACCGATTCGGTCATGGTGTAGCTGTCCACCACCTCGCCGAACACATCCAGCGTCGCGTCGATCGGCGTGCCGGTGAAGCCAACGTAGGTGGCATTGGGTAGGGAGTCGTGCAGGTATTTGGCGAAGCCGAAGGTACGTTTCACGCCCTTGTCCGTCACCCGTACCTTCTGGTCCAGGTTCACCTGGCTGCGATGCGCTTCATCCGATATGACGATCACATTGGTGCGCTCGGTCAGCAGTTCGGTATCTTCGGTGAATTTGTGAATGGTGGTGAGAAACACGCCGCCGCTATTGCGGCCCTTGAGCAGCTCGCGCAGGTGTGCACGGCTCTCCACACTGACCACCGTCTGGTCGCCGATGTAGTTCTTGGCGTTGGTGAACTGGCCCGCGAGTTGGTCGTCCAGATCGGTGCGGTCGGTGATCAACACAATGGTCGGGCTGCCAAACTCCACGCTCTTCATCAGCAGGCGTGTGAGAAACAGCATGGTGTAGCTCTTGCCGCAGCCGGTCGCGCCAAAGTAGGTGCCGCCCTTGCCATCGCCCAACGGCTTGCGGTGCAGGCGGATGTTCTCGTACAGCTTGTTGGCGGCATAGAACTGCGGGTAGCGGCAAGCAATCTTTTCCTGCTTGCGGGACACATCCGGGAAGTAGATGAAGTGGCGAATCACCGCGCGCAACCGATCTGGATGAAACAGGCCCTCGATCATGGTGTGCAGGGCGTTGATGCCGTCCTGCTCGATGCTTTCATCGCCCGTGACCTTGCGCCAGGTGTAGTAGAAATCGTAGGGAGCGAACAGCGAACCCATGCGTGAGTTCACCCCATCGCTGATCACGCACAGGGCGTTGTATTTCATCAGTTCGGGGATGTCGCGCACATAGCGGGTGGTGAGCTGCACCCAGGCATCATGGATGGTCGCGTTCTCGCGCACCGCGCTCTTGAACTCGAATACCACCAGCGGCAGGCCGTTGATATACAGAATGGCATCCGGGATGCGCTTCTCGGTGCCTTCGATAACGAGCTGATTGACCAGGCGGTAGATATTGCCGGTGTGGTAGCCGGCGCCGGGCTCGGCTTGCAGGGTTTCTACTTCACCTTCCACCGGCACGCGCTGTTCCGGCAGGCCGCTGTAGTCGATCAGTTGGATGTAGAGGTCTTTCTGGCTGTGCTGCGAGTGCTCGCGCTTGAGCAGAAAGCCGTCGGCCACGCGCTTGTGGATGGTCTTGTTGGAGTCGTACAGATCCAGCGCTGGCAAGCTTTCCAGCTGCTGTATGACGGACTCGATCTCGCCTGGGGTGATGTTGTCGGCGGCATACTGCGCAGCGAGAAACTGGCGCAGGTCATCTTTGATGAGTACTTCGCTATTGCTGGCGCGCCGGATGCTGTCACCGGTGAAGTGCGGATAACCCTGCTGCGCCAGCAAATCGATAATTGCCTGCTCCAGCTTGGCTTCGTTGAAACTCATCGGGTACTCCCTTCCTCAATGACTACAGTTTCTGCGGCGCAGAAAGCACTATGCAAAACGTGCATATTTGTTCAGCAACTATCCGGAATTCCCGGAGAGTTCAGATTAATCCCAGCTGTCGCAAATTTTGCGACAGCTGGGATCTGCATCTGCTCGCTCATCAACCAGCGTTCAGGTTATCCAATAGTGCCAGCATTGCCTGCAGCGGCCAAACAAAGTCCTTCTTGCCCTTGACGTTGCAGGGGCGGTCAGCAAGCCAGACGCTGGTGCGGTAGGCGCTGAGGTCGGTGATCGCTGCGCCGTCGTACCAGAGCATGTGCTCCACATCCTGTTTCATACGGTTAAGCGTACCCTGCACCGAGCGGTCACACGTCGTATCGCATTGCAGTGGCGTCAGGGCAATGGCTGCCATATCCAGCTGTGCCTGGCTTGCGCCGCCTTTCAGCAGCGCGTTCATCAACCCATCCTGAAAGAAATAATCCAGCTCGGCAAAGTCTGGCTTGGTAAGGCAGGTGAGCAGCACCGGAAAGCGCGTCGCGTCGTGGACGAATATCACGCAGTTGCGGCGCTGCAGCGTAAGCAGGTTGGCGTGCCAGCCGCTCAAAGGGCTGCCTGCATCATTAGCTGCAAGCGGGCGGGCCCTGGTGTTCGGCAATCGACCGTTGGCGTTTACCGGCAGTCTGGCGAACAGTTTCTTTGTGCAGTGCAGGTGGATCATCGAAGTCCGACGCAACCTTGGGTCGTAGTTGATATTGTCATGCCGAGTTTATTTTTGCGCAGATAGTAACACCCACAGTGCCAGTTTTTCGCGTGGCGTAAACTCGGGCTGCTGAACATCTCAGCCGCTGGTGCCTCCCGGCAAGCGGCGCCTTCTCGCCGCAGCAACTGCTAAGCAATGCTTAGTGGTTGATGGTATGACGGGCCCGCATTGCTTGAAAATCATAGGCAGATTGCCTACACTTTAGCTCATGAATGGAATCTTTATAGAAACCACTGTTTTTACTGCGCGGGTTGGCGACTACCTGACAGATGAAGAGTATCGGCGTTTGCAGACCGAGATGCTGGCACACCCGGAATGCGGAGACGTGATGCCCCGCACGGGTGGCTTTCGCAAGCTGCGGTGGGCTGACAGTAGAAGAGGAAAAGGAAAGCGTGGCGGTCTGCGCGTGGTGTATTACTGGCTGATGGGAGACGGTCAATTCTGGATGTTCTCGATCTATGACAAGGACGAGATGGAAAATCTGACTGCTGACCAGGAAAAACAGCTCAAACAGGCGATTACCAACGAGCTGAAGAAGCGAGGTACCAAATGAACAAGCGCAATCTGTTCGACGAAATGATGCAGGGCATCGATGAAATGGCGGCGCAGCGGGAGGGCAAGATTACTTTGCGCCAGGTGACGGTCGAGAACCGACCCGCGCCCAAGGTGACGGCAGATGAAATCGTCGCGTTGAGAAAGAAAATGAAGATGTCACAAAAGGTCTTCGCCATGCGCATACGAACCAGTGCTGAAACCCTGCGTAACTGGGAACAGGACAAAGCCAAGCCGAACGCTCAGGCGGCGCTGTTGATAAAGCTGGTCGAGCAGTACCCCGATATGGTTGATCGCCTGGCTAGTGTGTAAGCGCTAACGCGGCCCGAGCCAAAAAAAACACTCGTCTGATCGTCTGATCCCGCTTTTTTCGGTCGCCTTCTTTTTGAACTGTCGCAAAATTTGCGACAGTTGCTCCTGCATCGAGCTCGCCTTCTCGGAAGACATTATTCAGGTGTTTGCCGACCGTTTTGACATCCCGCCGAAACAGCTCGGATAGCTGTTGCCGGTTAAGCCACACGGTATCGCCCTCCAGGCGTACCTCAATACGTGCCTGGCCGTCGCCGCTTTGAAGAATTTCGATCTGCTTGTCGTTGGTCATAGGCTAGCGTGCCTCATTAGCGGGTAGTAATTGGGTTCGCTGTGGCGAAACCGATCAACCGCCTAAAGCGCATGACCCGCCATTGCAGTGACATATCCTATTCCCGCTCCAATCTGTCGTCCGTGACCTTGCGCAACATCAAATCACCTCAGCGACCAGCTGTTCGGCTTCGGGGATGCGTAGTTGGCCGGAGAGAAGTTTGGGGAGGAGGGTATCGCGGAGGCCCGTCAGCGCGATGATTTGCTTCACATTAGTCTCTAGCTTCCCTGTCCAAGCCGTAGTGAGTCTATCGAAAAGAGAAACGATTTCCGAGCTGGGGCGAAGCACCACAAATGAGTTAAGTGTCGGTCCACTCCAGTTCGGAAAGGTCGATCCGGTAGCCATTTGTAACAGTGCTTCCCGGTGATGATAGTACGTTTGATCTACGAACCCTTGAGAGAGTTTTGCCCGGATTGCACAGACTCCTCGGCCAAGACAGTATTCCTCGTCACTTTTTACATAACGGCCGGTGGTTGAACCGCGAACGCAGACGATTAAATCCCCTTTTGCGGAAAGCTTAGTTGGAGAAGTGGTCCATTTCATCTTCTGAGCAAAAAAATAGCCAAACTCTACGGGCCCGTTTATCAACGGTAAACCAGTTCCAACATCGTTGTATGTGTCTCCCTTTGGGGACTGACCCATGACTATTTGGGCCAACGCTCCGAATTGTGTGGCTTCCCACCCCTCCGGCACCCAGCCCATGGTTTCGGTAAACACAAAGCGATCCGGAAACTGCTGGCGGATGGCGGCGGGCAGGGTGCGGGGGTGTTCGGGTGATGGCTGCTGTGCGGCCTTGGCGCGGCGTTCGGCGCGCTCGGCCAGTTCGTCGGGGATGGGATTGCCGGCGGCCAGGGCGTTGTCGATTACCGGATCGAAATCCACAAACCAACTTTTGAACAACGCCTGCGCCATGGCTTCGAGCGTGGTGTTCATCTGGCGGTTGAGTTCGATTTTTTCGTCGAGGGTGCCTATTGCAAGTGTTATCTCATGACGCTCGCTCTCTGGTGGGATCGGAATAACCAGTTCCCGAATATCTTTCAAATTAAGTGTTTTCTGTACAGTCGTGTTTAATCTTGAATCTATGAAATGTTGAGCAGGCGGGCTGAGCAATACGTGGCGAATCCACCGTCTCAATCCTGGGTCTTTTAGACGAAGGACAGCGATTGCCCGAGCTACATTCCAGTTACGCATCTCGGGAGTTACATATACACAATCGCCTGGATTGCCGACTAGGGTGATGAGTAGCTCATTGCCAGCTAGTCTCGTTCTCTTATATTCCTCGTCTTTCGCTGTACTGATCAAGAAGTCCGGTTTAGTAATTACTCTGCCGTTCTTGACATCGGATACCTTCACCAAAGGAATTCCTCCTTCGGTATTGTTTCCTGGGTACATCACGCCTACTGCAATGGATTTAGGACTTGAGAGGAGGCTTTCAACTGTCGCGTAATCCCAGTGCTCTGGGGCGTTTCCGCCTAAAGCAGTCCATTTTTGCTCTAACTCATTCCCCATAACCCAACCCCTCCAGATTCCGCCGAATCACCGCATCCAACTTCGCCGATTCCTTCATTTGCCGGTACAGGGTCTGGCTTAGCTCTGCCATCTTCTCCTCAAACAGCGCGCCATCATCTTTCACATCCTCTGCACCCACATAGCGGCCGGGCGTCAGCACGTAGTCGTTAGACTTGATCTCGTCCAGCGTGGCGGATTTGCAGAAGCCGGGCACGTCTTCATAGATTGACTCACCGTCAAACTCGCCGCGCCAGGCATGGTAGGTGCGGGCGATGTCGGCGATGTCGTCGGTGGTCAGTTCCTTGTGGGTGCGGTCGATCATGCTGCCGGTGTTGCGCGCGTCGATAAACAGGGTTTCGCCCTGGCGGTCGCGGAAGTGCTTGCGGCCATCAGTGAACTGCTGGGCGCGCTTGTTCTTGGTCATGAACCACAGGCACACGGGAATCTGCGTGGTGTAGAACAGCTGGCCGGGCAGGGTGATCATGCAGTCGATATGGTCGTTCTCGATCAGCTTCTGGCGAATCAGCCCTTCGCCGCTGGTGTTGGTGCTCATGGAGCCGTTGGCCAATACAAAACCGGCGACGCCGTTTTCGCTCAGCTTGGCCAGCATGTGCAGTATCCAGGCGTAGTTGGCGTTGCCGGTGGGTGGCACTTCGTAGCCGGCCCAGCGCGGGTCGTTGGTCAGCTCGTTGCTGGCGCGCCATTCCTTCAGGTTGAACGGCGGGTTGGCCATGATGAAGTCCGCCTTCAGATCCGGGTGCTGATCCTTGAAGAAGGTGTCGGCGGGCACGTCGCCCAGGTTGCCGGCGATGCCGCGAATCGCCAGGTTCATCTTCGCCAGCTTGTAGGTGGTGGCGGTCTGTTCCTGCCCGTAGATTGAGATGTCCTTCTTGTTGCCCTGGTGGTTTTCGATAAACTTGATCGACTGCACGAACATGCCGCCCGAGCCGCAGCAGGGGTCATATATCTTGCCCTGGTAGGGCTCGATCATTTCCGCAATCAGGTTGACCACGCACTTGGGTGTATAGAACTCCCCGCCGCCCTTGCCCTCGGTGGCGGCAAAGTTGCCCAGGAAATACTCGTACACCCGGCCGACCACGTCCTGCTCGTTGTCTTCAACGGTGTCGATGTTGTTGATCGAGTCGATCAGCGCGGCCAGCTTGCTGACGTCCAGCCCCAGGCGGGAGAAGTAATTGTCCGGCAGCGCGCCGCGCAGCGACGGGTTGCTCTTCTCCACCGTGTGCAGCGCGGTGTCGATCTTGACCGCAATGTCATCCTGCTTGGCGTGCTGCTGAATGTACGACCAGCGCGATTGCTCAGGCAGGTAGAACACGTTGCGCATGGTGTAGAACTCGACCATGTCCACGTAAGCGCCCTGGCCCTCATCGATCATCTCCTGTCTGCGCGCCTCGAAGGTATCGCTGACAAACTTGAGAAAGATCAGGCTCAGCACCACGTGCTTGTATTCCGATGACTCCACGCTGCCGCGCAGCTTGTCCGCGGTGTCCCAGAGGGTCTGTTCGAAGGATTTGGTTTTCTTGCTGGATGCGGCTTGTTTGCTCATGGGTTTCGACTTTGTGAGATATGCGTCCGCCTATGCGCGGATTACCGCGTGCAGGCCGAGGGAAAGCGGGTGGCAGGCGTTCCGTTGCCGGGGTGCCGCGTCCTTGTTGATACCCAGGGAGCATACGAGAGCAGAAGCGAGGATGTCCAACAAAAGCCAGCGCTTAAGCGCCCTTGTCGTTCCAGGCGCCAGGTCAGTAGCGACACCGATCTCGCTTCGGTCAATCAATGCCAGGTATCGGTCTACGGATCCTGGATAACCAAATGGGTGCAGATTTCCCGCCAGAGTTGGGTGCAGGTGTGTTCAAACACCAGCATCGAGATCCGATTTAATCCGCTCAAAGAGCGCCTCGATAGTCATCTCTGGCTCCGCCTCCAGGTACGTTGCGACCATTACCGATACTGGATGGACCTCCAATACCTGCGATATCTGCTCGATCTTGTCGATGGTTGGCGACTTCAGTCCTCGCTCCAGAGAGCTCATGTAGGTTCGACTGCTCACGTCTGAAAATTCCTCCTGGGAAAGTTTTCTCTTAACTCGTAATTGCCGCAATGCGACGCCAAAAGACTGTTTGAGATCCATTTTCCACCCAGAAAATGGTCTAGATAACGCCAATGAAACCTATAGTGCTACAATCTTTAGGATTCGCAAATAAGGAGGGGTGTATGTATTGCATGCGTAGTTTTACCAAGCAGGATGAAGAAGCGGGCAAGGTCGAGGCCTTATTGCATGGCGCCCCAGCGATTATTCTGCCCGAGCTGATGTTTGTGATGAGCTACTCGGTGCGTGTTGAGGAGGATGGGGACGACTGGATATGCTGCACAAAGATGCTCAACAGCGTGGAAGAAGTGGTGGCAGAGTTGAACGCAAGCGCAGAAATCGACGGAGCGATTATTCACACCTTCGATCTGGTTACACCCGTCGGTTCGGGTCTTCGTCAATCGCACCAACTGGAAGGGCTGGAGATGATGTCCGTTGAAACCTGGGACATAGCAGGCTACCAGTGCTTTGGGCTCCGGTGTGAAGTTGAAGACGATATTGTCTATAGCTTCGTACCCATCGCTGCTCCAAGAACGGTCACACGATCAGATGTAATTTACCAAGAATCCGAACAGGGTCAGCGCGTATATCTCGCGTAGCTATAAAGCCATCTCTCAGAATCGGCCTTCGATATCGGAGGCCACGGAGGAAGAATGACGCTACCTCACGAACGTACCCGGTCTCTCATCCAGGCAAGAGAACTACTGCAAGAACTGTCCAAAGACTCCGCCCTGGCTGAGACCATACGGAAGCAGGCGAAAGCAGTGCTGCGTCACTATCCGTCGAAGGAAGAAGTGCTGCAGATCGGTAAGCGCGACGAGATGGCCGACAACGTATTCGGTCCGCTTCTCTCATCTGATGTCGAGTACCGATGAAGCTGTCACCATGATCGTGACGCCTGCCCCTCATCGCGAGCCATTTGCCGGGCCGTTGAGCGGCGACCTAAACAGCTCAGACCTCGTCCAAGAAAGGCCCGCTGCGTAGGTCGATACTGACGCCTGCTCTCACTTTGCGCTTCGGCTTAGCCGGGGCGAGCTTGAGCTCAGTCCCGTCAGGATATTCAGCGACAATAAATCCCCCTTTAGAGAGCACAACTGTTTGCCCCGACCGTTTTGCTGTCTCGTAGGCCAGCCTGGTAGCCAACGCCGCCTGGCCGGGGATCTGGTCTTCAAGCTCTTGGATGGTTGCCTCCGACAGCGTTGGCTTGGTCGCATTTGCCATAAAAATCTCTCGTGCCAGTAGGTTAAGGGCCAGTTTCAGCAATCCTTCATAACGTACCATGTCGAGATTCGATTTTTCGATCCCGCTGTTTAACATTACATAGATCTGCAGAAATAAGGGCACCTAGAAAAGGTGCGACCAGAGGTGACGTGTTTCAACAAAAGGTGCGACTAATCAGCTGACATTTGGCCAGGTCCAGCAAAAGGTGCGACCAAGTTCTTCATGTTGCGTAGAAAGGTGCGACTAAATCGTCGGGAGGGTCTCGAAGTCGGAAAAGGTGCGACTAACCCGTCAAAAGTCGGAGAAAAGGTGCGACTAAATCGAGCAGCTCGGTACGGATGCCCAAAAAGGTGCGACCAATGATCTCGGAATCAGGCAAAAAAGGTGCGACCAAGTCTCTGAACCTCGGGAAAAGGTGCGACTAGAACCGTATATTGATCTCTGCTCAGAAAAAGGTGCGACCAATCCGGCTTTATGAGTGCCCTTGGCAGAATCGGCTTCCGATTTTATGGCGCCTCAACTCCCAGACTCTGATCCCTGGTCGGGCCTGATCAGTTCAGGACCTTTGTTCTTCACGTTGCCTACTTCTTTGCCAACCTCATACCATTCAAAGGACTCGACCGGCTCGGCGTGATGTCTTGCCAGATCCTCTGCGCGTTCTGGTGCCAACCCACTCTCCAACCACTCACGGGCTACGTCGGGCGGCAGCACCACTGGCATGCGATCATGAATATCGACCATGCCCTGGTCACTTGCACTGGTGACAATTGCAAAGCCATCAATATCGCTCTGTTCTCCATCCCTGCCACGGGGGAAATGACCGATTGCAGCATAGAACATGGGTTCGCCTGATTTGAGCTGGATGTAATAGGGCTGTTTGCGTTTCGCGTCACCGGGATCTTTTACCCACTCGTACCAGCCATTCGCCGGCACCAGGCAGCGGCCATGCTTCCATACCGATGACCAGTATCGGTTGCGAACGGCTGTTTCCAGTCTGGCGTTAATCGCTGGCGGGCGTTTGCCGGTTCCACGGGCCCAGTGAGGAGCATAACCCCAGGGCGCCGCACTCATCCTCAGGCCGTCCTCATCCAGGTGCATTAGCTGTACGCGAGTGGTGGGTGCCACGTTGTATCTGTCTATCGGCTCGTCGTCTGGCTCAAAAGCGAGAGGGGCCTGCCAATTAAGCTGTTCGAGGTAACGCACCTGTGATTGATATTGAGTGAAGCGTCCGCACATGCTTGTTCCGCCTGTCTGCTATTTACACTTTTCTTTGACCTTGAGTCGGTGATTTCGTTTACTGTATATACGTCCAGTATCTATCAAGGTCATTTGAGATGAACGCGGTTACCATTCTAGGCCCAGTGGGCAGCTCTGATATCGAGCTGCCCTTTTTTTCCTCCCGGGTTTCTGCCGGCTTTCCTTCGCCTGCACTTTTCCCATGTCTTATGTCTTATCAATACGCAATGTTTAGTCAAAAATTTATTTTAGAACATGAGGTTACCCTTCTATATTTTGATGCCCTCTTTTGGAATGGCATTGACAACTGTCAATAGGCATTCAGCATCGGCGAGAATCAATCAGTTCGGCCAAGCTACTGACCATTTGAAGCAATGCAGTGCCATTACAAGTCCGCTTTCTAGCCAGGTTGCCAGCTGCATGGGATAAACGGGTACCCGGATTTTTTGGTTGATTGGTTCGTAACACAAGGCCGCAACCAACCCCTCACTACAGCGGATTATCTGGTTGATGTCAGGTCTATATGGAGGAGCAACCTCACTGGCCTAATGATTACTCCTTGGGTAGGGAAATAGCATAGAGCTAACTAACTAATAGGACGGCGAGCCCCTGACACTGGCTGATTTTCAGGGCAGGGCGATTTTGCTCAATATCTGAGCGACCTGGTGCCTGCCCTGGCGTGAGGAAATGCCGACGCTGGACTCACTTCAGGCTCAACTGGGCGGCGAGCAATTTGAAGTGGTCGCGCTGTC